>Ga0105240_10001416_pt1 | contig 41135 bp, 34 predicted proteins | sample KBSC54metaG_FD_80426 | JGI IMG/M metagenome (GOLD analysis project Ga0105240, IMG submission 80426) | Corn rhizosphere microbial communities from Kellogg Biological Station, Michigan, USA - KBS C5-4 metaG | ecosystem: Host-associated > Plants > Roots > Rhizosphere > Soil | place: Michigan, USA... | reverse complement strand
ATGGCCGGCGCAGTAGACCAGGCTCAGCCAGAGGATGGTGGGGTACTTGCCGAACCAGCGGTCGGCGATCCAGCCGCCCAGGAGCGGGAAGAAGTACACGCCGATGACGAAGGTGTGGAAGACCTCCTTGGCCTCGTTCTTGCGCAGCGGTTCCGGAATCGACAGCAGCAGGCTCGTCATCAGGAACACCGTGAGGATGTTGCGCATGCCGTAGAAGCTGAAGCGCTCGCACCCCTCGTTGGCGATGATGTAGGGGATCTGCCGCGGCATCCTGCCGACGGCTGGGGGCTGCTGGTTCATCGGGCGGTTCCTCGGGTCGCGAGGTCGGATGTGTAGAGGGGCCGTAGCTTACGCCGCCGGACACGGCGCTTGCCTCCGCATCTGCCCTGCCCGCCGCGCGAACGATTCGATTCAGGTGCGCGGCACCGGTGGATCGCCATCGGCCTCCGACGGCCCCGTGAAGACCTTGACCACCTCGTACGTCCCGGGGGCGAAGCTGGCGATGGCGAGGATGTCCGCCACATAGGACGAGGCGCCCGACGCCGAACGCATCGACTGGTACCGCTCGTAGTGCGCCGCGCTCGCCCACTGGGCGTACATCGTGACCTTGGTGCCGTCGACGCCGCGATGAAGCGCCGCCGAAACGAACCCCGGCACGTCACGGACGGATGTCTCGGTGGCGCGCGCCAGCAGGTCGAGCAGTTCCTGCTGCTTCGAGGGATCGACCGTGAACACGTTGATCGCCGTGACGAGTCCAGAGTTCTCGGCAATTGTCGTCATGAAGGGTCTCCGGCTTCCGGGAAGGGGGCTGACGCCCGATGGTCGCATCCTGTTCCCGCGATGACCATCGCCGGCGCCGCGTCGCCCGCCTGCGCGACGGGTTCTTCAGGCGTCCACCAGGCCGTAGACGCGTTCAGGCGTGATGCGCGAGAAGTCCTTGGACGCCGGCAGCGCAGCCGCGATGCCGAAATCGGGTTCGGCGGTATTGCGCCGGTGAGTCTCCCCACTGGGGCGGCCATGCCGGTCGCTCAGGGTCGCCACCAACGGATGGGGGCCGGCCGCCGCCCGGCGAACGACCACGGCGACCTCGCCCGATTGAAGCTTGACGAGGCTTCCCGGCGGGTGGGCACCGAGCGTCTTGATCACGGCCATCGCCAAGGGGTCGCGAGGGCCCTGCTGGAACAGCTGTCGGACGGCATCGTGCGGCACGAGCCCGGGGCGCTTCGCGCGCGGGCTGATCTTGGCCAGGTAGATGTCGACGGCTCGCAGCACGCGGGCGTCCTCCGCGACTTCGCTCTTGCCGTTGGGATAGCCGCCTCCCCCATCATGCTCGTGGTGGTCGGCGACGATGGCCAGCATCGCTTCGTCGGTCGCGCCGATGTCGCGCAACAGTTCGACGGCCGCGGCCGGATGCGCGCGAATCTGTTCCAGCTGCCTTTTCGTCGGCGGCTCGCCCTGTTCGGTCATGGCCGCCTGCATTTCGAGGATGCTCAGGTTCATGGCCAGGGCGGCGCACCCGAGCGAACGCACCCGGGCCTCGTCCCACCCGAGCTGGCGAGCGGTCAAGGTCGTCACGACCGCGCAATGGATCGCATGCCTGAGCGGGTACAGGGCGAACCGATGGTCTTCCTGGCGAGTGCACAGAAAGAGCGCGATGTCGGGGTCGCGGTCGAGGAGTGCCTGCAATGCCTCGTACAGGGACGCCAGGCCGGCCTCGGGCAGTTCGCGTCGAACGAGGCCTCGCGCCAGCTTGTCGTATTGCCAGAGCAGGCGTTCCCAGCGGTCGAAGAGCGACAGCTTCACCACGACCGGCGGGGACGCCGCGGCCGCACGTGCCTTGCGCTCCGCCTCCACGCTGGCGCGCTCGGCCCACGCGCCGCGTTCGGTCAGCGCATCGAACTGCGCCTCGTCCTGGATCACCTGGCCTTCGTTCAGGAGCAGGCGCTCGAAGGTGTCGAGCACCCTGAACGGAAGCGGGCTGCCGATGTGGATGAGGTCTCGGACGCTGGGAAGCGGCACGCGATTCGATTCGACATTCATGGTCGATCCTTCGGACTTCCAACGGCTCAATCCTGCGCTGCACGCGCACGCCGATGCTGGCCATTCCTGCGCCCGGGGGACACGCAGCGGCGCGTGGCTTCCTCGGCGCATGGCGAGGCTCCCCCTGTATATCGGTCGCCTCGACGCGTACTGAAGGAACTATCGCGCATTGCGGCCGGACTGAACAGCCGTACGAACCACCCCGGGTCCGCCAGGCGGCGCAGCGCGCGGGGCGCCCCATGAGGCCGGCCCGGACGGCGCGCGCCGGCCGGACTCGCGTGCGCTCGTCCCCGGCGCGGTCCGCCAGGGCGCTGACGAGCGAATCGCCCGGCCCGCGAACTTTCGCGATACGCTGCAGGTGTGCGCTCCGCGGAAGGGGATTTCCGGTGACCCTGCAGGCAGCTCGATCTCGACGCCGCTTCCTTGCCCGCCTGATGCCGGCGTTGTTGCTGTGCGGCGGGCCTTCGCCTGCATCGGCATCGGATCCGCCACTGCAGATCAACCAATATGCGCATACCGCCTGGACGGCCCGGGACGGGGCGCTGCTCGGCCTCGTCTTCGCGATGGCACAGACGCGCGATGGTTACCTCTGGGTCGCGGGATCGTTCGGATTGTTCCGCTTCGACGGCCTTCGCTTCGTTCCCTGGCAGCCCCCCAAGGGCCAGTCCCTGCCGAGCGGCCCCTACAGTCTGCTGGTTTCGCGCGATGGCACGCTGTGGATCGGCACCTTCGAGGGCCTGGTCAGCTGGAATGGGGTGGAACTCACCCGCTATCCGGCGACGAACAAGGAATTCGTCACGTCGCTGATGGAGGATCGCGACGGAACGATCTGGGCCGGTCTGCTCGCCGCTCGAGGGCGGCTGTGCGCCTTTCGTGCAGGCATGGCCCAGTGTTCAGCGCCTGAGGACGGTTTCGGCGCGTTCGTCTGGAGCCTCGGCGAGGACGGTTCGGGGGCCCTGTGGGCGGGGGCCGACTCCGGTGTCTGGCGCTGGAGGCCGGGGACGCCCCAGCGGGTCGCGATGCCCGGCATGCGCGTCGGCGACCTGAGCACGACCGCCGATGGACACCTCCTTGTCGGCGTCCGGGGCGGGGGCCTCAAGCAGCTGGTCGACGGGCGGGTCGTGCCCTATCCGATCCGCCGGGCCGCCCCGCCCGGCGACGTGATCTCCGACCGCGACCTGAAGGCGAACAAGCTGCTGCGTGACCGCGATGGCGGGCTGTGGATCGGTACGGAAGGCCTCGGCGTCGTCCACGTGATGGACGGCAGGGCGGACTCGTTCAACCGGTCGGACGGCCTGTCCGGCAATATCGCCTGCAGCCTGTTCGAAGACCGGGAGGGCAACATCTGGTTCGGCAGCGAGAAGGGCATCGACCGTTTCCACAAGCTGCCGGTCAGCACCCTGTCGACGCAACAAGGCCTGCCGAACGAAGCAACGAGATCCGTGCTGGCCACGATCGACGGCAGCGTCTGGGTGGCGACGGGCGACGGCCTCGCACGCTGGAAGGACGCCGGGCCGGTACTCTACGGGGTGGACAAGGGACTGCCGGATTCGCGCGTGCAGTCGCTCTATCAGGATCCGGCTGGGCGGCTCTGGGTGAGCACGGCCCGCGGCCTTGCGCATCTGGTGGACGACCGCTTCGTCGCCGTCGACGGGGTGCCGGGCAAGGAGTTCTATTCGATGACGGGGGACGCGTCGGGCGAGCTGTGGCTGTCCACCGACGAAGGCCTCGAGCGCCTGTCGGAAGGACGGTACGTCGAGACCATTCCCTGGAGCGCGTTCGGCCGCCAGCAGCAAGCCAAGGTCATCCTCGCCGACCGGGGCGGCGTGTGGCTCTCGTTCTGGAAGGACGGCGGGGTCCTGTATTTCAGGAACGGAAAGGTCGAGGCCGCCTACACGACCGCCAATGGATTGGGAGCCGGACACGTCGCCGGCCTTCGCCTGGACGCGGACGGGGCGATGTGGGCGGCCACGGAAGAAGGCGGCCTGAGCCGGATCAAGGATGGTCGCGTCGCGACGCTCACGGTCGCCAATGGACTGCCCTGCAACACGATCCACTGGTCGACGCTGGACGACCGCGGGGACTTGTGGATCTACGCGGCCTGCGGCCTCGTGCGGGTCATGCGCGACGACGTGGCGGCGTGGATCGCCGACCCGGGCCGGCGCGTCGTGCCCAGACTCTGGGGCGGTGCCGACGGCGTCCCGTTGCTGGCGTCCACGCCGGCCTACTTCAATCCGCCGGTCGCCAAGGGACCGGATGGGAAGCTCTGGTTCGTGTCAGGCGCCAACGTCCATGTGGTCGATCCGGGTCACCTGCCCTTCAACCCCTTGCCGCCGCCGGTCCACATCGAGTCGCTCGTCGCCGACCACAAGTCCTACGCCGTGGGCGACGGGCTGCGCCTGCCTCCGAAGGTCCGCGACATCACGCTGGAGTTCGCGGCTCTCAGCCTCGTCGATCCGCACGACATGCACTTCCGCTACCGCCTGGAAGGCCACGATGGCGACTGGCAGGAGGCCGTCGACCGGCGCCAGGCCACCTATACGAATCTCCCGCCGGGGAACTACCGCTTCCGGGTGAAGGCGTCCAACAACAGCGGTGTCTGGAACGAGGAGGGCGCGCGGCTCGATTTCTCGATCCTTCCGGCCTTCTACCAGACGACGTGGTTCGGCCTGGCGTGCGTCCTCGTTCTCCTCGGCCTGGCCTGGGGCGGCTTCCACCTTCGGCTGCAGATGCGCGTGCGACGCCTGCATCGCCAGTTCGAGGCGGCGCTCGAGGCACGCGTCGATGAACGCACGCGCATCGCACGCGATCTTCACGACACGCTGTTGCAGCGCTTCCACGGGCTGTTGCTGCAGTTCCAGGCCGCGTCCAACCTGCTGCCGGAGCGCCCGCGCGAGTCGAAGCAGGTGCTCACGGACGCCATCGACCAGGTGGCGGAAGCGATCACGGAAGGCCGCGACACCGTGCAGGGCTTGCGAAGCTCCGCCCTGGACGCGAACACGCTGGCGGACTCCTTGCGGGTACTTGCCGAGGAACTCGCCAACGAGCGCGACTGCGCCACGACGGCGCGCGTCGACGTGCACGGGGCGCCGCGAGAGCTGCATCCGATCGTCCGCGACGAGACCTTCCGCATCGTGGCCGAGGCGTTGCGCAACGCCTTCCGCCATGCTGCCGCCACACGGATCGACATCGAGATCCGCTATGAAGCGCGCCGGCTGTGCGTGCGAATTCGCGATGACGGACGGGGAATCGAGCCGGACGTGCTCCGTGATGGCGGCAAGGAAGGGCACTTCGGCCTGAGCGGCATGCGCGAGCGTGCTGGACGTGTGGGCGGCACGGTCACGATCCGCAGCGCGCCGGAGTCCGGCACCGAGGTGGAGTTCGCCGTGCCCGCGTCCCGCGCGTACGGCGAAAGCACGGGGGCCGGATCGTGGCTGCTTCACAAGACGGCTGCGACCCGTGACGTTGCCGAATGACCGTGGAAGGGACGGGCGCCTCGTCGGGGGATGAGGAAGAACGGTTGCCGCCTGCATTGAAGCCTGTCCGCCGCGCTTCGCGCGCGATGAAGGCGGCGCCGGCCGAGGCCTGCACGCTTGCAGATCCGGCGCGGCGGCCCAGGCGCCAAACCGGTGCGACATCGCGCCGCCGAATCACTCGCTTGAAGCACGAGCGACTCGAAATCGGGACAGATGGCGGGGTTTTCCTGGCATAGGGTTTGCACTGATCACTTCGCCCGCCACGAGCGGGCGTCAACCCCAAAGGAACTCCACATGTCCTCCACGCCGTCTCCCTCCACCCGGAGGTTCGCCGCCCTCATGTCGTCTCTCGTCGCCTCGGCGCTCGCCGCCGGTGGCGCCCAGGCGGCCAGCCCGCGACTGCTGGCCCGCGAGGTGTCATGGACCTACGACATGCAGGATGGCAGCACCCTGCGCATGGAGGTCCAAGGCGCACGCGTGCTGGTGGAGACTCCCGCCGCGGAGTACTGGACGATCGTGAACCCCGACCTGCTGGTGAGCCCGGACGGCCTGCGCAAGATCCGCCTGATGCGCGACTTCGACGGCACGGTCGACCACATCGAGATGCAGATCACGAAAGTCCGTTGAACGAAGCGTCCGGCGATGCGGCCTGCTCGCCCGACGTCCGCAAGCGTCCGACGTCCGCAAGCGTCCGAAGGACGTCCTGCGGCGCGCGTCGGCACATCGCGTCGCAGGGCGGCAGGCGGCATCGCCGCTACGTCTCCAGGTAGCCCTTGCGCAGCTTCTCCCTCACGAGCTTCTCGAGCTCGGCCTGTGCGCGCTCGACATCGGCGAGCGGCTTGCGCTGCGACTGGCCGGTCGTGCCGATGCGGCCGAAGGCGACGACCACGTCGGTGTCTTCGCGGCGGATCTGCCAGAACTTGCGCGAGGACCCCTCGACGAACTCGAGTCGGCGCCAAGGCAGCTCGGTGGCCCCGGCGGGCGGCGTCGGTGCGGGGGGCGCGAGGGTCTCCTCGGTCGGCATCGGGGCCTGCGGTTCGACGGGCTCGGCCTCGACGGGTGAGGCGCCGGCCGTCGCCGCGGGCGGCATCGCTTCTGCGTCGGGCTCCGGTGCCTGGGTGGGCTCCGGTTCCCGCAACGCGCGTTCGATGGCGTCGAGCACCGCCTCGCGATCGTGGTGCCAGTCGCGCGCCAGCACCTGCAGGGTGCGCCAGCCGAATGCGCCGAGGATGCGCGGACGCGAGACGTAGCGTTCGAGGACGTCGCGATTGGCGTAGTGTTCGGCCGTGTCCACCAGCACGGCCAACGCGTAGTGCTCGCCGCCCGCGGGATCGCGGATGCCGAGGTCGCAACGGAAGCGCGATTGGCCGACGCGTTCGTCGACCGCGTGCCCGCGCCGGCGCAGCGCGTCGGCCACCTGGTTCGCGACGACCTCGACGTCGTTGACGCCGCCGAGCGCCTGGCGCGCGAGGGGGTTGAGGCCTTCGAGCACGCGCTGCGCGAGGACGGCCTCGCCGAGCGAGACCTGTTCGGCATAGCGCAGGAAGGACTTCAACGCCGCCGCGCCTTCGTTGTAGTCGTTGGTGATCGCGGCATGGCGGATGCTCGATACCACCGCCATGTGCTGCCGCGCCCGGCTGAAGATGACGTTGAGGCGCTTCTCGCCGCCGCGCTGGTTGATCGGCCCGAAGTTCATCGCCATCCTGCCCTGCGCGTTCGGGCCGTAGCACACGCTCAGCACGATGACGTCGCGCTCGTCGCCCTGCACGTTCTCCAGGTTCTTGACGAACAGGCCGCAGAACTGGTCGTCCTGCTCGCGCGTGCACTCGGCCTCGAGCCGCGCGGCGAAGTCCGCATCCTCCTCGCCGAGCTCGGCCAGGGCTTCCTCGATCGCCGTCTGCTGGGCCTCGGAGAAGGCCGCCACGCCGATGCTCAATCCCGTCTCCCGCCGCAGCAGTTCGCGCACGAGCCGCGCGATCGTGCGCGCCTCGCCTTCGTTGCGGCGGTCGGCGTAGGGGCTGCGCTCCACGAAGTGGAAGCTGATCGGGCGTGCGAGCAAGGCGTCGACATGGGCGGCGACCTCCGTGCTGCCGCCCTCACCGGCATCCGCGACGATGGGGGCCCTCTGGCCGCCGGGCACCGCGCGATCCGGGATGGTGAACAACTGGCCCGCGTAGAACGCGGCGTTCGAGAAGCCGATCAGCGACTCGTGGCGGCTGCGGTAGTGCCACGCGAGCAAGGTCGCCGGCAGGTTGCGCGCGCCCTGGTTCAGCAGGCTGTCGGCGTCGAGCTCGATGGCGATGCGCTCGCCGTCCTCGTCGACGGCTACGGCGTCGTCCTCGGGGTCGCGCGAGGAGGCGAAGAAGCTCGTCGGCGGCAGCTGCATCTCGTCGCCCACGATGATGGTCTGGGGCGCTCGATACAGCGCCGGCACGGCCTCCTCGACCGGGATCTGGCTCGCCTCGTCGAAGACGACCAGGTCGAACAGGTCGCCTGCCAGCGGCAGCGTGTCGGACACCGACAGCGGGCTCATCAGCCAGACCGGCTTCATGTCGCGCACCACGCTGCCCGGGTCGCCGCTGGCCAGCTCGCGGATGGCCTTGTAGCGCATCGTCTTGCCGAACTCGTGCTCCAGTTCGCGGCGCCCGGCCGCATAGGCCTTCTTGAACGCCTTGCCGTCGGCGTCGAGCTGGCTGGCGGCGAGCGTCGAACGCTGGACGTTGCGAAGGAAGCGGTGGTGCACGCCGGCGCGCACGACGCGTGCGTTCAGTGCGAGCAGCTTCTTGTCCGCCGCGGCCAGGGCGCGCACGTGACCCGCGAGAACGGCGCCGTCGAAGCGCGGCAACCAGCGCTCGACGCGATAGAGCCGCTCGAGGCCCTCGCGCGCGACCGCATAGGCGATCGTGTCGGGCAGCAGCGGCAGCGTGCGCAGCGTCTCGTCGATCGCCGGGTCGGCGTCGGCAAGCTCGCCCAGCAGCGGCAACAGGTCGGGCAGCACGTCGGCCTGTTCGCGCAGGTCGCGCACCGTCTCGCCAAGGTCGGCGAACGGCAGCGTGGAGGGATCGCGGACGAGCGTCGCCAGCGCCGCGTCGAGTGCGTCGACATCGGAGCCGGCCTGCACCAGCCGCGCCACGCGCGCGGCCGCCGCATCGCCTGCCTGCAGCAGCTCGCGATGGAACGCCGCAACGCCGGGCTCGGACAGTCCTTCGGCGCGCAGCGCGGCCAGCGCGCCCGCCCGCTGCGCGGGTTCCCCGTCGCCGAAGCGGGCTGCGAACCGGGCCTTGGCAGCATCGAAGTCGACGCTTGCCTTCTGCTCGGCGACCAGCGCGGCCAGCACGGTCGAGAAGGTCGGACGCACCGGGTGCTTCGCGAAGTCGTAGCGTCGCTTGAGTTCGCCCGACAGGCGCCACCACGCGCCCGAGAACCAGCGCGAGAGCGCGTGTTCCTTCGCCTTGGCCAGTGCCAGCGCGGCCTCGGCGTCCGCGGGCGCGAACCGATCGCGCCAGGCGGTCGTGTGGGCCGCCGCCGCCGCCAGCGCTTGCTGGTGCGCGGCGACGTCCGCGATCGCCGCATCGAACTCCGCCACGACCGCCGCCTGCGCATCGAGCAGGCCGAGCAGGCCCCGCTGTGCGAGCGACTGCAGCCGCCGCGCCTGGTCGACGCGCAGGACGACGTCGCGCCAGCGCGGCGTCGTGCCGTGCCCGAAGGTATCGGCCAGCGCCTCGCAGCGATCGATCAGCGCCTCGGCGGCGTCACAGGACTCGGCCAGCCGCGACACGGGACGGTCGTCGCGCACGACCACGTTCGACAGGCGCGCGAACGGATGGCGCGCGAAGATGCTCGCGCCACCCACTTCCGCGAGCGTCTCGCCGAGCCGTTTGGTCAGGCCTGCATGGGCCAGCCATGCGGCGGGCGTCGGCAGCGCCTCGCGCTGCCGCACCGTCAAGGCGTCGGCCTGCGGCGCGTACGAAGACAGCGTCACCAGGCGATCGAACAGCGCGCGCACCGGCATGCCGAACGCTTCGGGGATGTCGCGCATCGCCACGTCGAAACGCTCCAGCGCCTGCTGGTGCTGCGCGAGGCCGTCGATCAGGGCCTCGCGCTGGCGCTGCAGTTCGGCAAGGCCGTCCTCGCCGGCGAGCCAGTGCTCGTAGGTCTGCTTGAGGTTCAGCACGAAGGACTTCTTGTCGGCCTGCGAGTCGTGGATCATGCAGCAGAGCTCGTCGAGCCCCTGCTGGCGCAGGCGATGGAAGACCACGTCGATGGCGGCGCGCTTCTCGCACACGAACAGCACGCGCTTGCCGCGACCCAGCGCGTCGGCGATGAGGTTGGTGATCGTCTGCGACTTGCCCGTGCCCGGCGGCCCCTGGATGATGTAGCTGACACCTTCGCGGGCGAGGGCGACGGACGCGGTCTGGGTCGCGTCGGCCGGCACGACGGCCCAGCGGTCGGCGGGCGCGAGCGGCGCGGGCGGGGCCAGGTCGAAGCTGCGCGGCTGCGGCGAGAAGATGCGCTCCACGGCCGGGTTCGCGCGATCCTCATCGATCAGCGCGTTGTAGTCGCGCACGAGCGACATCTTCCGGTAGTTGAAGTTGCCCAGCGTGACCGACGACAGGTCGACGTGCCACTCGAAGGGATTGCCCGTCGTCGCCGCGTCGCGCAACGAGAACGACCGCCGCTCGGTCTCGTCGCTGGTCGCCACCATCTGCTGGCGCCGTGGCGCGGGTGCTGCCCCGGCGAGGAGCCCGACCGGCAGCCGCGCCGGGGTCACGCGCTCCTCGAACAGGCGCAGCCCGAGAGGCCGGAAGTCGTCCTCGTCGTAGCTGAAGTCGAGCGACGCAGCCGCCGCCTGGCGCGCGGGCGCGGGGCGGCGTCGGCGCCGGAACTGCTCGAGTCGTTGCTTCGCGCGCTGGTGAATCAGCTCGATCTCGGGCGCGTCGACCAGCTTGAGCTGCACGCCGGGCTCGGTGGCGGCGATCAACGCCTGCAGCTGGGCGTGGAAGCGCGCGATGCCATCGTCGACCAGCTCGACCGTCTCCGGCAGGTCGATGCCGTAGACCTGGCGCAACTGCTGGCGCAGCACCGGGTTGACTTCGGCCTCGGTCGTGTCCGCCTGCAGCGTGTACTGGTCGCGCACGCCCTTGCGACGCACGAGGTCGACCGGCAGCAGCAGCAGCGGCGAGGAAACCCGCTCCTCGCGCGCCTCCTTCAGGTTGTGCCAGCGCAGGAAGGCGAGCACGAGCGACAGCTGCGACAGGCCATATTCGGCACGGTCGCGACGCGCATCCTGGATCACGCGATCGAGGCTGGCGGACAGCCAGGGCTGGTCCTCGAAGCGCAGCCACGCGGCGAGCGGCACGCGCGTGCCCGCCAACACCTCGCTGGCGAAGCGGCCGCCCCACACGCACAGCTGGTCGGCGCGGATGTTCTTCAGGTCGACGACCAGCGGCACGCTGGCGACGGTCATGTTGACGGTCGCCTGCGTCGGCCGGAAGTGCAGCAGGCGATTGCGCCGGGACAGGTCGAACAGGCGATTGCGCAGATGCACGTGCACCGCGCGCCGCCGCGCCGCGGCGCCGTCGGTGGGCGCCACGGTGCGTGCGAGCGTCAGGTCCAGCGACAGCTCGCGCGGCTGGTCGCGCCACGTCTCGAGGCGCCGGATCAGCGAGGGCAGGTCCCGGGCGCGCCGGTGGCGGTCGAGCTGCGTCATCTCGCCCACGATGGCGCCCAGCACCGGGTGCAGGCGCTCGTTCAGGGCGAACAGGTTCTCGCGATGGCGCGCGAAGACGCGCAGGTCGTCGAGCTCGCACAGGTCGAGCCCGCAGGCGAGCGCCGCCAGCACCTGGCCCAGGCTCAGGATGTCGGCGACCGGATCGTGATGCCCCAGCACGCGTTCCCAGGCGACGTAGCCCGGCAGGTACACCGGTCGAGACAACGACGCGGCGTCGGCGGACTCGGCGACGGACAAGTCGTCGACCTGCAGGCCGTGGCCTTCCTCCTGCGTGATGCGGCTCTCGCCGACGACGCGCAGCACCGAGGCCGCCGGTGCCTGCACGCGAGCGATCGCGCCGGTCTCCGACTTCGCGGCCAGGCCTTCGGGGCGAGCCAGCGCGAGCACCTGCGCGCCGCCGTCCGACTCGACGACGCGATAGGCGTGCACGTCCGACAGGTCCGCCACGAGCCCGCGCTCGTGCAGCGCCGCCGCCTCGCGCAGCAGCGGCAGCGCGATGGCCAGCACGTCGTCGGTCTGCAGGCCGCCGCCGGCGACGCCCGCGTCGATCAGGGCGGTCAGGGGAGCGATATCAGGCATGGCCGGCCTCCGCGACCTTCGCAAGCAGGGCATCCGCCTCGCCGCGTGCATTGGCGAACTGGCGCTTGGTCATCTTCAGCGCCCGCACGGCGAGCTTCTCGAACCGCTCGGGCAGTCCGAGGTCGCGGGCGAGGACGATCGCCTGGGCCAGGGGAACGTCCTCCAGCGAGCGATCGGCGACCGCAAAATCCAACAGCAGCGCGGCGACGTAGTCGTGCACCCCGCTTGCGATGTCGTCGCGCAGCGCCGGGTCGGGCCTGTCGGCGGCCTGCGCGTCCGGGAAGAAACGGCGCGCCCAGGCAAGCAGCGCGGGCGAACGCAGCGCGGCGGGATGGATGAACTGGCCGACCACCCGGCGCGTGATCGCGGTGAGCCGATGCTGGCCGGGCAGGTCGAGCGCGTCGAGCGTGAGCGGACCCTCTAGCACCGCCCGCAGCCAGGATTCGGAGTCGGCCGCCGCGCGCTCGTCGCCCGCGGCATGGGCCTCGCACCACAGGCGCAGCGCCCGCGCGCGTACGAAGACCTCGGGATGGCTGACGGCGTCCGAGCGGGCGGCCAACGCGGCACAGATCTCGTCGGCCTGGCGCAGGTAGCTCGCGGCGCTCACGGCGGCCAGCCCCGTCTGCGACTTGACCAGCGCCGCGACCGCCGGCTCCAGCGCGCCGCACGCGACCGCGCCGCCGCGGTCGGCGAAGGCTTCGGTGTAGAGCGCGAACAGCCGCGCCGTCTCGCGCAGGCTGGCATCGCTGCGCGGATCGTCCTGCGCCATGCCAAGCAGCCGGCTCGCGGTGAACCACGCCCCGTCGTCGCGTTCGTACAGCAGGTGATGCGCGAGCTCGTGCCCGCAGACGGCCTCGAGCTCGGCACCCGCGAGCCGCTCGAGCAGCGAGCCGTTGAAGACGATGTGCGCCTCCCCGGGCAGGTACAGCAGCGCGGCGTTGGCGTGCTGCTCGCTGCCCTGATAGATCGTGACCGGCGCGGTCACGCCCAGGCGCACGGCCGCCGACGCGCAACGGGCGTGCAATTGCGGATGCGCGTCGGCGTCGAGGCGGTAGGTGTGCTGGAGCAGGAACGCGCGGACCTCCTGTGCACGATCGCCGCGCGCCGCCGCGGAACTCGCCCAGGCCCAGGCCTCCGGCTCCTGTCGGCGCAGCAGGGCGACGACCTCGTCGTGATAAGGCATCGGGCGCAGCGCCGGCAGCGGCGGCGCGGCAATGCCCACGGCGACGGGCGTCTCATCCATGTCCTTGCTCCCTGCGATTTCGCCGACGGCCATGACGTCATGTCGCGTCAGCAGTCCGCGTGTCGGCGGGTCGATGATAGGGGATGCGTCCCTGCCGTCAGCGTGAAGAACTTGGCGGGATGACATCGAGTGCTGCGGTGCCGGGCGCCGCCTCTCCCACGGCTCACGGCTGGATGGCGTAGTCTTGCGTGCGGGCCTTCTCGTCCAGCACGACGGTCGCTCGAACACCGCGGATGCCGCCTTCGTTGTCGCGTAGCAGCGCCCAATCCGTGCGACCCGTGAACGGATTGACAACCGGGCCCCGGCCCAATAGCTCGGCTTGCCGTTGTCGCCAGTCTCTCCTGACGTGCATTTCCGGCCGGTGTCAGTCGCGGCGGGTGGAGATCAGGATAAATTCGCGTTCAGGAGCCGGCGAATCTGCTCATCCGGTTCGCCCTCGCGTGCAAGAACATCGCGCGTGCCTTGCGCCACTTCCAGTGGATCCTGCTTGGTGTCCACGAAGATGGGCCGCCCGCAAAGTCGGACGAACAAGCCATTGGATAGCGTCTCATCGGTCAGTTGGTCGGCCAACACGCCGCGATCAGTACGCTTGGCTCCGGCACGGCACCGGATACGGCATCTGGACCGGCCACCTGATACAGCCACTCTCGGGCGAGGCTGGCATGCCTGCCTCCGCGTTCGGCGTCAGCGACGCAGCCGCTCGAGCAGCTTCGTCGCTCCGAGACCGCGCGCGTCGAACAGACGCAGGGCGAGCTTGCGCATCGCGTCCGTGTCGTTCGCTTTCCCCGACTGCAATGCCGCGACGTACTGCAGTGCCATTCCGTTCGGATCCAGGCCGCGCGCTCGATCCAGGTCGTCGCGCACCGCATCGACGTTGCCCAGGAGTTGGTGGACAACCGCGAGCGCGCCATGCGTTTCGCCAAAGTTCCGGTCCAGCACGAGCGCAGTCTCGAAGCTGGTGAGCGCTCCCGCCAGGTCGCCGCTGGCGATCTGGCACCAACCGAGCGCGTGCCACGATCCGACGTGCCGCGGCATCGCGGCCACTGCATGGCGCAGCGCGACCTCGGCGCCGGCGAAGTCGCCGCGCGCCATGAGGCTCATGCCCAGGGTCGACTGCAGGCGGCCATCCCGCGGCGACGTGGCCAGCGCGCGCGTCAGCAGCATGTCGGCGCGCCCAAGATCGCCATCGGCCAGCGCGACCGACGCACCCACGAGGTCGCCCTCGAGGGTGTCCACGCCGCCGGCCAGGGCGATTCCGGACAGCTGGCGCGCTTCGTCCAGGCGGCCGAGGTCGAAGCTGCTCAGGCTGGCGACGGCGGCTGCTTCGGGAGTGCGAAGCTGGGACGGCGCGGCGCGCCAGGCGGCATCCGCCTGATCGAGGCGGCGAGCATGCTGCAGCGAGCGCAGAAGCCAGGCCAGCGTCGCAGGCGGTGCGTCGGGGCGCGACAGGAGTGGCTCCAGCGCCGCGACGGCCGCCGACGCGTCGCCGGCGCGCAGGCAGGCCACGCCGAGGTTGAAGCCCATCGCGGCGGCATCCACGCCTTCGTCGCGCACGCGTTCGAGCAGCACGCGCGCCTCCTGCGGCCGCTGCTCCACGAGCAGCACGATCGCCTCGAGGAACCGGCCAGGCGCGCCCTCCCGCAGCGCCGGATCCGCCAGCGCCAGCATCTCGCGCGCACGTACGGCGCCTTCAAGTTCGAGCGCGGCGTGCACCGCGTCCGACAGCAGCGCCGGGTTGGCGGGGTCGCTGCGCAGGTAGCCGGCGAGCCGGCCGAGGCGGGAAGAGTCATTCATCGTGGAGGGCATTTCTCTGAATCGTCAGGACTGTCCGAGCGCGGACAGTGTTTCGTCAATGAGCGAGCGCAGTGCGGGATCGCTATCCAGCTGCTGCACCACCTGGTCGACCAGGGCATGGAAGGCCGGGTCTGCCGATAGCGGGTCCCCCCATTCCTCTGAGAGGCATCCCTCGATGGTCAGGCGAAGCAGCTTGCGCCGGCGTTGCGGATCGTCGGCGGCGACGGCGGCGATGCGCCGGCGCAACTGCAGTTCGAGGTTCGCGCCACCACGCGCGCCGTCCGGCTGCCGCGCGGCGCCGACGCCGCGCGGCGGCACGGCTGGCGCGCCGGCGCGTACCGCCGCCCCGGGGACTCGCGCCACGCGCAGGCTCGCGAGAACCTGCTGCAGCAGCTGTGCCTTGTCGATCATGCGACGTCCGGATCGCGTCTGTAAGCCGAGACGGCCATGCCGTGTTGCAGCGCTTGCCGATCGGCGTCCATCGCCGGATCGGCGGCGGCCGCCGTCGCGGCCTCTATGCGCTGCAGCAGCCCGCGCATGTCGGCCAGCAGCGCGGCATTGGCGCAGGGCATCGCGAGGCCTTGTCGCAGCGCCTCGCAGGCTGCTTCGATTGCGTCCTCGGCGAGCGCCGCGAGCGCGACGCCGAAGCGGCCGATGGCCTGATCGCCGGGAAGCGCCGTGATGGGCGCGAGTACCTGCGACGCAGTCTGCGGATGTCCAGTGACCAGCCACAGCAACCCGAGCTGCAGGCGCGCTTCGAGAAGCCCCGGCGCGCCCTCCACGGCGGTGACCAGGTGCAGCAACGCGTTGCCGTTGTCGCCCCGCTGTGCGCAGTCCGCGCCCAGCAGGTAGTGCGCGAGCGGATGCCTGGGCGCGACTTCGAGACAGCGCCGCAGCAACTGGTTGGACAGGGGCGTGTCGCCGCTGGCCTCGGCGGCGACTGCCGCCTCGACGAGGCGGTCGGCTTCGGACAGGTGTTCGAGGGTCATGGGCATGGAGCGCCGGTGGCGTCTCAGGTGACGAGGACCGTGCCGTCGCTGGCCGCCACGAGGCGGCGCAGGCGCTCAAGCGCGGCGCGATGGATCTGCGAGATGCGCCCCTTTGTCAGTCCGCACGATTGTGCGATCTGGTCGAATGGTATCTGCTGCAGATAGTGATGGCGGACGACGCGGCGTTCCGCTTCCGGCAACTGGTCCACCAGTTCGAGGACGCGCCGACGCAGCTGGTCCATCTCGAGTCGCTCGTAGGGCGTGTTCAGCGGGTCGGCGGCCTCGCCGTCAACGTAGATCGCCGCGCTCTCCAGCATGAAGCCGATCGCCAAGCCGACGGCGATATCGGCCAGGCGTTGCAGCGGCGGGATCGCGGCTGCGTCGGTCGCCGAGGCATCCTGCAGCGAGGCGACCCGCTCGCGGCGCGCGCGCGCGCGGGTCGCGATCTGACGTTGCTTTTCACTCAGCGACTCGACGCCATCGAGGATCGCGCCGGTGATGCGGCTCGCCGCGAACGCCTCGAACGCGACGCCCTTGCCTGGCTCGTAGCGCTCGAGCGATTCGAGCAGGCCGATCATCGCGAACTGCGCATAGTCTTCGAACTCGAGCTCGAGGCTGAATCGATGCCGATAACAGCGCGCAGCCAGCCGCCGAGCGAACGGCTGGTAGTGGGCGACCAGGCGCTCGCGCGCGGCCGCCGCATGCCGATCCTGCCACAGCGACGCGAGGGCTTGCGGCGTTTCGTGCACGGGCGGCGGCTCGAGCTCCGCTGGGCGCTTCAGCGTCAATGGAACGTTTCCAGCAACGCGCGCACGACGATGTTCCAGCCGTCGATCAGGACGAACAGCAGGATCTTCACCGGTATCGAGATGGTGGTGGGCGGCACCATCATCATGCCGAGGGCCATCAGAACGCTGGCCACAACGAGGTCGATCAACAGGAACGGCAGGTAGATCACAAAGCCGATCTGGAACGCGGCGCGCAGCTCCGACAGCATGAAGGCCGGCACGAGATGCAGCAGGTTGACGTCCTCGACCGACTGCGGCCGCGGTGCCTTGGCCAGCTCCACCATCAGCATCAGGTCGCGTTCCCGCGTCTGGTGGATCATGAAATCGCGCACGGGCGCCTTCGCCCGCTCGAGGGCTGCCATCGGCGCCAGCTTGTCCGCGAGATAAGGCTGGAGCGCCTGCGAGTTCACGCGCTCGAGCACCGGTGACATCGAGAAAAGCGTGAGGAAGATCGACATCGCCACGATCACCATGTTGGGCGGCGTGTCATTCAGTCCCACGGCGCGGCGCAGCATCGACAGCACCACGACGATGCGCACGAACGACGTCATGCAGATCAGCGCGGCGGGGATGAAGCTGAGCGCCGTCAGCGTCAGGAAGATGCGAAGCGCCGAAGAAGTGTCGCTCGCGCCGCCGGGCGCGGTGAGCTGCACGCTCAAGGGAGAGGCGGCGGCGTGGGCCGCATGCGCTACGCACGATGCCGCGAACGCGACGCCGGCAGCGAGCCGCGCGCGTCGCTCGCGGCCTGGCGAACAGGCGTGGCGCTTCATGTCGGCATTTCCGGCGGCCCGGGCTGCGAGCTCCCGTCCAGCACCGCGATGGCATGCTCGGAATGAGCCACGAGCAGTTCACGCCCGCGATAGCGGATCACGGACACGCGCATGCTGTCGGCGAGGCGCGCGCTCTCGACGACCTCGACCAGCCGCTGGCCGCGGGCGGGCCAGGCGCGCCCCGCGCGCCGCCGCAGCGCCAGCACCAGCACTGCCAGGGCCACCGCGCACAGCGCCAGCGCGCCGGCCAGGCTCGAGCCTCCGGCATCGTCGGCCGTGGTCTGCCGGAACGGGATCGGCGCGGAGGCCTGTAGCCCTGGGAGCGCCGCTGGCACGGAAGCGAACGAGGCGCCCGCGATCGGTGCCGGGGTGGCAACGCTGCTGTCCACGGTCACGCGTCCCGCAGGCAGACGTCGACGATGCGCACCCCGAAGCGGTCGCCGACGGCGACCAGCTGGCCGCGCGCGAGCACGACGCCGTCTAGGACGATGTCGAACGGCGCGTCGAGGTCGCGGTCGAGCGCCATCACGGCCCCTTCCTTGAGGCCCAGCAACTCGCCGACAGTGGCGCTCGCCTCGCCGGCGACTACTTTGACAACGGCCTTGACGCTGGAGAACGCGGCGAGGCGCGCGGGCAGCAGCGCGGCACCAGGGTCGCGCGATTCGAAGGGCGAGAGCTCGACGTCGCGAGGCGCGTCGGCAGAATGGTCTTGAGACAAGGCTGTACTTTCTATGAACGGGGACGCTGGGTGAATTCGACGGCGCGACGCTGGCCGGCGCGGCCGAGCCAAGCGTGCAGCGCAGCCGGCGCGCCGGCGATGGAAACGGGCAGCGGATCATGGAGGGATGCGTCGAGCAGCACGACATCGCCGCGCTGCAGACCGGCGAGTTCGACGACCGACAGTTCCGCTTGGCCGAGGACGACCTCCAACTGCAGCGGCAGCGCCGCGAACGCCGTGCTGGCTGGCCTGCCGGCCAGGACGGCGGATGTCGTTCGGCGCGGCGCCGCGGCGAAACGCTGCGCCGGCACCCGCGCGACGACCTCGACGTCCTCGACCGTCAGACGCACGTCCACGGGAGCCTGCCAGCGCGAGAGAGGCCCGGGCGGTTTGGACGGCGAGCCGTCCCAGCCGGCGATCCGCCACGCCCCTGCCAACGCGTCCAGCAGCGCCTCGGCGGCGGCGCGCGCGGCGCGGGCGGCCGTGCCGTCGCCGGACGACTGGCCGGCGGATGCGCCGAACATCGCGGCGCCCAGCGCCCGTGCGACGTCGTCGGGAAACCACACGAGTGCTGCCGGATCGGTCGCACGCTCGATGCGCAGGCCTTCGAGGCCGTCGCCCACACGGGCGGGGACCTCGCCTTCCGTGCCGCGGACATCCCGGAGGGCGGCTGCCAGCGGCCAGCGCGCCCGCCAGTCGCGCAGTGCCTGCTCGGTGGCCTCGCGCACGCCCGTGACGAGCGTGTCCGAGGCGAGCGCGATCGGCCTGTGCTGCGCGGACGTCACCGGCCGCCTCGCATGTCGAAGAGTTCCTGCAGCATGTCGTTGACGGTGGACAACACGTTGGACGATGCCTGGTAGCCGCGTTGCATCACGATGAGGTTGCTGAATTCGCTCGAGAGGTTGACGTTGGATTCCTCGATCGCGCTGGCGACGATCGTGCCGGTGCCGCCGGTGTTGGCTCGTCCGAGGTGGGCGTCGCCCGGCGCGCTGCTCGTGAACTCGGCCGCCCCAAGTTGCTGCAGCGTGCGCCCCGTGTCGAAGGTCGCCAGGGCCAGCTGCGCGCCGGTCATCGTCTGGCCGTTCGAGTAGGTCAGGGTGAGCTTGCCGTCGCTGTCGAAGGTCGTCTTGCTGATCGAGCCCGCGGAGAAGCCGTCCTGCGAGGCTACCGCCAGCGTCGTCAGGTTGCCGGTGTCGAACGCGGTGACGTTGGTGGAGAAGTCCAGCGTCACGTCGAACGGCGCACGGCCGCCCGGTGCATAGGCGAACGTGACCTTGTCGGCGGCTGGGTCGGGCGAGCCGGCGCTGAAGGATATGGTGCCGCTTCCGACGTTGGTCGCTCCGTCGGTGACGGCGACGTTCCAGCTCAAGGTCGACCCCGGCGCAGTGCCGCGCGTGAACGTGGCCACGAGGGAGTGCTGGCCGCCGGCGTCGTCGATGACCGCGAACGTCGCTGTCGGCGGCGGCGTCGTGGCTCCCGTGGTGGACGTGCCCGTCGTCAGGTTGCCCGAGAAGGTGACGTTGGCCGTCGCCTTGGCGGGGTTGGTGCGCAGGCCGTCCAGCGAGATCTTCGTCAGAATGCCGCCGTTGCTGCCGGCATACCCCATGATGTACTTGCCGGTCGTCGTCGACACGAGGTCGCCGTTCCGGTCAAACTCGAGCTGGCCGTCGCGCGTGTAGGTCTGCGTCCCCTGCTTGTCGCGGGCCACCAGGTAGCCCTCGCCGGAGACGGCGACGTCGAGCGGGTTGCTGGTCTGCTGGGTGTCGCCGGCGTGCAGGTCGAGGAAGGTGGACAGGGTCTGCACGCCCGAGCCGAACAGCGTGCCTTGCCCGCCGGACGAGCCGCCGTCCCCTTCCGCGGTCAGGCCCTGCTGCAGGTAGTAGGCGTCCGTGAACTGCAGCGTGGAGCTGCGGAAGCCGGGCGAGTTGAGGTTGGCGAGGTTGTTGCTGATGACCTTCAGGCCCTTGGAGAAGCCATCCATCCCGCTCATCCCGATGTAGAGGGTGTCGAACATGCGGCGCCTCCCTTACTGGATGTCGACGACGGACGAAAGCGAGATTCCACTGACGACCTGGCCGCTGGGCAGCCTGACGCTCAGCAGCGCCTGGCCGGACGAGAAGTCGAGCGCGGTCACGCTGCCGTTCTCCGTCGAGCCCGAGGACGATATCGTCACCGTGCGGCCGATCAGCCCGACCGACTGGGAGGCCGACTGGATATTGAGCAGCGAGTCGAGCTTGTCGTTGGTCTGCTGGCTTTCCTGCAGGGCCGTGAACTGGGCCAGCTGGGCGACGAACTGCGTGTTGTCCATCGGCTTGAGCGGGTCCTGGTTGTTCAGCTGCGTGGTCAGGATGCGCAGGAAGTCCTGGATGCTGATGTTGGCCGACGGGTTGGTCGGGGTCGTCGCGGTGCCCGCGTTTCCGATCGTGGCAATGGTCATGGATCAGGCCTCCTGGTCAGGTCGGGATGGTGCGTGCGGCGCCGGGTCGCCTGGATCGGCGGGGCCAGCGAAGTCGAATCGGCGTCCGTTGACGAAGACGCGCACGGCTGCACGGCCGTCCGTGCGCAGCTGCGCGGCGATGGCGCGAGCGACGCCTTGCGCGTCGGCGTCGGCCAATGTGGCGTCACGCAGCGTCACCTGCGAGAGCGTGTCGGACGTCGCCACCTGCATGCGCTGGCGGGCGTATCGCGGTGCCGGCATGCGTTCGGCGATGAACTCCGGCGCGTCGTGAGCCGACCGGGGGCGCGCGCGGGTCGAGGCGGCGGCGGCAACGGGCGCCGGGTCGGCGTCTTGCGCCGCGATGGCGACCGGCGGCGCGGGACGGGCGCTCGCAGCAGGCGCCATCGCCTGCGCTGCCGACGGTGTACGGGATACGGGCGCGGCAGCAAAGCCTGGGTCCGGGCGGGGCGTCGCCTCGCCGCCGGCGCGGGCGTCCGCGCCCGGTGGCAGCGCGTCGTCGCCGGCGGGACGCCGGCCGTCGGGCGCGCCCGCGCCGGCATCCCGCGATCGTGCCGGCGACGGCTCGTGGGCCAGCGACGCAAGGTAGGCATGTTCCAGCTGCGCCAGCCAGCGTGCCGATTCGGCGTCGCCGGTCGGGTTGGAGGCAACGGCGCGCGGCAGCGCTCCCGGAATCTGGGCGTCGATCTTCACGATGCGTCGGCCTCGGGGTCGGTTGGAATGCGAGACGACGACGCCAGCCACAGTTCGTCCAGCGCGCGCGTGTCGCGACGCGCTGCACCTTGGCGCTGTCGGGCCTGAAGGCGCTCGAGCCGTTCGACGCAGGCATCGCGCTCGGCCAGCAGCGTCCGCGCGGCCGACCAGACGCGATCGGCCTCTTCGCGCGCCCGCGCCGCCGCTTCGCCGGCCTCGGCGGCCAAGCCCTGCACATGGGCATCGAAATCGACGTGCTGCGCCAGCGCGGGCGCGGCGAAGTCGCTCGTCAGCAGAGTGGCGCGCTCGCGCCGCACCTGCGTCAAGCGATCGTCGGCGGCGCGGCGCGCTTCCTCGGTACGCTGCTGCTCGGCCGCGCACTCCGCCAGCTCGGGCAGGCGCTCCTCGACCTGCCACAGCCGATGGCGCGCGGCAAGCGCGAGCCAGTGACGTGAATAGGGCGCGCTCACGACATCCCTTCGTTCAACGCCGCCGCCAGCCGCTGCGTGGTTTCGTCCGGGGCCGTCCGCTCCTGGAGGCCCTGGCAAAGGAATCGCTCGATCTGCGACCACTTCGCGAGCGCCTCGTCGAGCGCGGCGTTGGCGCCCGCCTTGTACAGGCCCATGTCGACCATCTCGCGGTGGCGCGTGTGGGTGGCGAGCAGGGCGCGCAAGCGGCCCTGCAGGTGGCGCTCGCGGTCGCCCAGCAGCGCGGCCTCGAGGCGGCTGACGCTCTGCAGGACGTCGATTGCCGGGAAGTGGCCCGCGTGCGCCAGGTCGCGCGTGAGCACGATATGTCCGTCCAGCGTCGCACGCAACGCGTCGGCGATCGGCTCGTTGTGGTCGTCGCCTTCGACGAGCACTGTGTAGACCGCGGTGATGGAGCCGCCGTCGGCCAGGGCACCGCAGCGTTCGCACAGCGCGGGGATGTCGGTGAACACCGATGGCGTGTAGCCGCGCGCGGTCGGCGGCTGGCCGGCGGCGAGGTCGATCTCGCGCCGTGCCATCGCGAAACGCGTGACCGAATCCATCAGCATGAAGACGTCGGCCTTGCGGTCGCGGAACGCCTCGGCGATCGCGGTGGCCGCGTAGGCTGCGCGCGAACGCACGACCGCCGGCTGGTCGGAGGTCGCGGCCACGACGACGGTGCGAGCACGCGTCGCCGCGTCGAGTCCGTGCTTGACGAATTCCTGCACCTCGCGGCCGCGCTCGCCGATCAGCGCGACGACGTTCACGTCGGCGCTCACGCCGCGCGCGAGCATCCCCAGCAAGGAGCTCTTGCCGACGCCGCTGCCGGCGAAGATGCCCATGCGCTGCCCGATGCCCAGCGGCAACAGGCCGTCGAGCGCCCGTACGCCAGTCGGCAGGCGCGCGTCGATGGGGGCGCGGGCCAGCGGATTGATCGGCTGCGGATGCAGCGGCATGCGCCGGCCGCCCGCCAGCGCGGGACCCTCGTCCAACGGCGTGCCGAAAGCGTCGACCACGCGCCCAAGCATGTCGGGGCCGACGCTGATCATCGGCGTCTCGCCGGTGGCGACCACGCGGGAGCCCACGCCCAGGCCTTGCGGCCGACCGTAGGGCATGAGCAGGACGCGGCCCTGCTGCACGGAGACGACCTCGGCGCGCTCGCGCCGAGTGCCGTCGCGCGACTCCACCGTGCACACCTCGGCGACATGGGCGTCGGGGCCGTCGGCCTCGAGGCCGAGCGTCGTCACCCGCGTCACCTGGCCGGTGCGCAGGCAGGGATCGAGGCGGCGCATGGCGTCCAGGTAGCGCTTCATGCGACAGATTCCTCCCCGGACGGGCCGGCGTCGAACGCTGCAAGTAGCGCGGCCTGGATCGCTGAGAGTTGCGTGGACAGGCCCGTCTCGAGCTGGCCATGATCCGTTGAGACGCGGCACTCGCCGACGGCGAGCGAGGCGTCGGATTCGAAGCGCAGCGCACGTCCCGCCCAGGCCGGATCGGCGAGCAGGGCCTGCTCGACGGGAGCCACGTCACTCGGCGACAGCTGGACGCGCAACAGCGTGCTTTCGCGCGCCCGACCGAGCAGTTGGCGAACCGTCCCGGCGACCTTGGCGCTATCGACTGCGGCCTCGCCCAGCACGCGTGCGCAGGCCTCGAACGCGATCGTGACGGCGAGCACCTCGAGCGACTGCAGGCGTTCCCTCACCGCCTCCTCGATGCGTGCGGCCATCTCGGCCCATCGCGACTCCGCGCGCACCAGCGCCGCCGCGGCCTGCGTCGAAGCCTCGCGCCGGCCTTGCTCCAGTCCCTGGCGCCGGGCTTCTTCGCGCAGCGCCGCGAAGTCCTCGACGGCCGGCGGCGCGGGCGGCACGGTGGGGCGCGAAGCTGCGGCCGGCCCCGGCTCTGCGGCTGCCGGTGCGCGCGCGGGCAGTCGTGTCGAACCGGTCGAGAGGGCGTTGCGACCCTTCAGCACGCGGTTCATCGTCGGTTCCCTTCGAAGTCGGCCGACGCCGCGCGCGGCTCGAGCGCGCGACGGGCCAGGTCGGCGACCAGCCAGGCGTCGACCGCAACGCCGCCCGGCCAAGCCTCACATGCCGAATCCTCGACACGCCGGCGGCGGGCGGCATCGTACGACTGCATCAGCGCGTCCGCCCATGGCCATGTGCGCATCGCCAGCAGCCGGGCGACCAGCCCTGCCGGCTCGCCCTCCAGCAAGGTCGAGATCGCGCCAGCGGACTGGCATGCCAGCGTCGCCCACGCGTCGCTGGCCTCGGCCGTGATCGGCGACGCCGGTCGCGCGATGGCCAACGCGTCGCGTACCAGGCGCTCGTCACGCGGGATGCCGAGCTCCGCCAGCTCGGCCAGCAAGGCACCCAGTTGGGCGCGGCGCTCGGGCGAGAGGCGTTCCAGCAGCCACTGCCGATCCTGGGGCAGCAACGCGTGCAGCATCAAAGCCGCGCGCCGCAACTCTTGCGGCACGCCGTCCGCGCCGTGCATCGTGTGGAGGGCTTCCATCGTGGCCATGCGGGCTACCGTGCCGGCGGGACGGCGCCGTCCTCGAGCCAGATCTGCAGGGTCTGTAGCACGGTCGAGCGCTGCGCTTCAGTCAGCGGCCGCGGTACCGTGGCGCGGCGGCGCCCCGCGAGCCACGCGAATGCGGCAGCCAGGGCGAGGCAGGCGGCGATCGCCAGCACTGCCAGCAGGCCGATCGCGCGACGCGCGGGCGTGTGGTCCTGCGTTGCCGGCGGGGCCGCGGCCAGCGGGCCGTCGGGCGGCGTGGCGGCAGTGGCCGGCTCCGCCGTGGCGTCGCCAGCCGTCGGCGCGATCGCATGGACGGCAATCACGTCCCCCCGCTCGTGATCGAAGCCGACGGAGGCGCTGACGATCTCGCGGACGCGCTGCAATTCGGCGTCCGACAGCGCGCGCCGTACGACGACCGCCACCTCGAGGCGCCTGAGCGCACCGGCCGGCGTGGTGACCTGCTCGGTGCGGCGGCCGACCTGGTATTCGGTCTCCGAGTTCGTGGTCTCGGCCGCGTTGGCGCCGGTGGCGCCTTCCGTCCCGCGCACGCTCTGGCGCTCCTTGACGACCACGCCGGCCGCGGCCTGGGAGGCGTCGCCGCTGTGCGCCGGAAGCACCTCCTCGATGGTCACGCGCCGGTTCTCCTGCGCGAAGACGGCGTCGACGCTGACGACGGCGATGCCCTGGCCGAACGTGCGATCCAGCACTTCCGTGGCTTTGCGCGCCAGGTATTTCTCGGCATCGGCCTTGGCGTCGAGCGACCCGCCGCCCGCCGCGGCGTCCGTGCCCCCCGCCGACGCGGCACGCGACAAGGGCACACCGTGCTGGTCGAGCACTGTCACGTCCTGCGCCTGCACCTGCTGCACCGAGGCTCCAACCAGGCGCTGGATGCCCAGCACCTGCGCGGGCGCGAGCGTGCGCCCGGGCTTGGTGACGACGGTGACCGAGGCCTTGGCCTTCTCGTCGTCCTTGCGGAACAGCGTCTGCTCCGGCAGCGCCAAGTGCACTCGCGCGGACTGCACCTCGTCGATCGACAGGATCGTGCGCGTGAGTTCGCCCTGCAGCGCGCGCTGGTAGTTCACCTTCTGCACGAAGTCGCTGGTGCCGAACTCGACGTTGTTGAACAACTCGAATCCGACTGCGCCGTGCAGCGGCAGTTCGCGGCCCATCAGCGCCAGGCGGGTCTTGTGCACCATCGCCTCGGGCACCATCAGGCGCGCGTCGTCGTCGCTCACTCGGTAGGGCACCTTCATCTTGTCGAGCTCGGCGGCCAACGTCGCCATGTCGGCATCGCCCAGGCCGGAGAACAACGTGCCCCAGGTCGTGCGCAGCGTCAGCGCGGCCACCACCGCGACGGCCACCACGATAGCCGCCAGGCCGGCACCGAAGCCGTAGCGGCCGCGGCGATCGAGGCCATTCCAGAATTCCATGAACGGGTTCATCGCGTCACACCTGCATGCGCATAACTTCCTGGTAGGCTTCCAGGACTCGGTTGCGGAACTGCACGGCGAGCTGGAATGACAACCTGGCCTCCTCCATGCGGATCATCACGTCGTGCAGGCTCGCGGCGTCGCCGGCGGCCAGCTGCTGCACGCCTTGCTCGGCGCTCGCGAGCCGGGTGTTGAGCTGGCCGACCTGTGCGTCGAACCAGGCTGCGAAGCCGCCCGACGGCGCGCCAGCCGGCGCGCCCGGGGCCATGGCTGAAGGGGCGTCCGCGATCGCGCCGATGGCCTGGACGGCCCCCGTCTCCGCGTTCACGACCGGCCTCCGATCTCGAGCGCGTGCGCCGCCATCGTCCTGGCGGCGCCGATCGCCGCGACGTTGGCCTCGTAGGCGCGCAGCGCCGTCATCACGTTGATCATTTCGGCCGTGTGGTCGACGCCAGGGTAGTGGACATCACCATGCGCGTCGGCGTGCGGGTGCGCCGGGTCGTGCACGATGCGCGGGGGCGCGTCGGTCGGCACCACGGTGGCCGCGACGACGCCGCCTGCCACCTCGCCGCTGTCGGGTCCGGCGGCCTGCATCCATTGGGAGAACGACGGCGCCAACGCCTGGCCGACCACCCGCATGGGACGGAAGCCCACGGAGCCGGCCGGCGCGCTGGTGTCGATGTTGGCGAGGTTCATCGCCGCCGTGTCCAGCCGCAGCTTCTCGAGGTCCATGCCGGACGCGCTGACCTGGAAGATCGCTCGGTAGTCCATCACTTCGCCTCGCTCGACATGGCCATGTCCAGCAGCGCGTACTGCTGACTCAGGGCGTGGGTGAGCGCCTGGTAGTGCAGGGCGTTCTCGGACGCGTGCGCCACCTCGGCGTCGAGGCTGGGCGGCGCCGAGGCGGACGGGTCGGTGAACAGCGTCGCGGACGGGATGTCCGTGGCCGTGAGCGAGGCGGCCGAGCCGCCGGCGATCGCGTCGCGCACGGCGTCCAGGCGATCCTCGAAGCTCACGCCGAGCGGCCGGTAGCCCGGCGTGCCGGCATTGGCGATGTTGTTGGCGTACGCCACCTGGCGCAGCGTGCCGGCATCGAGTGCGGCCTGCACCAGGGCCAGCGTGGCGGGTTGGATCATCGTCATTGGAATTGCGCTCCCTTCGTTCGTGTTCACTCGACCACCAGTTCGGCGCGAAGCGCGCCGGAGGTCTTGATGGCCTGCAGGATGGAGATGACGTCGCGTGTGTTCACGTGCAGGCGCGCGAGCGCCTGGACAAGATCGCCGACGGTGTTCTGGTTCGCGTCGACCACGGCGGCGCCCTTGTCGTCGACCTCCAGCCGGCTGTTGGCCACGACGGTCGTGCGCACGCCGGCGCCCGTCTGCGCCACGTACTGAGGCTGCGATACCGTGTTGTCGGTCGCCACCGTCACCTTCAGGTCGCCCTGGGACACCACGACGTGGTCAATGCGCACGTCGGATCCGGCGACGATGGTGCCTGTGCGCTCGTTGACGACCACGCGAGCGAGCCGGTCGGGCTCGACGGACACCGACTCGAGCGCGACGATGAACGGCGCGACGCCCGTCTGGTATTCGGCAGGCACGGCGATGTCGATGCCCCCGGCGTCGCGCACCTGGGCGACTTCATGGCCGACGCGCTCATTGACGGCGGCGGCGACGCGGCCCGCGGTGGTGTAGTCGGGCTCGCGCAGCACGAATGTCAGGCGCTTCGTGAGCGGCGGCGCGCCGTCGTCGGCCATGCCGATCTCCACGGTCGCGCCGCCCGCGACCGTGCCGACCGTCGGGTGGTTCTTCTGCACCTGGTTGCCGTTGGCGTCGTAGCGGTAGCCACCGACCGACACTTCCCCCTGCGCCAGCGCGTAGACCCTGCCGTCGGCGCCCTTGAGCGGCGCCATCAGCAGCGTGCCGCCGGCGAGGCTGCGCGCGTCGCCGATCGAGGTCACCACGACGTCGATCGGATCGCCGGGCCGCGCGAACGCCTGCAGGCTGGCGGTGACCATCACTGCCGCGACGTTGCGGCTCTGTACCTCGCCGGCGTCGATCACGACGTCGAAGCGCGCGAGCATGTTGGCGATGGACTGGCGCGTCGCCTGGCTGCGCGGCGAATCGCCGGTGCCGGCCAGGCCCGTCACCAGGCCGTAGCCTACCAGCGCGTTCTCGCGCACACCGGCCAGGCGGCCGAGGTTCTTCATGCGCACCGGCTCGGCGCCGGCAACCCCGGCAAGGCCGGTCGCCATCGCGGTGGCGGCAAGGATGAGGAGGAATCTCTTCACGGCTCAGACTCCGAACAGGGTCAGCAGGCGCTGCCACCAGCCGGGCTTCTGCTGATCGGTGACCGTCCCGTCGCCCGCGATGGACAGGCGAGCCTCGGCCACGCGGGTCGACGGCACGGTGTTGCTCGCGGTCACGTCCACGGCGCGCACCTTCCCCTCGATGTGGATCGCCTGCTTTTCGCCGTTGATCTCCAGCTGCTGGGTGCCGGCGATCGCCAGGTCCCCGTTGGCCGAGACTGCGATGACGGGGACGGTCAGCTGCGCGACGACTCGCCCGCTGCGCTCGGTCTGGCCCTGGCCCCGGAAGTCGTTGCTGGTGCCCGCGCCGGCCTTGTGCGTGCCGTGGAATGGCGAGGTGTGCGGCAGCGGCAGCGTGACCGTGACACCGACATCGGCGTCGCGGCCGGTGGAGGTGTCGGCGGTGCTGACCGCGCTGGCGTCCTCGTAGACCATGATCGTCAGCAGGTCGCCCACGCGACGCGCCCGGTGGTCGGCGGTCAGCGGCTGGAAGCTCTCTTCGCGGTAGAGGCTGCGGCCGTCCGCTGCCCGTGACGAAATCGTCGCGGCGCAGGCAGACAGGGCCGCTGCGGCAAGCGCGATGCGGAGCAGTGTCATGGTCGATTCTCCAGTTCGACGAGCCGGTCGCCCGTCAGGTGTCCGAGGGCCGGTGCGCCGGCCGATCCGATCTGCACGCGCACGGCGTCGCCGACGCGGGCGTCCTGCAGCAGGTGCCCGCCGGCCTCGATCGCGAAGCCGCCCTGGTGTGCGCGCACGGTGACGGCGTCGCCGGCGAGCGCGTCGTCCGGGCCCGCCACGTCGCCCGGGCGCAGCATCTCCTGGGCATGCAGCGCACGCCGCAGGCGGCCTGCCGGCAATGGCGCACCGGCGGCGGCGATGTCGCGCTCGTGGCGCACGGGCATGCTGCACGCCACGAACCGCTCGGGCCGCACGGCGTCCGAGGGTGCCATCGGTGCACGTGCGCACCATTGCACGGCGGTCAGCGTCAGCCTAAGCGTGAGCGCGACGGCCTGGACGTCGCCGTCAAGGCCGGGCAGCGCGATGCTTGTCCGCTGCGGCCCGTCCACGAGCTGGACGCCGGACACGTCGGCACGTGGTTGCCCCGAGCCGGCTGGCACCAGCACGGTCCCGGGCGCATCGACGGCGCACTGCGCCGAGCGGGCCACTGCCCTGGGCAATGCCGCGAGGCGCGGCTCGAGCGCCACGAGTTCCGCTTCGCACAGGGCCTGCGGATCGATCGGCCGCACGGCGCGCGCGACATGCGCCGCCGCGGCGCCGCGCGCGCGCCAGCCGGCGGGCAGGCGGGCGAGAACCCGCGCGCGGTCGACCAGCACCACCTGCCCCGGCCTCGGCGCCTCGGCCACGACGATGCCGGCGGTGCGGGTGCGCTCGGCGGCGGACAGGCCTTCGAGCTCGGCCACGTCCCCCAATCGCACGTGCGCGCCCACCGCCTCGAACCGTTCGCGTAGCACGAAGGTCTGCGCATGCACCCAGGCCGGAGCGCCGACGCAGGCGCTCACGGCCAGCGGCACGGCGCGACGAAGGGTTCGGGCGAGGCGCATGCGGATCACTTGCGCAGGTTGTTGCTCATGCCGAGCAGTTCGTCGGCCGTCTGCAGCACCTTGACGTTCATCTCGTAGGCGCGCTGGGCCATCATCAGGTTGACCATCTCGTCGACCAGGACCACGTTCGACTGCTCCGCCGCCCCCTGAACGAATGTGGCCGCGCCGTCGTCGGTCGCGCGCACGGCGAGCGCATCGCCCGACGCCTGGGTCGGCTGATACAGGCTGTCTCCGAGCGGCCTGAGGCCCGGCTCGTTGGCAAAGACCTTGAGCGACAGCTGGCCGATCTGGACGTCCGGCGCGCCCGCGCGATGCGACGTCACGCGGCCGTCCGAGGCCACGGTCACCGAGGTGCCCGCCGTGTTGTCGACGCGGATCTGCGGCTTGAGCACCTGCCCCTGGGCCGTGGCGAGCCAGCCGTCGGCGGTGACCTGCAGCGTGCCGCCGCGCCAGTAGGCGGTGCCGCCGTCTGCCGTCTGCACCTCGACGAAGCCGTCGCCCTTGATCGCGAGGTCCATTGGGTTGGCCGACGAGGACACGGCCCCCGGCGCAAAGCTCTTGACAAGCGCCGCGACGCCCACGCCCGAGCCTTGCGAGAGCCCGACATCGGCGGCCCCCGGCTGCGTGGCGAGACCGGGACGCGCCGACGCCGGGTCGCGGTACATCAACTCCTGGAAATTGACGCGGCCGCTCTTGTAGCCCGGCGTGTTGGCGTTGGCCATGTTGTTGGCGATCGTGTCGACCGCCGATTGCTGCGTCTGCATGCCCGTGGCCGCGATATAGAGGGCGTCGTTCATGATCCGAGATCTCCCAGCTTGCGAATGGCCTTGTCCATGGCCTCGTCGTAACCCTGCGCCACCTTGGCCATGGCCTCGAAATGGCGCGCCGTCTCCATCAGTCGAACCATCTCCGCCGAGGAGCTGACGTTCGACGCTTCGCGCTGGCCTGACAGCACCTGCGGCGCGTCGACGGGCTGCGTCGCGTCGCCCGCTGCGGGTCGGTAGAGGCCGGCGCCGAGCGACTGCAGGCGAGTCGGCTCGCCGGCCCGCGACAGCAGCAGGCGGCCGAGCGAGCGGTCGTCCGCGAACACCTCGCCCTGGGCGTCGATGCGCAGGGCGCCGACCGGCAGCGGCACGAGCAACTCGCCGTGGTCGGAGCGCACGGCGAGGCCGGCATCGTTGACCAGCCGGCCCAGCGCGTCGACGTGCAACGAGGCCTGGCGCGATAGCGCCGGCCCGTTCGGCGTCTCGAACTCGAAGAAGCCGTCGCCCCCAGCCGCGAGATCCAGAGGATTGGAGCTCGGGCGCAGCGCGCCGGGCGACATGTCCAGGCGGGTGTCGGCGTCCGCGACGGCGTCCGCAGGCGAGTCGGCTGCAGCCTGCGCGAGCGCGATCACCGCGGCGAACGGGCGCTGGGCTGTCACCGTCCGCTTGTAGCCGGGCGTCTGCACGTTGGCCAGGTTCTGGCTGATGCCTGTCAGGCGCTGCTGGTCGCTGTCCATCGACAGCGCCGCGATCTCGAAGGCGTTCACGTCGTCCTCTCTCGTCGGTTCAAGGAATGGGTGGAACCGCGACAGTGCCGAACGAACGCAGCGCGACGTTGCCGGGCACCTCGGTGATCGCGAGCACGCGCATATGGGGCATCGCGCGCTCGGTCAGGCCGCGGACCTGGCGCCGGACCTCGGGCGCGCACAGCAGCACCGGCAGCAGGTTCTTCTTCATCATCTGTTCCGCCTGGCCCACCGTGCGAGCCAGGAACTGTTCGGCGAAGCGCGGCTCGATCGCGAAGCCGCCGTTGGCGGCCGCTGCCTTCAGCGCATGCTCGACCTGCGGCTCCAGCGTCAGCACCTCCAGCGCGGTCGCGTCGCCCATCAGCTGGCGGCAGATCGCCGGGCCCAGCCGTTGGCGCACGTGCTCGACGAGAGCCGCGGCGTCCTTGGTGTGGCGGCCGGCGTCGGCCAGCGTCTCGACCACCGCCTCGATGTTGCGGATCGACACCTTTTCCCGCAGCAGGCCCTGCAGCACCTTCTGCACGTCGCCGACCGTCAGCACGGTCGGGATGACTTCCTCGACGAGGCCCGGCTGCGCCTGGCGCACGCGCTGCAGCAGCTTGTCGGCCTCGCCGCGCGTCAGCAGCTGCGCGCTCTGCTGGCGTAGCACCTCGCTGAGGTGCGTGATGAAGACAGTAGGCGCGTCGACCAGCGTGTAGCGGTGCGCGCGCGCGGCCTCGCGCTGCGGCTCCTCGACCCACAGCGCGGGCAGGCCGTATGTCGGCTCGCGCGTCTGGATGCCGGGTACCAGCGTCACGTCGCCGGCCGGATGGATGGCGAGCATGTGATCGGGCCGGATCTCGCCGCGGCCGACCGGCACGCCGTAGGTGGAGATCTCGTAGGCGAATGGCGCCAGGCGCGACGCGACAGCGAAGCGCACGGCCGGCAGCACCATGCCCATCTCGCGCGCGAACTGCGCGCGAAAGCTGCCGACGCGCTCCGCCAGAACCGCGCCGTCCCCGACGGCCATCGCGCCCAGCGCGCTGCCGATGGCCACCTCGACCGGCTCCACGCGCAGCAGCAAGGCGGGATCGACGACGGCTGCCGCCGCCGCGGCGGGCTCGCTCGGGCCTGTCTCCCCGGCGGGCCCTTCACCGGCGCGCCTTGCGGCCAGCGCGAATGCGAACACGCAGCCGACCACGGCCACGATCGAGAGCACCGGCAGTGCCGGAATGCCGGGCAGCAGCAGCAATGCGCCGAGTGCCGCCATCACCAGAACCAGCGCCTTGGGCACGGACGTGAGCTGCCGGGTGACCTCGGTGGCCAGCGTGGCGTCGGATCCCGATCGCGTGACGATGATGCCGGTGCCCACGGCGATCACCAGCGCGGGAACCTGGGTGACGATGCCGTCGCCGATGGTCAGCAGGGTGTAGGCGTGCAGCGCCTGGTCCCACTTCATGCCGCCCTGCATCACGCCGATCACGAGGCCGCCGACGATGTTGATCAGCATGATCACGATGCCCGCGATCGCGTCGCCCTTGACGAACTTGCTCGCGCCGTCCATCGCGCCGTAGAACGCGGCTTCCTTCTCGAGCTTGCGGCGCCGGCGCTGGGCCTCTTCCTGGTCGATGAAGCCCATGTTCAGGTCGGCATCGATGCTCATCTGCTGGCCGGGCATGCTGTCCAGCGTGAAGCGCGCCGCGACCTCGGAGACGCGCTGCGCGCCGCTCGTGACGACGACGTACTGCACCACCACCAGGATCAGGAACACGATCAGCCCGATCACGTAGTTGCCGCCGACCACGTAGTCGCCGACCGCGGCGATGACGCGCCCGGCGTCCGCGTCGGCGAGGATCAGCCGTGTGGCGGCGACGTTCAACGACAGCCGGAACAACGTTGCGATCAGGAGGAGCGACGGGAAGGTCGACAGCTCCACCGGCCTGGCCATGTGGAAGGTCAGCAGCAGCAGCAGCAGCGCGAAGCCGAAATTGGTGAGGATCAGGAAGTCGAGCAGCCCCGCGGGGATGGGCGCGAACAGGACGGCCATCACACCGATCATGCCCAGCACCAGCGCGAGATCTGCGTGGCGCCCGAAGGTCTTGCGAAGGGCGTTCACCGCGCGGCCTCCCCTGCACGCGAGCGGCGTTGCGCCTGCAGCCAGACGAGGATGCGCGCCACCTGCGCGTACCAGTGCTCGGGCACGTAGCCGCCGTCGTCCACCTCGCGGTAGAGGGCGCGCGCCAGCGGGGCGCTCTGCACGACCGGCACGCCGTGGCGGAACGCGACGTCGCGCATGCGCTCGGCGAGTCCGCCGACCCCCTTGGCCACGACGCGCGGCGCCGGCGAGACGCCATGGTCGTAGCGCAGCGCCACCGCGACGTGGGTCGGATTGGTCACCACCACGTCGGCGCCCGGCACCTCGCGCATCGCCTGCGTCCGCTTGAGCAGCTTGGCGCGCAGTTCGCGGATGCGCGCTCGGATGCGCGGGTCACCTTCGCGGTGCTTGTGCTCGTCCTTGATCTCGCGGCGGCTCATGCGCATCTGGCGCGCGAACTGGCGCTCGACGAACAGGCGGTCGATGGCCGCAATGATCAGCAGCACCAGCAGCAGCTTGACCATCAGGTGGCCGGTCAGGTCGAGCAGCACCCGGGGATAGGCCGCCGGCGGTACGTCGACCAGGCCCAGCAGGCGCGGGGCGAGCGCCGGCAGCGCCATCGCCAGCACGCCGCCCAGCAGCACGAGCTTGAACACGCCCTTGAACGTCTCGAAGAGGCTGCGCAGCGAGGCGATGCGCTTCCAGCCCTGGGCCGGATTGACGCGAGCGAAGTCCGGCTTGATCGGCTCGAAGCTGAAAGCCAGGCCGGCCTGCGCAATGTTCGCCAGCACCGCCGCGCATGCCACCGAGAGCAGCAGCGGGGCGAGGGCCTCCAATCCGGCGCCCAGTGCGCCCGCGAGCAGGTGCATCGCGCGCTCCGGCGTGCCGATGTCCGCTCCGGCGGCGCCCAGCAACTGCGCACACACGTGCGCGAAGCGTTGCACCGCGCTGTCCGCCCATGCGAAGCAGCCGATGGTGGCGACCGCCAGCACCGCGACGGCGTTGACGTCCACGCTCTTGGCGACCGAGCCCCGCTCGCGCGCCTTCTGAAGCTTGTAGGGCGTCGCCGCCTCGTTGCGATCCAGGTCCTGCTCGGCCATCAGCGCAGCACCTCGTCCCAGTAGTGGAAGATGCCCGCGAACGCGCGCCCCATGACCGGGGCGAGGGCCGTCGACGCGAAGGCGAGCGCGGCCAGTCCCGCGAGGATCTTCAGTGGCAGGGCGACGAAGTAGACGTTCATCTGCGGCAGCACCCGAGACACCACGGCAAAGCCGACCTCGGCCAGCGCCAGGATGGACAGCACCGGCGCCGCCAGCGCGAGGGCGAGCGTGAAGATGGCGCCGAACTGCCGGACGACCGCTGACATCGACAGGTGTGCGCCTTCCTCGCCGGGCGGCATCTGCACGACTGAGAACGCGATGCCGCGCATGAATGCGTGGTGCCCGTCGAGCGCGAAGAACACGACGACGCCGAGGCTGGAGAGGATCGCGCCGATCAGCGGCGAGTCGGTGCGGGTGGTCGGATTGAACACGTTCGCCGCGCCGAAGCCGATTTGCAGGTCCAGCAGTTCGCCGGCCATCGAGAGGGCGGCGAATGCCGTGTGGACGCCAAAGGCGAGCAGCAGGCCGATGCCGACCTCCAGCACGCCCGCCCATACGAAGGCACCGACGCCGTGTGACGCCGCGGCGTCCACGGGCTGGCCCGTGCAAATCAGTCCGGACAGCACCAGGCTCAGCAACGCCAGGAGCGCTGGCGGGCCATTGAAGCCCGCCAGCAGCGGCGTCATGAAGAACAGCACGCCCAGGCGAATCCACAGAAGCGCGGACGCAACGGCCCACGCCTGGTCGATGACCAGTGACATTCCGACCCCCGGAACGTTAGAAGGAGCGGGGGATCTGGACGATCAGCGTGGTCGAGAAGTCGACCATCCGCTTCAGCATCCACGGACCTGCGGCCAGCAGCATTGCAGCCGCGGCGAGCAGTTTCGGGATGAAGGTGAGCGACGCCTCCTGGATCTGGGTCACCGCCTGAAAGACGCTGACCAGGAGACCGACAACGAGAGTTGCCACGAGTACCGGGGCTGCGATGAGCGCAGCACTCCACATCAGCTGCGAGAACAGCTGGATTGCTTGATCGGAATTCACCTACTCCCCCTGAAGCCTTGGACGGCTTTTGATCTGTGCGGCCTGTTGTCGATCTTGTCTGGCGCGCGCGGCCATTCTGGCATGCCCCCTGATGTATTTCTCGGCTGTTTAAGCTCCCGGCGGCCGGAAGAAACACATGGTTACATTATTTCGCTAAACCATCCGGCCCCTTCCAGGATTCAGGGCCCTGTGGTGAGGCTCCGAATACCGGCCCCCGCAGGTGTCCGCCACGTTGGCGGCACCGGACAAGAACCCGCGCGGGGAGGAAACAAATCATGGTGGCGATCGTCAGCGGCAACGGCCTGGGCCTCAATCTCACGTCCAAGGGCGTGGCGGGCGACGCGGGAGTGCAGGGCGATGCGTCGGCCGGGCGCGGCAACGAGCAGGTCTACGTCAACGCTGCCACAGGCAACCTCGTGCTGCAACAGCAGCAGAACCAACTGGCAGCGGCCGGCCTGGACGTCGGCACGGTTCTGACCTACAACAGCCTGGGGCTGCTGGCCGACGACAACGCCGACAACTTCTCGCTGGGCAAGGTTGCCGCGCAGCTCGCGGTGACGACGGGCACCGCGAACGCCGTGGGCAGCGTCGTCACGCGCACCGCGTTCGACGGCTCGCAGCAGGTCTTCACCTGGAACGCCGCAAGCTCGCGCTACACCTGCTTCGATGGCACCGGCGCCTTCGACTCGCTGACGCTTCCGTCCGGCGGATCGACCTGGACATGGAGGGACGGCTCGACGCAGACCAGCGAGACGTACGACGCGGTCACCGGCCGTCTGCTCACCCGCACCGACACCGCGGGCAACACGCTGACCTTCGGCTACGACGCCACCACCGGGCAGTTGATCAAGATCACCGACGCGGACAACGAGTCGGTCAACTTCGTCTATAGCGGCAATCTGCTGCAGCAAGTGAAGGCGCCGGTGACGACGTTGGTCGGCGGGGCTCCCACGACCATGACGCAGCCGGTGGTGACCTATGGCTACGACGGCGCCAATCGCCTCACGTCGGTGACCATGGATCTGACGCCGGCCGACGGCACGGCCGCGGACCTGAACGCCTACGTCACCAGCTTCACGTACGACGGCGCGTCGATGCGCGTGCATTCGATGACGCAGACGGACGGGACGTCGCTGACCTTCCTCTACGACGCCCAGCAGCGCGTCTCGCAGATCACGGATGCCGCCGGCACGCTCACCACGTTCACCTACGACACGGTCAACCACAGGACATCCGTGCTGTGCAACGGCCAGACCACGGTCTACGGCTGGGACGCGACCACCCGCCTGCTCACCAGCGTGACGGGCCCGGCCTCGACGACGCCCCTGGCGCGCTACACCTACAGCAGCCTCGGCCAGCTCGCGACCGCCACCGACGGTGACGGCAACGTCACCAGCTACGCCTACGACGGCAACGGCAACTGCACCAGCGTGGTCGACGCCACCGGCCATCTGACGCTGCGCGCCTACGACACCGCCAACCGCCTGGTGTCGGAGACCACCTCCGTCGTCACGGTGCCGACGCTGGTTTCGACCGCCAACCTGACGACCGCGGCTGGAACGATCAGCAAGACGGGCACCACTTCGGCCTGGGATGCATCTGCCTATGGCACGACCGGCTACACCGGCCCGGTGACGGTGAGCTGGACGGTCGGACCGAACAGCCAGAACTCGATCGTCGGCCTGAATACGGATCCGACGACGGACGCGAGCTACAACTCGATCGACTACGCGATCCTCATGAACACGCCGAACACGCTCGAGGCGCGTGTCAACGGCAACGTCGTGCAGTCGATGGGCACCTTCGCCGCAGGCGACCGCCTGGCCGTGAGCTACGACGGCGCGGGCCACGTCCAGTTCCTCAAGAACGGGCAAGTCGCCTGCACCTACACGGCCGCGCCCGCGCCGACGGCACCACTGTTCGTCGACACGTCCTTCTACAGCCCGGGCAGCGCGGTGTCCAACCTGACGGTCGGCGTCGGCGCGCCGATCGATCAGACCCTCGTGCCATCGGCCGGTCTTGCCACCGCCGGCAGCACGGTCACGCGCACGGGCACGGCCAACGGCTGGATCACGTCTGCGCGCAGCGTGGACAGCGTCACGGGCGCGGTGTCGGCCAGCTTCAGTGCGGCGTCGCTCTCGACGCACGTCATGGTCGGCCTCAACTCCGATCCGGACACGGACGCGGGCTATGGTTCGATCGACTACGCGATCTACCAGAACGCGGGCAGCTTCGAAGCCTGGTCGAACGGCGCGCGGGTGCAGGTCATCGGCACCTACGCGGTCGGCGACACGCTGTCCATCGCCTACGACGGCAGCGGCCACGTCAACTTCCTGAAGAACGGCATCGTCGCCTACACGATGGCCGCCACCGTGACGAAGCCGCTGTACCTCGACACGTCGTTCAACGAGCCGGGTGCTTCGGCCGCGGCGCTGACGTTCAACGGCGTGGCGGTGTCGAGCGCCTCCCTCGTCGTCGAACCGGCGGTCGCGATCAACGGCGGCACGATCACCAAGACCAGCCCGGCCAACTGGGATACTTCCGTGCGCAGCGTCGCTGGCCTGACGGGACCGGCCACGGTCTCCTTCGTCGCCGCGGATACGACCAGCCGCGCCATGGTGGGCCTCAATTCCGATCCGGACACGGACCAGTCCTATCTGTCCCTCGACTACGCGATCTATCTCGGCGCCGGATCGATGGACGTCCGCCAGAACGGCACCAGCCTCGCGAACATCGGTGCGTACGCCGCGGGCGACCGATTCTCCGTCAGCTACGACGGCGCGGGCCACGTCACCTTCTCCAAGAACGATGTCGTTGTCTACACGCTGGCCGCCAACGCCAGGCAGCCGCTGTACGTCGATACCTCGTTCCAGAGCACGGGCGCGACCGTGCGCAACATCGTGTTCAGCGGCTCCGTCGCGCCGCCGCAGACCAGCCGCTACGTCTACAGCGCCGACGGCAAGGGATTGCTGCGCTACACGATCAGCGCCGCCGGACGCGTTACCGAATACGGCTATGACGCACTGGGCGCGCTGGCATACAGCCTCGAGTTCCCCGCTGCGGCCTACGACGTCGCGCACCTGGACAGCGCCACGATTCCGACCGAGGCGCAGATGAACGCGTGGCGCGCCGGGCAGAACCTGACGCTGGCCGTGCGCACCGACTACGCCCGGGACACTCGCGAACAGGTGAAGACGGCCACGACCTACACCGCCACGAACGCGGATGGCACCGGCGCCGGTGCCACCGCCATGGCCACGCAGTACGTGTACGACGCATCGGGCCGGCTGCTCCAGAAGATCGCACCGGGCAACGCGACGTCCACCTATGTATACGACGGCATCGGCCGAACCGTTTCGGCGACGGACGCGCTGAACCGCACGACGCTGACGACCTACGGCGATGCCGCGCGCACGGTGACGGTCGTCGCTCCCGGCACGCTGACATCGGTGCAGAGCTACGACGTCGTGGGCAACCTGCTGTCCACGACGCTGTCGCAGGGCGCCAAGACGCTGGGCACGAGTACCTATGCTTACGACGTGTCCGGTCGCCTCCTGCGCACGATCGACGCGACCGGCGCGACCGCCTGGCAGCTCTTCGACACGGACGGCCGCAAGGTCGGCGACATCGACGCGCTGGGCACCCTCACCGAGTACGTCTACGACGCCGCGAGCCAGATCACCGAGAAGGTGACCTACGCCACACCGGTCAACTTGTCGCTGCTGGTCGACGCGAACAACAAGCCGGTGAACCCGGCGCTGGCGTCGGTGCGCCCGGGCGGCGCGGCGCGGCGCACGTGGAGCATCTACGACGCCGCCGGCCGCGTGCTGCAAAGCGTCGACGGCGTCGGCGGTGTCAGCCAGTACGCCTACGACGGCGCCGGACGCGTGGTGGCGACCACGCAGTTCGCCACGCGCATCGACATCTCGGCCCTCGGCAGCGCACCCACGCTCGTCAACGTGCCGGCAAGCACGAACGACCAGGTGGTGCGCAACTACTACGACGCCGACGGCCTGATGGTGGGCCAGCTGGATGGCGACGGCTACCTGACCGAGTACCAGTATGACGCCGACGGCCGCAAGACCGCATCGATCCGCTATGCCACCGCCACGCCGACGAGCGCGAACGGCCCGCTGACGCTTGCGCAGGCACGACCCGCCGTGAGCCCTGCCGACCAGCGTTCGGTCACGTTGTACAACGCCGCGGGCCAGGTGGTCGGCCAGATCGATCCGTTGGGTTACCTGACGGAGACCGCCTACACGCCGCGCGGCCAGGTCGACCGCACCCGCCGCTACGCGACGCCCGTGAGCGCGCCGGTGCCCACCGGCGCGCAGGTCGCCTTGATCCGCCCGGCGATCACCGCGCAGGACCGCACGACGTCCTACACCTACGATCTCGAGGATCGCGAGCTGACGTCCGTCGACTTCATGGGCGTGATGACGGCGACGGCAAACGACGTCAAGACCGACGAGGTGCTGTCCACCACAGTGGCCAAGAACTCGGGGGCCGATGCGACGACGCAGCAGCGCTATGACGAGCTCGGCCGCGTCGTGGCGCGGCTGGATGGCGTTGGCAGTGCGCAGATCACCGCAGGCATGACGCAGGCGCAGATTGACGCGATTTGGGCGCAGTACGGCACGACGTATACGTACGATCTCGACGGGCACACCGCGAGCCAGCGCGACCCGCTGGGCAACACGACGCTCTTCTTCTACGACGCCTCCGGCCAGCTGCGCTACACGGTCGACCCGACCAACCACGTCGTCGAGCAGCGCTACGATGCATATGGTCACGCGATCGCCACCGTCACCTACGCCGGGGCCATCAATCCGGCGAACATCGGCGGGGGCGGTGCGATCACGACCGCGTTGACCGCCGCGGTGACGGCCGCAGCCTCCTCGTCGGACACCACGACGCGTCGCACCTATGACGACGCCGGCCAGCTCGCGACCAGTGTCGATGGCAACGGTGCCGTGACCCAATTCACCTACGACGGCCGAGGCAACCTCACGCAGACCCGCCAACTGGGCACGCCACTGCCTTCCGGCAGCGCGCTGCAGGTCGCCTGCGACACCGTCAACAGCTCCGCCTCGCGCACCCTCGGAACGTTCGCCGCGGGCGACCTGGTGACGGCGACGGTACTGTTCAAGGCTGCCGCCGGCTCGCAGGGTCGAATGTACGTCGGCACGGGCGACGCCACCGGCCAATGGATCGCCGTCGCCGGCACCGGCGGCTGGCAGTCGATCACGGTCACCTACCAAGTCGGCGCCAGCGCGCAGAACCTGGGCGTGTGGCTGTACGGCAGCACCACGACCGGTACGCCGGCGGTCTACGCCAACCTGCACGTGGGCAGCACGCTGCGTGGCGCGGTACTGGACGACACCTTCAACAACGACCTCGCGTCCTGGAGCCAGTCCACCGCCGGCGTCGCCGGCATCGTGCAGGTGACGGCCGCGGACGCCGGCGCCGGCGCACAGCTCGCAGCCTCCGCGGCGGCGCTGCAGAACGGCACGCTCGACCGCGTCACGCGCAGCGTCTACGACGCGGACGATCGCAAGATCCTGGATGTCGACGCCACCGGCGCGGCCACGCGGTACACGTACGACGGCGCCGGCAACCTGACTCAGGTGCGCCAGCTCGCCAGCCACATCCCGTCGGGCAACGCGCTGCAGGTGACCTACACCGCCGCCAACAACGTCTCGCAGCGGCAACTGGGCACGTTCCATGCGGGCGATGTCGTGACGGCCACGGTGCGCTTCAAGGCGCCTGCGGGGCAGTCGGGCCAGATCTACCTCACCAACACCAGCGGCGGCACGGGTTCGGGCTGGATCGCCGGCACCGGCGGTT
>Ga0105240_10001412_pt1 | contig 41178 bp, 41 predicted proteins | sample KBSC54metaG_FD_80426 | JGI IMG/M metagenome (GOLD analysis project Ga0105240, IMG submission 80426) | Corn rhizosphere microbial communities from Kellogg Biological Station, Michigan, USA - KBS C5-4 metaG | ecosystem: Host-associated > Plants > Roots > Rhizosphere > Soil | place: Michigan, USA... | reverse complement strand
CGGCACGTTCGTTTCCAGGCTGGAGCCGTCCAATCGAGGTCCGCGCCAGCAAGGCCATTGTTCCGCCTGGCTGATCGAGGACCCTGCCAACGACAGCAGAACCGCAAGAATGCTGGAGGCAACCGCGGACTCCCTGGTGGACAACCGCCTCGCAGGCGTTGATTGCGAAGGAGCCTCACCCCGGGCCCCCAGCTTACGTCGTGACATTTCAAAAGGGTAGTAAGCCACGCCCAATCGAGCCACAGAATTATATCTTCGTGATCTATCTCGGTGGGGACGTCAGGGGGCAGGCGAGAAGTTCCCCGCCGAGGGGTATACTCGCCGTGGGGCAATGTTTAACATATGATGTTAGCACTATGACACAGAAGCATATCAGCGGCCGGCAACTTCGGCATGGCAGCCCCGAGGAATCCTTGTCACCGGGCGAAAGTCTGATCGTTAAGAAACGGGGCGGGAAGGTGTTTCGGTTAACGCGCACGGATTCCGGCGGCCGGGACATCAATACCCAGATGGACCAGATCTTCAAAGATATTCCACCGGAAGGGCCGCGGTTGAGAACGGATTTGGCCCGCCTGCTCCAGGAGGAACGGGAATGATGGTTTACTGCGACACCAGTTTTTTGTTCAGTTTGCTGAACGAGGACGATGTCAACCATGGCGCCGCGCGAACGAGGGCAGGTCGTCTGGCCGGGGAGGACTTTGTCATTTGCGAAATTCATCTTCTGGAAGTCCGCGCGGCCATCCGGGCGGCCACTCATCGGGGTGTGGATGCGCTCCCGGCAGCGATAGCCCGGCGCATCATCAACCGCTTTGACCGTGCGGTGACCGGAAAAGTCTTCCTCAAAAAGCCGTTGGACATGGTGGAATCGGTTGCCATGGCCAGGTCGCTTGGTGAAACCCACGGGTGGGCTGAGCGGCACACGACCTTCGACTTGTGGCACCTGGCTGCTGCGTGGTCACTTTCCGCGGGCGCCTTCCTCACCTTCGACCAACGCCAGGAAAAAATCGCCCGCATCCTCGGCATGAAAGCCTGAGTCGGTTCCGTCGGGAGAAGCAGCCATCCCCGCGGTTGGCGGGCCAAGATCCTCGACTCGCGCCCCCTTGCTGCTGCCCGCCGGTGGGTCGCTGGTTTTCCCCTAGTCTCTACATGTGTAAAGAGCGCAGTTGACAAGCTCTACATGTGTAGAGAATAATGCCGGGGTCCGAATATTTTACATCCTATGCCAAAAAAGCAGGTTGGACTGAACAGTACCGAGTGGGCCATCATCAAAGCGGTGTGGGACGCCGAGCCCTGCACCGCGCCCCAGATCCAGGAGAAGCTCCATCGGAAAACCGCCTGGACCTATTCCACCGTTCGGACCCTGATGGATCGCATGGTGGCGAAGGGTTTACTCACGGCGGAAAAAACTGCCCACCTCACGCACTACCGTTCAGCCATCACCCGGCGACGGGCGCAGCAGGGCGAACTGCTCTACGCGCTCAAACACGCGTTTAACGGCGCTTTGACCCCGATGGTTCAGTGCTTGCTCGATACCAATGAGCTTTCGCCAGACGAGCTGGCGGAAATCGAGGCGCTCATCAAAGCACGAAAGGAAGGAAAGAAGTGAATCCTGTCGTTATCTGGCTCAACCGGCTGGGTGCTGAAGCGTTGCCGGCTGCCTGGTCCATGTTTTGGCAGTCCAGCTTGCTCATCGGCCTGCTCTGGGCCATCGACCTGGTGTTGCGCCGCCGGTTGCGGGCGGCGGTCCGGTACGCCCTCTGGCTGATGGTCCTGGTCAAACTCGTCCTCCCGCCTTCTTTGGCGTTTCCAACCGGACTCGGCTGGTGGCTCCGCACGGCGCCCACCTCCGAGTTCCACACCGTTACGGTCCTGGCCGAGGGGGGGACGGCTGCGATAGGCGAGACGCCGGGGAGAAGCGTGTCGCTTCCGGCTGCATCAACTCTGGATTTGAGTGGAGCGGCTCTCGTTCTGCTCTTTACAGCTGGAATCACGACCGGTTTGTTGGCCTGGATGCTTTTCCGCAGTCGCGGTGTGGCTCTCATGGCTCGCGCCGCCGCCCCGCCGCTCGCCCCTTTGGAAAAGCTGCTCGAGGAGAGCTCGCAAGCCGTCGGCTTCCGCGGCCGCGTGCATTTGAAAGTGCTCGATGAGCCAGTATCGCCTGCTCTTTGCGGCCTGTTGCATCCCGTCATACTCTTGCCGCGCTCCGTTGCCGAGCAACTGACTCCGTCCTCCCTGCGGGCAGTCCTGGCCCATGAACTCGTGCACCTGCGCCGGCGAGACGTGTGGGTGAACTGCTTCCAGGCGGTGCTCCAATGCCTTTACTGGTGGCATCCTTTGGTTTGGTTTGCCAACCGGCGCTTGCGCCAGGCTCGCGAAGAGGCCGTCGATGACACTGTCCTCCTCGCGCTGGGCAACGATGCCGAGGAGTACGCTCCAACCCTCGTGGAAGTTGCCAAGCTCTCTGTGCGCCGGCCGCTCGCCACCCTGGGTTTGGTGGGAATCCTGGAGTCGCACAGCGCGCTCCGCCAGCGCATCGACCGGTTGGTGAATCGGCCCTTGCCGCGATGCGCCGGTTTGACCCTCGTCTCGGCAATTTCTGTTCTGGCGTTCGCGGCCGCCGGCCTGCCAATGGGTCAGGCTCCTGCGCGCCTCAACCCCGCCAGCGAGGGAGTAATCGGGCCGGCTGGGCCGGCGAAATCCGCAACCGATCCGGCCTCCAGAGCTCAACGCGAAGTGCCGCACTATCCGGACGAGTTGTCCCCGAGCCCATCCGTTCCTGCACCGGCGCTCGCAACCGCCGCCGCCTCGGAGGCGCTTCGAGAGCTCAGTGCGCCCTCGCCTTCGGCTCAAACAAACGCCCAGGCTCCCTCCTCGACTCAGCTTCATATCAAAATAAGATTTGTTGCGGTTCCCGAGGCGGTCGCGACGGAGTTTTGGACCCGATTCGATGGGTCGGAAACGGTCGCAAGCAACACGGCACAAACCATGAAAGCGAAAGCGGCCTTGGACGCCCTTGCGCAATTCAAAGCGGATCCCCGCTGCGAATTACTGGCCGAATCTTCGGTCATTACCTTCCCTGGCCGGCAGTGCGAAATCGAATGCGTGAACGTTCAGACCGTCGTGACTAATGTGCAGATCAATCCCGCCGCGCTCCAGCCGCCGGGCTTTACCGGAACGAATGGGGTCGCGGTATCGTATCAGACCACCAGTTTCGCGTCGGGGCCGCGCTTGAACATCGTCGCGGACCGGCTCCCCAATAGCGATCAACTCAGACTGACCGCGATCCCGACTCTCAAGCAATTCCTCGGTTATGACAAACCTACAACCTCCATCGTCTATTACGCGAACGGAAAGAAACTGTACGCGACGCCGCCCCTGCCGCGGTTCCACATCGATTCGGTCACGAACTCTGCGACGCTCACCGGCGGAGACACGCTGGTGTTGGGCGGCATTACCTCGATAGAGACTCGCCAGTTCAAGGACAAGGTGCCGTTCCTCGGCGATATCCCGCTCCTGGGTGGGCTGTTCCGAAGCGAATCGACCAGTACGGAAAGAAAGCCCGTCCTGGTCATAATTACCCCGACGCTCATTGACCCCACCGGGAAACCTTTGCAGAATCCGTAAGCTCAATCATTTGATGCCGCGCCGGAACCACTGATGCACTTGCATAGCGCCTCCTTTCCTGCACACGAACCGGCTTTCCGAGAGGGGTTCCTCCGCCTATGGTGCGGGTGGTGGGTTGGTGAAGCTGAGCAAAGATGCAAACGGTGACGTGAAGGCCGAGGAAGTTTACGCCACAAGGAAAATGCAAAACCACCACGGCGGCATGATCCTCCTCGATGGCAGCCTCTATGGCGCCAATGGGGGCAACGAAGGTGGCTACATGGTCTGTCTCGACTTCAACACTGGTAAGGTCCTTTGGGACGGTCGTGACGATGCGGAAAAGCGGGCGCCGAAAGGCTCCGTGGCGTTCGCGGACGGACGGATTTATTATCGCACCGAGAAGGGAACCGTGCTCCTGATTGAGCCCAGCCCGAAAGAATACCTCGAGCGCGGCCGTTTCGAACAACCCGATCGCACCAGGTTGCCCGCCTGGGCACACCCGGTTATCGCCAACGGACGACTCTACGTGCGGGACCAGGATGTACTGTTCTGCTATGACATAAAGGCGAAGTAGACCGGCTCCGCAAACCTCCAAGACTCGCTAAACCGGAAGATAAAAGCTTATGCAACACACAAAGGCCCTCGTTTGCGTCGCCTCTTTGACCCTCCTCGCGAATTCTGCAATCGCTGAAGATTGGCCCCAGTATCTGGGACCCACCAGAAACAGCATATCCCCCCAGAAAGGCGTTCTGCGCAGTTGGCCGGAGAAAGGGCCGGAGGTTCTCTGGACTGTTCCGGTGGGCAGAGGTTTTGGCGGGCCGGTCGTCAAAGACGGCAAGGTTTACTTGCTCGACCGGGACGATAAAGTCGGTGACAACCTGCGTTTTCTCGACTTCTCTAACGGGAAAGAACTCGGGAGCTTCGCTTACGATGCTCCCGGGACGATCTGAGGTTGCATCCAATCGCGCCCCGGTGCCAAAGACAGCGAACCTCCTCCGGCTGCCGGCCGTCAGGCTTGGGAAACTTCGCCAGCCCCAACCGTCCATCCGCCAGGCTGACCGCTGACTTCGGCCGTGCTCCCCCCCAGCGGCGAGCCCGCACCCAGCAGAAACCGCAAGTCCGCCGCCGTGTACGTCTCCGAATGGATCGCATCAGCGGCGCGCAGAAGCGCCTGCAGGTGTATCAGCGGCGGCAACTTCCCCGTGCTGACGGCCAGGAACGGAGACTGGGCATCCACGCGAAAACGCAGCGCGCCCAGCCGTGAGGAGTCGTCGAGGGCGAGCACATTATCGATGTCGCGATAAGGCTTCTGCGCCAACACCTTCTTCCGAACCGCGCGTTCAATAAGCGTTCGACCCCACCGATCCGGCCCGCAATCCGCCATGGCGCCAAACAACACCGGGCTGTGCTGCGGACCGGCCTGCAATGGCAGCGACGTCGGATCCACCGCGAATGTGCCGGGCCGCTTCAGCCACTCGGGCGCGTACTGAAATGAAACACTCGGACCCCGCTCAACCGCGTGCAACCGACCGACCAGGCAGTTTTGCCCCCGCCATTCGATCCAAGCTTCCCAGCTCATATGCGGGCACGGCGGATGCGCTGCGGCAGCCGGCGCTCATCCAGGGCCAGAGCCAGGTCATCGCTCGACGGGGCCGCCAGCCCGGCCAGGCGCTCGTGCAATTGCAGCACAAATGCCGCCGTCGCCAGGGTGCCCATCGAAACGGTTGGGTCACCACGCTCCAACCGCCAGAGCGTGTCCCGGCTGACAAGGAGCCGACCGGCCATATCGGCAGTGGAAATCCCGCGCTTGCGCCGGGCGACCGCCAGGTCGCGGCCCAGCTTGCGCAGCACGTGAGCGGCAGGCAACGGCAGATTTTGTCCCGACATGTGATTAGTGTCTGCTATGTCGGACATAATGTCAATTAGCGTCAGATATAGAAGCCACTAACTGTCCGGTCGGATCTTTGCGGTTAACCATAGCTGGGCTAACATCTCTCTTTAGGCGGGCTGACCATAGGACTGCGCTGGCGCCCACAGGCGCTGAGAAACCAGAGTGAAAACCTCGTAACACTTCAACAACCAATCACAAGTCGAGCTGTAACTGCGGCCCTCTGAGTCTCCGAAACGATGCCACAGACAGCTCCGGCCCATCCTCCGGCAAACCGAGTTTGTGGCAGGCGACATGAAACATCTGCGCGATCTGGTCCGCAAAGATGCCCTCGCCGCGCATGCGCGAGCCGAAGCGTGGATCGTTGAGCTTGCCGCCCCGAATGGCATGGATGCGGCCGAGGACCTTGTCCTTACGATCGGGGAAATTCCGTTCGAGCCACTCTTGAAAAACCGGCGCTACCGTGAAGGGCAGCCGTAGGACCTCCGTATAAGCCCAGCTCGCTCCTGCCGCTTTGGCGGCGGCTAACACCGAGGGAATCTCGTGATCATTGATCGCCGGAATGGCTGGTGCCACCAGCACTCCCACCGGCACGCCGGCCTTCGCCAGGCTCTCCATGGCGGCCAACCGTCCTCTGGGTGAGGCCGCGCGCGGCTCCAGTTTGCGCGCCAGTTCGGAATCCATCGTGGTGATCGAGATATTCACATGAACCGCGCCGTGGGCTGCCAACTCGCGCAGCAGATCCAGGTCGCGCGTCACCAAAGCATTCTTCGTGATGATGGAGACCGGGTTTCTGAACTCGGCCAGCACGGCCAGGCAGCGCCGAGTCAGCTGCAGCCTGCGTTCGATCGGTTGGTAACAATCCGTTACCCCACTCATCGCCAACTCCTGCGGTTTCCACTTTGGCGAGGACAGCTCCTGCCGCAGCAGCTCCGGCGCATTCTCCTTCACCATGATCTTGCTCTCGAAATCCAGCCCGGCGGAAAAGCCAAGATACTCATGCGTCGGCCGCGCGTAACAGTACGAACACCCGTGTTCGCATCCGCGGTAAACGTTGATGCTGGCGTTGAATGGGATGTCGGGGCTGTTGTTGTACGTGATAATGGTTTGCGATAAATCACGCAGGAATTGGGTCCGGGGAGAAGGATCCTCTTCCGGGTTCCAGTCCGCATCCCGCTCGAGCCTCAAACTTTCGAAGCGATTGGGAGGGTTGTCGCCCGCCCCCCGGCCACGCGGTGCTTTTTGGTTCACTGCCACGGATTCAACTCTCGCCTCGCCAACGCGGTTTGCAAGCTCGGGCTGTGAATCTGACGCTCTTCCCGGATCGATGATATGCTCGTCCCGTCAGACAACGGGCGGGGTCGGGTTCAACTGCTCATCCTACCCTTAACGACACCTCGCTCGCCATGAGGCATTGATGCTTTACGTCGCAGGAATAGTCATCCGCGGCCCTCGAATCCAGTCTGAAATCCGCTAAATTGTACTATGGAGGTAAGCGCAGCCGCTTTTGATTATGATGAAACCCTGGCCAGGGACGGCGTGGTTTCACCGAGGACCATCGAGGCGCTTCAACGATTGAAGGGCTCCGGCCGAAAACTGATTTTAGTGACCGGGCGCGAACTGGACGATCTGCTCCACCATTTTCCTCACCCGGAGAGCTTCGAGCGTTTGGTAGGCGAAAATGGAGGAGTACTGTATCGCCCGGACACCGGGCAACTGCGGGTTTTGGGGGAGGCGCCGCCGGAGAAGTTGGTTGCCCGGCTCCGTGAGCGAGGCGTGCGGCCGCTCTCGGTGGGGCATATCATCCTGGCCACTTGTGAGCCTCACGAGAAGACGGCGCTCGAGGTCATCCACGAATTAGGTGTCGAGTACCACATCATTTTCAACAAAGGGGCCGTGATGATCCTGCCTTCCAGCGTAACCAAGGCCACGGGTCTGAAGGCCGCGTTGAAGGAACTACAGATTCCACGCGAGACTGTGGCCGGGATCGGCGATGCGGAGAACGACCATGCCTTCCTGAGCCTGTGCGGAATATCAGCAGCCGTGGCCAACGCGTTGCCTGCCCTCAAAGAGCACGTTCAGTTCGTGACCCAGGCCGCAAATGGCGAGGGCGTGTTGGAATGGATTGAGAAAATCCTGAGCGGGAGCTGAAGCTGCCGCCGGCGAGATAAAGGGGCATCGCCGTGCTGAATGAGCCGTGTTACCCTGAACAGTGAAACTGCGTCGCCCAACGGTCGCGCCTACAGCGCCAGGCGGACTTTTGAATCAGGTCGTTTGAGCCCGAGCTTCTTGAGGCGAGAGATGAGGGTGGTCGGCTTCACCGCCAGGATTTCAGCCGCGCCCCCCGCGCCGTGGATTTTCCAATTGGATTTTTTAAGTGCGAGGATCAGGTTTTGCTTTTCCCGCTGGCGGAGTTCGTGTCCGGTCAGAACCGCGGGGATCGCCCCGTTGGTCACTGGGCGTCGAGTACAGTGGGTGGGCTGAAGTGAGCCTGAGGCAGGTCAAAGCGCAAGCAGCCGTTCTGGGCCAGGATGAGCGCGCGCTCCATGGCGTTTTGCAACTCGCGCACATTTCCGGGCCAGTCATGGCTCTGAAAAGGCGAACATGTGCATCCGAAAAGCGTGGCAGGGCCAAATGGAGGCGTCCCGCGGCCTGTTGCAGGAAATGCGCCGCCAGAGCCGGGAGATCCTCCTTGCGATCGCGCAACGGCGGCACCTCGACCGGGACGACATTGAGACGATAGAACAGGTCCTCGCGAAATCGTCCTTCTTCAACTTCGTTTCTTAAATCGCGATTGGTAGCGGCGAGAATGCGCACGTCCACCGAGCGCGTCCGTTCCTCTCCCACGCGTTCGTATTGCTTTTCCTGCAGCACGCGGAGGAATTTGCTCTGCAAGCCAAATGGAATCTCTCCGACCTCATCGAGCAACAGGGTGCCGCCGTCCGCAGCTTCAAAGCGGCCCGCCCGATCCTTGATGGCGCCCGTAAAGGCACCTTTAACATGGCCGAAGAACTCGCTCTCATACAAATCGCGCGGCACGGAAGCACAATTGACCGGATGAGCGGGCGTTGGTTTCGGACGCTGAGCCGGTGGATTTCGCGGGCTACGAGGTCCTTGCCAGTGCCGGACTCGCCCAGGATGAGGACGGTTGCATCCGTGGGGGTTGCCGGCGCTGGTGCGAACGCGCATCAGTCGGCTAAGGGGTCCACCGTTTGTTGCTCGCGGCAGCGTTTGAGGAGGAAATCGCGCCACGCATCCATGCCTTGCCCCGTTTTGGCTGAGGTCTCAAAAACCTGCGCTTCGGGGGCGATTTTTCGGATGTTCGCCAGGGCTTTGGCGCGGTCATAATCACAGGCCGGGGCCAAATCGGTTTTACTGACAATGACCACGTTCGCGGACTGAAACATGGGAGGATACTTCAGCGGCTTATCCTCACCCTCGGTCACGGAAAGCAGGATAATCCGTAAATCCTCGCCCAGATCGTAGGAGGCGGGACAGACCAGGTTTCCGACGTTCTCGATAATGAGGAGTTGCAGGTCGCGGAGGTCGAGTTGTTTTACCGCACGGCTGACCATCTCGGCCTCGAGGTGACAGACGGTGCCGGTGGTAATCTGAACGACCGGGGCGCCCGATTTCCGCAAACTCACGGCGTCGTTGTCGGTGGCGAGATCGCCGACGATGATGCCGGTTTTAACGTCCGGCCGGAGCAGTTGGACCGTTTCGCGCAGGAAGGTGGTTTTGCCCGAGCCGGGTGAAGAAAGGACGTTCAGGACCAAAAGGCCACGGGCGCGGAAGAACCCCCGGTTGCGTTCGGCGAGCCGGTCGTTTCGGCCCAGAATGGCCTGGCGCAGTTCCAGCGTTCTGCGGGCCTCGCGCTGGGTGTGGTCGCTATCCCCAGGGCTGTGTTCAGTCTCCCCGTGAGAGTGACCGTGAGCGTGATCGTGGCTATGCGAATGATCATGAGGTTCGCCATGGTGCTGCCCGGGCCCATGCTCGTGCGCGTGCTCATGCTCATGCTCATGAGTATGTGTGTGTTCATGTCCGTGCCCGCTCACACGGATCGGGTTTGCTCCAGGTAAACCGCAGCCGCAATCCTTACACATTAATCGATCTCCATAGAAGCGACTTCCATCTCCCGGCCAGCGCGCAACTCGCCGCTGGGCCGATGGCAGTCTGGACATTCAGCAAACATATCGTCGGACTGAAATTCCGCCTGGCATGTGGCGCACCAAAATCGCGCCGGCACTTCCTCGATCTCGAGGCGCGCGGATTCCGCCAAGGTTCCCGGGACCAGCGCCTCGAAGGCAAACTGCAGGGCGTCGGGAACCACCCCGCTCAGCGCTCCAATCCGCAGGCGAACCCTATGAATCCGTTTGGCTCCCGCTTGATCAGCGCGTTCCAACACGATGGCCAAAGCACCATCCACAATTGACAACTCGTGCATGGTCCCACTGAATCCAAACGATGGTGACTCCGGTTCCGAAATCCGACCGCTCCAACCTATTTCACGCACCGGGAACTGACAAACGATTTGTTAAGCGCCGAGGTTTCGGCAGCGAGCAGGCAGTCATACATCTGCTGCGCGTCGGGGGCGCCGCGCAACCCCGCCATAAAATCGGTCGTTTCCGCCAGCAGGCAGATTCGCGCCAGGACGTGCAGATGGTAAGAGGGATCCGGGCAGGCGATTAAAAAGAACAGATCCGTGGGCCGTCCGTCGGGCGCGCCGAAGGGGATTTCCTGAACGGTGCGTCCAACCGCGACGAACATCGATTCGAACAGGTAGGCTTCCGGCTCGCGCATATGCAGCAGCGCGAGCCCGCCCGGCAGTCCGGTCGAACAGAGCTTCTCGCGCGCCTCCAGGCCTGCCAGGAGCGCCGAATGGTCGCAGACCAACCCCGTGCGATTTGCCAGCGCCGTCATCTCCCGCAGAACCGAGGCCTTCGTCTTGGCAGCTAACGATGGGTTGATGAACTCCGGTTTGAGAATGCTTGGGAAAATGCCCTCCTCGCTGGTCAGGGTCGGTACGTGGCCCAAGGACTTCTGATGAAAGTCGGCCAGGCGGCGGCCTCCGAGGCTTAGCACGCGAGGCGAAGCCCAGGCGTCGAGGTCAATCTTGCGAAAAACCACGCGCCCGCCCCTCCGCTCGAAGGGAATGTCCTGGTCCTTTACCAGGCGCTCAACCTCGATCGGATTGAGATGCAGGTACTGCGCGACTTCATCGATTCCCAGTGTGCGGTGGGGCATATTCTCGAGCGGCTCATTGCCAAAACTAATCCTGCTCAGAAAACTCCAGAAAGTCAACTACTTGGGAACGAAGCAGCCTGCGTGTCTCACGCAAAGACGCGAAGCCTTAGCGCGGCAGAGCCGCAACCAAACCGGGGAGAGCACCGAAAACTCACGCTAAGCCGCAAAGACCGCAAAGACCGCAAAGAGGGACGGGAATGCATGCGGAAAGCTTCTTTGAACGTGCCAAGGGTAAAAAACAAAAGGGCGATTTTGCACTTGCACAAGAAATTTTGCCTAAATTACACGGTTGTCGGCTATCGCATTGCTAAGATGGAGGAGATGAGCAGGGCAGGATCGTGGTGGATACAGCCGTTTTGGACCCAGCCTCACGAGGGAAGAGATCGAGGTCCGGGCACGTAAGAATCTTGGCGGCTTTGCGGCTTGGCGTGAGATTCAGCGTGCACAGGGTTACCACTCGATCACCACCGTTGGGCAGACGGGGAAGCGCCCGCATTCGGCGCCGTAGATCGTCAACCCCCCCTGTGCCAAAACGTCCGCGGGCACCTCGAGACGCAGGTGGAGGGTATCGTCCACGACGTGCCGGGAAATGTCTGCGAGGAGCGCATCTTCTGCGAGGCCGTAAGCCGGATAGCCGTAGCCGCCAACGCCTCCGCGCAGATAGCTCAGAACGCCGCGAGTGTCATGGGGATGATTACGCAGCACCGCCTGGTAGACCGGCACGTCGTTCAGCGACATCCGGAGCGTGGTCGGGAAGACATCGGCATCGGTTTGTGGATTATCTATGCGGTGGGACGAAGCCTCGCAGAGAACGCGAACGCGATGAGCTTTGAATAGGTCGGCGCCGCCTAAGGGCAGCACCCACTCGAAGAAGCCGTGCCCGAAACCGTAACAACAATCCTCAACCCGTTCCTTCTCGCGTTCGCCCGTGCCTCCACTCCATTCCGCGCGCGACCAATTCGCGGGGGCGCCGCGGAGCACGAGGGCGCGCGGCGTCTCCTCGCGACCGGGCGGATATCCGCCGGAGACGAAATAGTTCAGGAAATTTTCGGCGATGATCGCGCCGTCTTCCCCCACTGCGGTCAAGCGCAAGGTGCAGGCCATCGTGGAGTCGGGCATTTTCACCTCGATCGTGGCGGCGTGCGCCACCTGCCGGTGAGGGAAGGGGATGGGCACACGTCCGCGGGCCAGGTCCTGGTGCAGCCGTCCGCGGCCGTCGATGCCGCCCATGCGCCAATCCAGCGATACGTGGCGAAACGGCTGGCTCGAGAAGTGCGACGAAGCGACCTCCAACCGCACCACCTCCCCCGGCGCCACCCGACGAACCGGCGGCGAATCCACCGGCAGCACATTGCTCTCGTTGATGATGCGGGGGTCGTAGCCGAATTCTTTTGGCGTCCGGTCATAGTTCAGAAACCCGTTATACTCCCACTCGACATCGTGAAGCTCGGTGTAGATGTAGGCCGAGATCTGTTGGTGACGCCGGAGTTCGTTCGTCAGGAACTTGAAACTCCAGCCGACGTCCCGGTCCCCGTCGAGGGCGCCGATGCCTCCGTACTCGCTGTTGATGAGCGGTTGGCCTTTGTGGAGGAAGCCCGGGACATAATTAAAGCTGGAACCGACAAACGTGGACTGGACCACCTTGTCGATATGAGCTTTGGCTTTGTCATAGTCATTGAGATAGAAGTGCCACGAATTGATGTCCGTATCGCAGTGCAGGTAATACTCGAGGTGCTCCCAGTGGCACACGCTCATATCCTCGACCATTCGCGTGGGGTCGAGCTGCTTCGCCAGTTCCCACATCTCCTGAACCCATTCCTGGGGTGCGCTCATGCCGGGACGTCCTGCTATCGCCGGCAGCTTAGGCCGGGCCGCCGCGGCACCGGCCGCGGTTGCCTGGGCAGAGATGCCGGCCGCGGCAGCGCCGCCGGGCTGCGGCGCGTGGAGGAGATCGGCGAAGCTGCTTTGGCCGCCAAAACCCCAGGTCTCGTTAAATAAACACCACGCAAAAATTGACGGATGATTGAAATCGCGCTCGATCGCTTCGCGCATCATGGTTTCGAACCGCTGCCGCCCGCGCGGCGTGTCTCCGCCCTCGCCAAAATTGGGAAAATCGGCCATCAACAAGATCCCGAGTTTGTCCGCCCAGTAGTAAAGCAAGGGGTCATCCACTTTGATATGCACCCGCAGGAAGTTGAACCCGAACTTCTTCGCATAAGCGATATCTTCTTTGATCGTCTCCACCGAAGTCGCCGTGTAGACACCATCCGGAAAGTAGGATTGGTACAGGGCGCCGCGAAAGTACCTGACCACCCCATTCACCCGCAGCGCCGCCGGTACGCCCGACTCCTTCGCCAGCTCGAAATCGATCTGGCGCATGCCGAAGTACGTGCGAATTAAGTCGAGCAGCTCGGTGCCCCGGCGCAAACGCAAAGTGGCGCCATAGAGATTGGGACAATTGGGATCCCACCGCGCCACGGGGGCAAGATTGAGCGTCTGCTCTCCGACGCCGTCCCGGACGTCCAGGTTCCAGGTTTTCGCGGCTGCCCCAGGAGGAGATACTTCCAATTGGAGGCTGCAACCGGGCTCGACGTGCGCACACTGGAGTTCGAAATGCGCGGTGCCCCGTTCGATATCGGTGGTCACGCGAAACGAGCGGATATGGCTGGTGTGTCGTGGCTCCAGGTACACCGTCTGCCAAATGCCACTGGTCGTGGTATACCAACGCCATTGTTTTCCCACGGGCTGCTCGGCATTTTCCATCGGGTCCTCGACGCGGAGCACGATCAGGGCTGTCAGGCGGCCGGAGTCCCGGTGCAAGTGGTCGGTGAGGTCGAACTCAAAGGGAGTGTAGCCCCCCTCGTGATGGCCCAGGTGCACTCCATTGCACCAACCGTCGGTAAAAAAATCCGCGGCACCGATATGCAGAATGACACGTTTTCCCTGCCAGGCTTCGTTTTGAGGGATGTCGACAAGGCGGCGGTACCAGCCCACCTCGTATCTTGCCGCGGACCTGTGGTTGGCGCGCGTGACTTCCAACGGTTGGCGGAACACGCGGGTCGAATAGAAATTATCATTGCCCGCCGCGTCGCCCTCGCCCCAGGCGGCCAGGGATTCCCAGCAAAACGGGACGATGATTTGCTCACGCCAATCCGGGGTATCCGGCTGGAACCATTGATCCGGCAGACCGCGTCCTTCGCCATCAAAACGGAATTGCCATGGGCCGTTCAGGTTTAACCAGTCATACCCCTCAATAGTGCCGCGCTGACGTTCAGGACGTGGATATTCGGGACGTGGATAGAAGAAGCGATTGGGCATGGGAAAACGGCGAAACGAGACCTGAGTTGTTGGATCGGTGCAGGGGGGAGGAAGCCAGCCGGTGACCGGCAGCCAAGGAAATCCGCCTGCTACGAGCCGGGCGTCGCCCGACGGTCGGAGGGACGGGGACCCGGTCGCCGCTCCGGTGCGCCGGAACGCCGGGTCGGAGGCCAACCACAGCCTGGCTATCCCCGGCAAGGCGCGGCTCACCCACGCCCTTAGACGGGGGCTCCGCTGGGGACCGGCTGAACCTTGCTAACACCCTCATGGCGTATGAGCGCTTCCTCCGCATCGAACACTTTTCGCCAACGACGGAGTTCCGCCGCCAGCGGGGCGAAGGTCTTACGGCGTCCGCGCTGATCCGGATAATCCCACAATCCGTTATGGCAGTGCCGGTCGTCAACCCAGCCCGGATGATTTAATATCGGATAAAGACAAACGCCCTGGAGTGGGATGCCGTTGAGTAAAGCGGTTCGTGATTCCTGGCAGACGTAGCGCAGCCAAGGCGCCCGGACTCGGTTCTCCGCGCCCGTCTCGGCGATGAGGATGGGTCGGTGATACCGCTCATTGACCTCGGCCAGCATCTGGTGAAAGGGTCGGTACAGCGGGTGCCGCCGGCTGAGCGGCGCAAATTTGCGGATACGCCGGAAGTTCTTCAGATTATAAAACCACTGGTTATGGGGATAAAAATTCACGCCCAGAATGTCCAAGTAGCGGTCCTGACCGCCGAGTTCGGGCCATAATCGACCCGTGAGCATGTCCCAGGCTTGAAATTGCGAGAGGCGGTAGGCCTCGGCCTCGGCCTGTTCTTCCGGGTGTCGAGGGCTGGCGATGACGTGAATGACGGGATCGACGTGCACAAAGCGGGCGCTGGCCGAAACGGACCAAATCGCGTCCATAGCCTGGATGGCGGCTCGGACCAGCTGTACCTTCAACTCAAAGCCGCGCCCGGTCACAAACGGGTACATCGACCCTTCGTCGCCCGAAGCCCAGGAGAAAAAAGATATTTCGTTGACGGGAACGAAAAAATGCGGACCGCTCGTCTCCTGCTCCAGCCAGGCGGCGAACGCGGCCCCATAACGCGCCAAACTCGAGACGAAGTCGGGGGACAACAAATCCACGTGCTTCGGCCAGGCAAAATGGCATAGGTCCCAAACCACTTGCGTGTCGGTGGCGAGCGCGGCTCTGAGGATGGGGGCCACGCTCGAAAAGTCGTAGTGCCCGGGCTCGGCCTCTACTTTTTCCCAACGCACCCCTTCGCGAGCAAAACGAAACCCTTGCTGCTGAAGCCGGATATAATCCTGATGGGCAAATCGGTCATGGCCAGTGGCGGCAACGAGGTCCAGGACCTGGCCCGAGCGGCGTCGAAACGTGGTGCACTCAAACCCAGCCCCGAAGAACCCGCTGAACAGAGGCTCCTGGGGAATGGTCTCACTGGGGAGGGCTGGTCGCGCAGGTATCATTCACGAAGTCAAACTGGTCGTCGTTGGGTTCGCGGTGCCAGATCGGTTCAAGTCCCCGTCAGGATCGTCCGGCGACGGGTGGACAGGGAACGTGCCCGTTTGGGTTTGACCGCCACCGGAAAGGAGACGGTGCGTACCGGGGTGGGGTGCTCGAGGCTGGCGGCTTCGGTGCGCGTTACGTTTTGCAGCCGGGCATAGAGCGTCAGCGCCTGGGCCACGACTTGGTCCATATTATAATACTTATAGGTGGCCAACCGGCCGACAAAGTGCACATCCGTTTCGATGGCGAGTTCCTGGTATTGCCGGTAAATGTCCGCATTCTCCTTGCGCGGAATTGGGTAATAAGGGTCCCCTTCGGCCCGAGGGTATTCGTAAACGACGCTGGTCTTCGGATGCTCCTGGCCGGTGAGGTGCTTAAATTCGGTGACGCGGGTGAATTCGTAATCGTTAGGGTAGTTGACGACGGCTACCGGCTGGTATTGCGGCTGGTTGATAGTTTCGTGGCGAAACTCCAGGCAGCGGTACGGGAGCTTGCCGTAACGATAGTCGAAGTATTCATCGACCGGACCGGTATAAATCAGATGGCGATACGGGATGGCCTCCCGGACTTCACGATAATCGGTGTTGAGGAGAATGCGGATGTTCGGATGATCCAGCATATTGGCGAACATCCGGGTGAACCCGTGCTTCGGCATGGATTGGTACACATCGGTAAAATAGCGATCGTCCCGATTGGTGCGCGTGGGGACCCGCGCGGTGACCTGGGCGTCCAGCTGGGACGGATCCAGGCCCCACTGTTTGCGCGTGTAACCGCGGAAGAACTTCTCGTACAGCTCCCGGCCGACCTTGTTCACCACCACATCCTCGGAGCTGCGGATTTGCTCTCTCGGCTCGGCCCGGCTCGCCAGGAAATCTTCCATGTCAAAGGAGCTCAGCTTCAGGCCGTACAGCTGATTGATGGTGTCGAGGTTGATGGGAATGGGGACCAGTTGACCATCGACGCTGGCCAGGACCTTGTGCTGGTACTGGCGCCAGCCGGTAAACCGCGACAGGTAGTCGAACACCTCCTTGGAATTGGTGTGGAAGATGTGCGGGCCGTACTTGTGAACCAGGATGCCGGCATCATCATAATGATCGTACGCATTGCCGCCGATATGCGGCCGGCGGTCGACCAAAAGGATTTGTTTGCCGGAGCCTCTCGCCAGGCGTTCAGCCAGGATGCTGCCTGCATAGCCGGCGCCCACAATCAGGTAGTCGAACATCTCGATCTTCCCGTTTCTTTCTGGTGGAGCAAAGACACTCATGCCTTTATACCCGCACGCCCTTTCGCCTCAGGGCGTCCTCAATATGACTTTCCATTCGCGCGACAATCACATCCCAAGAATTTTCCTTCACCATTTCCAAACCGCGCTGGATTCCCTTCTGGTCGGGGTTGGCCACGGCGGCGCGGCAATCGCGGACGAAATCTTCGGGGCTGCGGGCGATGCGGACGACCGATCCGAAATTGCGCACCACATCCGGAACGGCGGTGCTGACGATGGGACGTCCGGTCGCCATGTATTCCAGCGCCTTGGTGGGGTTGATAAACTCGGTGGCTTCGTTCAGGGCGAAAGGCATCAGGCAAAGATCGAACGCTTTGACGAATGCGGGTAACTCGGCATACGGACGCTGGCCGAGCCAGAGCAGGTTCGAACGCTGGGGCAGTGACTGTGGATCCACCTTCATCACGGGGCCAATCATCACCACGGACCAGTCGGGGTTGGCGTCCGCCAATTGCCCGAGCAAGTCGTAATCCAACCGTTCGTCCACCACCCCGAAGTAGCCGAGGATGGGCTTCCCTACCGCGGCCAGTTCGGAGGGGATCACCGTTTCCCGTGATCGCGCCTGGCCGAAGTGAGATTCGTCGACGCCACAGCCAAAGAAATGGCAATTGCCGTGGAACTGACTCTTCGCCTCGAACAACCGTCTTCCGCCGGTAAAAACGACATCCGCCTGGACCAACAGGTCCCGCTCACGGTCCAGGATCTCGGGCGGTGCGCCCCGGAATTTGGACAGCTCGTCCATGCAGTCGTAGACTGTGAGCACCTCGTTCAAGTGGCCGGCAAAAGCGCTCACGGCCATCGGATCGTAAAACCACTGCACTGGGCTCTCGAACTGACCGGCGCCGGGGCCCCCGAGGAAATCCCGCACCAATCTTCGGCGCTCCTGGTCGATGTAAGCGCCATCCTGCCAACGCCACGACGGAAATTGCAGCGTCAGGAGGATCAGGTTGGGCAACTCCGGAGGTGTCCGAAACCGCGCCAGTGGAGCGGCCAGGCCCGGGTCCGGCGGCAGAGTCTCAACAAAAAGAGTTCTATGCTTTTGGCTGAGGCGAGAAATAAATTGCTGCGGCCGTTGCCACACCCAATCCCACTGCAGATGGGAGTGAACGACCAGGGGGTATCGGCGTGAGCTCTGAGCTACCGTGCCGTTGCCCTCGAAAATTTGTCTTCGGCGACCGGTCCGCCGCGCGTGGGTTTTCTTTTTTTGAAGAGAAGATTTGTCAGGGATGGAAACACGGTGATTAAGTAGTGATTCAAACGGGATTGGCGCGTACGACATAGAGCGGCGTGTTTGTTGCTTCCATCTTCATTTGCCTGTCGAGCATTATCCTGCGTTCGACCCAGAGGACTAACACTCTCCGAATAAATGACCGCAAAGCCGAGCGGGTCTCAATGGGGTTTTGACCCGAATCTACCGGGGTTTTCTGATTAGCCATGGCCTCGGAGCCGGCCGCCAGGAGGTTGGGGCGATAAATAAAAGTTGAATTGATCCCGGGGGGTGAGAAGAATCTGGGGCAACGGAACTATGAATTTGGACGAGTCACAACGCGCGAAGGTCGAGGAATGGGTTCGGCAGGGACTGAAGCTTTCTGAGATCCAGAACCGGTTAGGGTCCGAGCTGGGCATCACCATGACCTATATGGATGTGCGCCTGCTCGTGGACGATCTCAAGTTAACCCCCAAAGATGCCGAACGTCCCAAGCCGTCTTCATCCGTTCTGAGCGGTGCGGGCGCTCCACCCGGAGCGGCGGGAGGTAGCGCCTCCGCTCCCCCAAGCCCCGTCGCGTCGCCAACTGAACCGGCGGCCAAACCGGCGGGCGGGGTTTCCGTGAGCGTGGACCACCTCGCCCGGCCTGGCGCTGTCGTGAGCGGCAAGGTGACCTTCAGCGATGGCAACCGCGCTGATTGGTATCTCGACCAATCCGGGCGCCTCGGCTTGGCGCCCCAGCAGACCGGGTATCGTCCACCGGCTTCGGACTTGCAGCAGTTTCAAACGGCGCTCGAAGCCGAGCTGAGCAAAATGGGGCTCTAAACCCGAGTGTCGCTGGGGGCGCGCATGCGCTCGCGTCCGGTCATCATTCTGCCATCATGATCCTGCGATCCTGGGGCAAGATGGTTAGGGCAGGATGATGGTGAGCCCCAAAGGCTGTTCGCAGGTTCATTGACTTCTCACCCGGAATAAGGCTCCAGGATTGCTCATGGGAATCGTTGCTGACTGGGTGTTGGTGGTCAGCACCGGAATCCAGGATATCGTCGGTAGGAGCGCGGAACTTTCCACGACGTAGGGTGGCGAGCCGCCGGTCCAGTGCAGGACCAGGTTCGTGCCCGAAGGCGTTAGCGAGGCAAGGAGACCTGGCGCGACCGTTATGGCGACGGCGTCGTAGGCGACTGCGTGGAGCCCATCGCTGGCGCTTAACATCAAGGTGTATACCCCGGGAGCACTGAAACTCGCGCTCGTGTTGGTTTGCGCCGGATTTGTAAAAGTAACCGAACCAGGGCCCGAGTAGAGTTTCCATTGGATGGTCGGTGGTGTGCCCGTGAAGCTGACGAAGCCGTCTAGGTTAACGCCTGCGGACGAGGCGAAGGTTTGGTCCGACCCTGCGTAGGCGACCGGAGCGCCTGGAGAGCGGGGGCCTTCGCTGGGACCGGTGCTCCGGACCACCTCAAAATTGGTGATGCCGAGACTGCTGATATGCGAGAATGCACTGGCCGGCCAACGGTCATCGGGCGTGATGGAAATCGAGAAGAAGTTGCCATTGTCCGCCACCAACGCGCCGTACTTCTTCAGACCCAGCCCCACCGCCTTCTCCTCTTTGGTCCAGGTCGACGGAATCGCGTAATTCGATTTCAGCCGCAGCCTTTGCCCCATGGCCGGTACATTGGTTTGTGTTGCCGCTGTGCTGGAGGCCCAATGGTTGGCTGGATAGAGGTACTCCTTGCGCGTGCGATACACCACCAAGCGGCACGCATGCTCCACCATCCCCCTCTCGCACTCGTCAAATCGGACCAACGCCGGAAACATGGGCAGCCCGGCCGCATCTCCTGAAGTCCAGCCTGTCGGGCGCAGGCCGTTGCTCTTCAAATCAAATTTCGCGCCGTTGGAAGCCTGCCAGTTGGTTCCCACCAGAAGCGCCTGCCAGGTTTCCCAGATGAAGCCGGCCCCCGGTGCGACGATGATTGAATGTCGGTCCCCGCCCGAACTGTTGATGTCCTGCTGCCATTGCGGCAACGTCAGATTGCCGGTGCCGGTGGGCCAGGTCTCGATCGGCATGTTGGACGGGATGGGATAGGGGCTCGGATCGGATTCGTCCGGATAATCCACGAAGTTGATCGGCGCCAACGGCTGGGAATCCGGCACCAGAACAAAATTCATTTCCTGAAACAAACGCAGGGTTCGCCGGGTGGAGGCCAGGTCGGAACTGATCTGGGCGATCATCGCATCCGAGTTGACGAGAGTCGGCAGGCGCGAGATGTCCTCATTCCAGGCACTGGTGACGGGGAATACTTGCATCCCTGAGACGATCGCATCCGCTGATGAAGTGTCGAACAAAACGGCGTTGGTGACCACCGGGGCGGGGCCCAGGATGCGGCCCTCCTGATTGATGCGTTCGGCGAGGCTGGAAAACGAGAAGCTGAGCAGGCTCACTACCACCGCTAGTCCAAAACGACGTTTCATAACGCGAACGGCAAACCAGCAAAAAAAGCAAAAACTGGGCCAGTCCAAAAGCAAAAGACCCTGCATGATGAAAACATGCAGGGTCGGAAAGATAACGTGCGCGATTAGCGGCTGGCCAACGACATGGCCTTAGGGCTCTGCAATGGCTGCTTCGAAGTGCTGTTCTTGTTGGATTTCGTGTAAGTCTTTTGGGACTTGGTGCAGGTGCTGGACTTGGTCTGCGTCGTCTGGGTTTTGGCGCAGCACGACGAGCCGTCGCAGGCTTCACCGGCGTAAGCCCCTACAACGAACGCGGATACTATCGCGGAGAGGATGAGTTTTTTCATAGGAACAGGTATAATGTAAGCTTGTGCTCTTTTCAACCGAAACTTTCAGTGGGTTTGACGCCTGGACCTCAAAACCGTTCAATCAATCGCCGCCGCTCGGCGAACGCGGCGAGTTCTTTCATCGCCCGGCCGGATCGTCTCATTGAAGCTCGGCGCATTGGCTTAGCCTTTGCCGATCAACTCCCGAGCGAGAGCGAGAGCTTCAGCGAGTTTGTTAACATCCTTTCCACCTCCGCGGGCATTATCGGGACGGCCACCACCTTTGCCTCCGACTAACGGAGCGATGGCTTGGATGAGTTTTCCAGCCTGAATTTGTTTGGTGTATTCCGGTGAGACGGAAGCAACCAGCGCCACTGTGCCATTTGCGATGCCGCCCAACACGACCGCTCCTTTGAACTGACCCTTCAGCGCTTCGGCAATGCTCTGTAAGTAGTCGCCCTCCCCCGGGCTGAGATCTTCCACCACGGTGGGAATCGATCCCAAAGAATGAGCTTTGGCTACCAGGCCGCGTGCTGTTTCCGCGGCTTGCTTCTGTTGCAGGGCCCGGAGTTGTTTCTCGACCTCCTTCTGTTGGGCGAGCATCGATTCGATCTTCTTTTCCAATTCTCCGGCCGGTGAATTTACTTTGCCGGAAAGTGTTTTGAGTAAATGCAGCTCCTCGTTGGCTCGCTTATAGGCTTCCAAACCGGAGACTGCCTCGATGCGCCGAATGCCTGCCGCGATCGCCGATTCGGCGGCGATCCGGAATAAACCGATTTCGCCGGTAGCGCGGGTATGGGTGCCGCCGCACAGCTCCATGGAATAACCGTCGAGTCCGGTAGACCGGCCGCCAATCTGCACAACGCGGACCCAGTCACCGTACTTCTCGCCAAAGAACTGCATGATATCTCCGCGCTCCTTGATGTGATTGTATTTCACCTCGGTCCAGGTCACCGGAGCGTTTTCGAGGATGCGTTCGTTCACGAGTCGTTCAACGTCTGCCACCTGCTGGGGCGTGAGCGGCGCGCTGCTGAAATCGAATGTCAGTTTTTCGGGCCCGACATACGACCCTTTCTGGACCGCGTCCTGGCTGACGACCTGGTGAAGCGCCCAGTGTAGAAGGTGGGTAACCGTGTGGTGGCGTTCGATGGCGAGGCGCCGGGGTTGGTCCACCGTGAGCGTCACGGAATCACCCGGAGCAGGGCCCTCGATCCGCGGCGATGCACCGTCAGCCTCGCCCACAAAATGAAGCCAGGTATTCCCGCTCTTCTGGGTGTTCACGACGCGCCAGAGCTGCCCGCCCGCTCCCAGTTGGCCCGTGTCGCCCACCTGTCCGCCCATCTCAGCGTAAAACGGTGAGATGTCCAGGACCAGAGCGGTGCGGTCCTTGATTTTTACTGTCTCGAGGACTTTGGCCGCGGTTTCCAGCTTCTCGTAGCCGACGAATTGTGTGGGCACGGTGCTCTCGACTTGGGACAGCTCGATTACTTCTTTCTTTTGCGCCAGCCGTGCTCGTTCCTTTTGCTGGGTCATGAGCCGGTCGAATTCGGCCACCTCCACGCTCAGCCCGCGCTCACGAGCCATGAGCTCGGTCAAATCCAATGGAAAACCATAGGTATCATAGAGCTTGAACGCGAACGCTCCGGACATTTGGCGGCCGCGCATTTGCGATACTTCCTCGGAAAATAAATCGATCCCGCGATCCAGGGTTTTGTTGAACGCGACCTCTTCGCGCTGGATGACCTCTTCAATGTGTTCCTGCCGGGCCCGAACCTCGGGGAAGACCGTGCCCATGGTCTCCGCCAGGACGGAAGCCAATTTGTAAAAAAACGGTTCTTTGAAACCCAGCGAGCGGCCGTAGCGCACCGCGCGGCGCAGGATCCGGCGCAGGACGTAGTTGCGATCCGTGTTGCCGGGCAGGATGCCGTCGGCGATCGCGAAGCTCAGCGTGCGGATATGGTCCCCGATCACACGAAACGCGACATCGGCCTTTTCCTGGTCAGTGGTGCCGGTTGTGCCGGAGGGTGGCAGGGTGGAGCCGTAGCGCTTCCCGCTCAGCTTTTCGATCTTGTCGAACAGCGGGCGGAAGATGTCCGTTTCGTAATTGGAAATGACCCGGTTAAATTGCGTGAAGTTACGGGTGTTCTGGAGAATGCCGGTAACGCGTTCGAAGCCCATCCCGGTGTCCACGTGCCGCGCGGGGAGCGGGGAGAAGGTGCCGTCGGGATTGGCGTTGAATTGGATGAAGACCAGGTTCCAGATCTCGATGCACTCGGCCGCGCCCTGGTTGACCAGTCGTCCCTTGGTGTCACCCTGGGGAGTGAGATCGACGTGGATCTCGCTGCACGGACCACACGGTCCTGTGTCGCCCATCATCCAGAAATTGTCCTTCTTGTTTCCGTTGACGATATGCACCTTGGGGTCCAGCCCGGCGCTCCGGAACTTCTCCGCCCACAAATCGTAGGCTTCCTGGTCGAACTCGCTCGGATCGCCTTTCGCCTTATCCGGCGAATACACGGTGGCGTAGAGGCGGTTTTTGGGAAATTTCCAGACTTCCGTAACCAGCTCCCAGGCCCAACCGATGGCTTCCTTCTTGAAATAATCTCCAAAAGACCAATTGCCCAGCATCTCGAAAAAGGTGTGATGATAGGTGTCCAGGCCGACGTCCTCCAGGTCGTTGTGTTTGCCCCCGGCCCGGATGCATTTCTGGGTATCGGCCGCCCGGGTATCGCTGCCGGGAATGGCTCCAGCCCACTTCGACACGTCGGGACTGCGCTGGCCCAGGAAGATGGGCACGAACTGGTTCATTCCCGCATTCGTGAACAGGAGGTTGGGGGAATCCGGCATCAGGCTCGAAGAGGGCACGAGGGTGTGCTCTTTGGACCTGAAAAAATCAAGGAATGACTGTCGTACTTCTGCGCTTGTCATAGCCGGAAAACGTACGGTGAAAAACGCGAAACGTAAAACGTAAAACACCGGTCTCGCGGCGGGGGTGCGTGAAGGTCCGAGTCCAGGGCGGACGTGGCGACAGCCAAGGTGGCGCAGCGGGAGTTACGGGTTCAGGCGTCGCTAACGTGACGCGAGGAAATTGGGGACACCCTTACGTGGACTGAAGTCCACGCCTGCCATCATCTCATCACTACGCAACGCCCACGTTGGCATGGGCCGCTTATCAGGTTCGAGTCTAAAAAATTTCCGAGGCCGGGCGCCGAGAACCCTCTTTGGCGCCCTGGCCTCGGCCCGCGCTTCGGAGGAGGCGCGGGAAAAGGAAACGGACAGGTACGGTTCAGGATGTATCCGCAAACAAACGAGCTTGTATTAGTCGTTTCATAAGCTCTGGGCCGCGAGTGCGGGCATCAGCGGTTCGCGCGAACCGGCGATCGCTCTTTCGTAAATATCGCGACGGAAAATGTTTTTGAGGACTGGCGCACCGCCCAGGCCGTTCATCCGGAAGGGGCTTTTTTGCAGCAGTTCATACAGGCCTTCCATGATCCATCGGGCCTTTTCGTCCGTTGGATCGTTGGCCTCGTTCCCGTGGAACATGGATAAACTTGTAAAGCTTTGCGCGACCTCACCGTTGCGAGCCGGTAGTCCATTCAGGCCCGAATGCACGCAGTCTGCCGGGGCATTCACGTATTGTGGATGAGCCAGCATGTCGCTCAGCAGCGGGCGATTTTCCGGGAGATCGCAAAAGGCGCACGCCTCGAGGAGGGCTCCCAGCAGGCGCTCGTGTTCTTCGGCGCGGCCAGCGGCGAAGCTTTGGCGAACCATCAAGACTTTCTCCGGATGGCCGGGGGCCAATTCAGAGCTGGTCGCTACGCAGGCGCCCACTCCGGCCTGGATGGCGACGGAGGTCCATGGTTCACCGACGCAATAACCATCAATGTAGCCTAACTTGAGCGTGGGAAACATTTGGGCGGCCGGTATGGCGACGATGCGAACCTCCACCTCCGGGACGATGCCCGCCGTCTTCAGCCAGCGCCGCAGCAACAGCTCCTGAGATGAATACGAGAACACAACGCCGAAGGTATAGGTCCGCTTCCCCCAGTTTTTGTAAATTTGTTCGCGAAGCGTTTCTGGTCCGCGCACGCCATCGTCCCAAAGCCGGCGGGAGACAGTTATGGCGTTGCCCTGCAAGCTGAGCACCAGGGCGCTCACACAAGCGCAGGGGTCCGATTCCAGGCCGAGGTTGGCAAGGAACGGCAACATGGCGGGGGCATGGGCGGCATCCAGCTCGCCATAGATAATCTTGTCGCGCAGCGTGGCCCAACTGGCTTCACGCTGGAGCTGAACGTCCAGGTCGAACTTTTCAAACAACCCGCCTTCCGAGGCGTAAATCAGCGGCGCGCAGTCGCTGACGGGCAGGAACCCCACACGCAGCGGTTCCTTTCTTCGTAACACGTTCAGTTTCGTACGGCTCATAGCAACCTGCTGGTGCTTAAGCAAAGAGCAGGCCAGCGTGGTTGCCTGGCGGAAAGTTCAGGATTTCCGAGGATTTTCGCGAATGACCTCGAAAATAATCTGATCCCCGCTGAGGATATTTAATCAGGATGGATAGGAAGTGTAGCCACGGTTCAAGCTTCCGGCATTTCGCGAGGCCAAGACCGCAACGAAGGACCAGAAAACCCGCGGTGCTGCCGCCGGGTTTGGTCGAAAACGACTAAGACGCTTAGGGAGGAGGCTAGAGGGTGATCGGCCGGATGCGCTGCCCGTTGCGCACCCGACTCCCGGGATACACGATCACCTGGTCACCGGCTTTCAACCCGTCCAGGATCTCGGCTTCCGCTGCGCTGAAATGTCCCGTCTTGACGAGCCTCAATTCCGCGCGGGAGTTGACCAGGGCGAACGTGGCCCATTGGTCTCCTTGCCGAAACAAGGCCCCCGCCGGAACCTTCAGGACACGATCAGATTCCCAGGTGATGATCCGAGCTTCGACCCGGAAATTGTCCCCGACATTTCTGCGTTGTTCCAGGGGCGTGACCAAATCCGCAACCACGTTCACGCGCTGCTCCTCGACGCCCAGGGCAGATATTTTGGTAAAGGCGGCGGGTTCGACGAGCCGGACTTTCCCGAGCAGCGGTTCCTGACCGCCCCATTGGTCGAACTCGACCCTGGCGCCGGGAGCGATCATGGCGCCGTCCCGAGACAGCACCTCGACGACAACCTCGAGATTGCTTGGGTCGCCGACTTCAACCAGTGGAGTGCCGGCGGCAACTACCCGGGCGCTTTCCTCGTACACCTTCAGGATCTGTCCGTTGGTGGGGGAGCGAATCTCCTGGGGCACACACGCCACCTCATTGCTGCTCGCGCCTATTCCGAATTGGGCCAACTCCGCTTCCGCTTCGCGAAGGCCGCTTTCGGCGGCGGCAGTTTCTTTGGCAGCCGTGGTATCGCGCATCTGGGCCATTTCAAGCTCCTGCACAGAAACAGTCTTGTCGTCAAACAGCTTTTGAAATCGGCGCAGCTCGCTGCCGGCGAAGGTGCGGGTGGCTTGCGCCTTGGCCAGGTTGGCCGCGGCTGAATCCCGTTTGGCTTCCGTAGCGGCACGGGCGCGAGCATCGAGCAAACTCGGAGGCACCGGTTCAATAATAGCCACGGTATCCCCAGCTCTGAGTTCGGCGCCACTTTTGAACGGGATACGGCGGAGCTGTCCGGCCACAGGTGAGGAGACGGTGTAACGTTGCTTGATCCGAGTCTTTCCCTCCTCATTGACGCTGACCCGTAACGGGCCCCAGGCCGCAGGGGCCATCTCGACGGGCACGGGTTTTGGCGAGAGGCCTGCCACCAAAAGGCCGACCAGAAGAACAGCTCCAATGTACGGCACCCAGCGGCGGGCTCGGTGTTGATTCCGATCCCGGCGGGTGGCGGGGCTGGTTGGTTGAGGCGACGTCATGCGCGCGGGCGGTCAAAAGGTGGCATGGAGTTGGACGATTTGCAGTATTTCATTCAGGCGCTTTGAGGGCGCCAATCAGGTCCAAGTGGTTGAGCATGCGCAGCACCACGAGGGCCGAGACCGTGGAGGCGACCGCGACCACAAGCACGGCGAACGAGTAGTTGCTGGTGGTGAGAATGAGAGGCAGGCGCACGGTTTCCGTGTTCACCGCTCGGAGGATAGCTTTGGCGAAACCTGTGCCGATCAGCAGCCCGAAGGGCACCGCCAACAATGCCAGGATTACCAGTTCGGTTACCAGGACCGTGCCGACTTCCCGGCGGGAAAACCCGATCACGCGCAGGGTGGCCAATTCACGCGCCCGTTCCGCCAGCGAGATTCGCGCATTGTTGTAAACCACGCCAAAGGCGACCACGATGGCGAAAACCATGTAGATGATTTGAATCAGGCCGATGCTGGCGGCGGTGGTTTGCCGAAAGTTTTCCCGCAAGGACTCTTTGATGGCCACCCAGTTAATCCGGGGAATCTGTTTCAGCGCGCGCAAGAATTCACCGCGTCGGGCCGGATCGATCCGGAAATTGGCACCGGTGATCACATCTCCCTCGCCCAGCAACCGGTTGACCGCGTGCATATCCATGTAAGCGGCCATGCCCGCGAAATCCTCCGCCAGGCCAACCAGCGGGACGGTTTGGGTCAGCCGTTTGCCCTCGAGCACTTCCACGGTCAATAAATCTCCCAGGTGCGCCCCGAGCACGTCGGCCAGTTTCGCCGACACTACGAGTCCTTGTGCGGGGAGTTGGATCGGGTGCGAATGTTCGTCCAGGACCCGGTTGTGCAGACTGTTGGCGGGCAAACCCTGAATTCCTAACTGGCGCCGCTGGCGGCCGTAGCTGATTCGGACGAACGCTTGCCGGAACGGCTCGACTCTCACGGCGCCCGGCAAATGCTGGAGCAGGTGCTGGACCTGGACGCTGGAAGGCTCAACCAACCCCACTCCCACATCCTGCCTTTGGATGATGTCCCATTGAAAATCCAAAATCTCCGCCACGCCGTCCCGGAAGCAATTGGGCACGATAAGAATGCCCGTGGCCAGCGCGAGGCCCGCCACCGTAAACAGGGCTTGGGCCGGCCGGCGTTCGATGTTCCGCACCGCGATTCGGAACGTGTGCGAAAGAAAGTGGCCGATGCCCGTCCGCTCGATTAAAGCGGGTCGATAATTTGCGGGAGGCTCGGGCCGCATGGCTTCCGCCGGAGGGAGTTTGGCGGCGCGCCGCACGGCGCCGAACACGCCGATAAAGGCCGCGGCGATGCAGACGAGCAGCGCCAGGGGAAACGCGGTCCGGTTGGGGTGAAAAGCCAGCTCCGGGAAGCGGAAGAACCGATGGTACATGAGGACCAAACGGTGGCCCAGGAAAACGCCTCCGATCGCTCCTAACATGGTGCCGCCGGTGACCATGACGAAGGCGAACTTGAGGTAGTGGACAACGATTTGGCGGTTGGTGAACCCGAAAGCTTTGAGAATGGCGATTTGCTCGCGTTGCAGGGCCAGCAGCCGGGAGAGGACCGCGTTGATCATGAATGCTGCCACGCTCAGGAATACCAGGGGGAACCCGACCGATATCGTTTCCAGGACCCGAATTTCGTCCGAAACACGGATGTGAGACGGGTGATCCGCACGGCCAAAAGCGCCGCGACCGCCATACGGGGTGAGCAGGTGGTCAATTTCAGAGATCACCGGCCGCTCGGCCGCGCCTGGGGCGAGCGTTAAGGCGAGCTGATTGAACCCCCCGTCGAGGTCGAACGCGCGAGCCAGCTCCTTATAAGGCATCCAAAAGGTTCCGTACGTCCGGTTGTCGGGCAGCGCCGCCCCCGGGCGTGATTCGAAGATAATCTCCGGAGAGAGCACGAGGCCTGCGATTTGAAGTTGTTGCCGCTTTCCGTTCAGGAGCATTGCGATCCGGTCGCCCGGCACCAGGCTGTTGGCTTCGGCAAAAGCCTCGCTGACGAGCACTTCGCCGCGGCTCCCGGGGCTCAACCATCGGCCAGACCTGAGGAAAAGGCGATTGAGCTGGGGTGGCTCGAAATCCGGCAGTGAGCGCACTGAACCGCTGGCTGGCTCGTCCAGACCCTGGAGGTCCAGGGTGACCAGAACCGAAAGGCCGGGTTGGACCGTGGCGACTCCCGGAAGCTCGGCAATACGAGTGGCCACCGAGTTGGGGGCACGTTTGAGTTGTACGAACACGTCCGCGAAGCGATTCGCTTCATAGTATTCCTGACGTGTGGATTCGAGGGAAAAGATCAGGCTGCGCGCCATGATCATCATGGCCAAACCACAGGCCATAACCAGTGCCACCGCGACGGCCTGGCCTCGCAGTCGACTGAGATCGCGCCAGAGTTTGCGGTCAAGGTGCGAGATCATCACCACCTCAGGCTGCTGGCGGGGGCCCGGGTGGTGTTGACCTGGACGTGATGAACGCGGCCGTCGGAGAAATAGACCACCCGGTCCGCCATGTCCGCCATCACGGCGTTATGCGTGATGATGACGGTCAACGATCCCAGCTCCTGGTTTACACGCTGAATGGCTTCCAGGACGACGATCCCCGTCCGCACGTCCAGGGCGCCGGTCGGTTCGTCACACAGCAGCACCTGCGGGCGCTTGGCAATGGCTCGGGCGATGGCCACGCGCTGTTGTTCTCCGCCCGAAAGTTGCGCCGGGAAATGATCCAGGCGTTCCCCTAGGTTCACCATCTGCAGGGCCGTCTCGGGGGGCAGGGGGTCGGCAGCGATCTCAGTAATGAGTCCCACGTTTTCTCGGGCCGTCAGGCTCGGGATCAGGTTGTAAAACTGAAAGATGAAACCGACGGTGTCCCGGCGGAACCGGGTCAGCTCCGATTCATCCGCCACGGTCAGGTCGAGGCCTTTGTAAAGAAGTTCACCCGCCGTGGGGACGTCCAGACCGCCCAGGTTGTTCAGGAGCGTCGTCTTCCCGCTGCCGGAAGGCCCAAGCAGGACAATCAACTCGCCGGCGTAGAGGTCCAGGTCCACGCCGGCCAGCGCGTGGACCTCGGCTGTGCCAAGGCCATACACCTTCGTCAGCCCGCGCACGCGGAAGACCGGCGTGGCGGGCTCGGCTGGAGCAATAGTTTCAGTCACTAGTCAGTCCCGTTCTGAAATCGCTGGGAAGGTGAAGGTATCGCCTGCTTCGATCTGAATCAACAACCATGGCCTTGAATTCAACCACTCCGTGGTGCTGTCTCCCTCCGACCCCGGGCTCCGGGTTTCACCTTCGGTGTTCCTGGATTGTGCTAGAGTAGAAACAAGGAGATATGAACGCGAAGAGACTGCTTTGGCCCATGGTGACGTTATGCCTCGGACTGGGGTGCAGTTCGACCGTGCCTCCCGTGGGAAGGGCGTACGCGCCCGTCGCACCCGGCGCCACCACCCCCACCATTGACGGTGGAACCACTCCAGCGTCGGCGCCCCCGCCTGCGATTTCGTCGATGGACGCCTTCGTCGCTCGCGCCGTGAGGCAAACGTTGAAAACCGACCAGAGCCTAGCGTCCTCCGCGAAGCGAGTCTCCGTCTCCTGTCGTAAGGGCGCGGTGACTCTGGAGGGAGCGGTGCCACGTGCGGACGACCGAGACCTGATTGTCGAACGAATCGCGAAAATGCCAGGGGTGGATCAAGTGAATGATCATTTAACTGTGGGCAGGTAGGTCCGTTGGGGTGCACTCCCCAATAGTCCTTTGAAAACCACGCATCGATTCTTATGGATGGAGTTAGAACAATGAATGCGAAACTGCGAGGAAAGCGAATTGCCGTGTTACTCACGGAGGGCTTTGAACAAATCGAAATGACCAGCCCGCGCGAGGCCCTCGAGAAGGCGGGCGCCGAGGTGGAAATTGTGTCTCCGGCCGGCGAGACTGTGCGCGCGTGGGATTTGACGAAATGGGGCAAGACCTTCCAGGTCGATGTCCTTTTGAAGCGAGCCAGTCCGGATGAATATGACGCGCTGATGCTGCCCGGCGGGGTGATGAATCCGGACAAACTCCGGTTGGATAAGCGAGCTGTCGAGTTCGTGCGCGCGTTCTTTGACGACGGAAAGCCCGTAGCCGCCATTTGTCACGCACCCTGGACGTTGATCGAGGCGGACGTCGTGCGAGGTCGTCGCCTGACGTCATGGCCGTCTCTGCGCACCGACTTGACAAACGCCGGGGCCGAGTGGGTCGACGAGCAGGTCGTGGTGGACGACCGACTGGTCACCAGTCGCAAGCCGGCCGATCTGCCAGCCTTCAACCGGAAAATAATCGAGAAATTCGCCGGCGCGTACGCCCAGAAGGAGTTGGTGACGGTGGAAGGCGTTCCTCCTCTGGCCAGCAGCGGCGCAGCTTACCCTTGACCTGGGAAGTGGCCCACCTTCAGCGCCACCTGGGCGATCGCGAGCGATAAGCCGGATCGAGCCCGACGCCGATCACGATTGCCCGGGCCTCTTAAACGGTAGGCGCTCGTTGATCGGTGGAAAACCGAATGTCGGTTGACTCGCAAATAGGGTTCTGGCATTCGTAGTCCATCTTTGCACCTCCGGACACGAACCCGGGTGCCGCGCCAATCTATTCCGAACACCTCAGCAACCACCCCATGAGAACGCCTTTCTGCCTGTCGATGTGCTTGGTAACGGTTCTCAGTTTTAGTGCCTTTGCCCGCGGCGCGGGATTGGAGGATCTCGCCAGGCCACAGGAGGGCCGTTCCCGCCGGGCTACTTCGACGATGCGAGTGGGTGAGGTGCGGCGCGGGGGCGAGGAAAAGCTCAACCCCAAAGGCGAACCGCGCGGAGATCTCAACGAGGAAAGCAACTGGGATAATTTCCATGTCGCTCCGAGACAAACCCACGTCTTATTGGACGCCAAAGGGCCTGGCGAGATCACCCATATCTGGCTCACTTTTCTGGGGCCGGAACCTCAGGATTGGGCCAAGAAAGGTTCCGCCAATCACCAGGAGATGCTGCTGCGTATGTACTGGGACGGTCAAGCCCGACCGGCGGTGGAGGCGCCCGTAGGCGACTTTTTCGCGAACTGTTTCGGCCAGCGGCGAGAAGTCATCAGCTTGCCCGTGGTGGTGGAAGATGCCGATTCCTACAATTGCTTTTGGCGAATGCCTTTCCGCAAGTCGGCGCGCATCGAGATAGTAAACCAAAGCGATAAGCCTATCAGCCTGCTGTATTACAACATTGATTGGATTCAAAAAAAGAAACTGCCCAAAGCCACGCCCTATTTTTACGCGCAGTATCGCCAGGAATACCCCGTGCAACACGGCAAAGATTATGTCGTGCTCGAAACTTCCGGCAAGGGTCACTATGTGGGAACCGTGCTGGCGGTGCGCACACGAAGCCCGGCCTGGTTCGGAGAAGGCGACGAAAAGATTTACATCGATGGCGAGAAGAACGCCTCGATCTGGGGAACGGGTACTGAGGATTATTTTCTTTCCGCCTGGGGCCTAAAGGTCTGCAGCACTCCGTACAGCGGGGTTCCGAATTTCGACCAGTGGGGTATTGTGGGAGGCCACACCAGCGCATATCGCTGGCACATCAATGACCCCATCGTGTTCAACACCGGAATCAGGGTGAGCTTCGAGCACTTTGGTTGGATCTCCCCCGATGAAAACCCCCAACACAAGAGCACCAGCTGGAATGAACGCGAGGACGACTACTCCAGCGTTGCGTTTTGGTACCAAACGGGCCAACCCACGTTCCGCGCCCGTGCTCCGGAGGCGCGCGAACGCACTTTGCCCAGTCTCGACCCGGTCATTGTCGCCGCTCGCAATTTCACCTCGACCGAGTCTCACGGAGCGGGAGATGCCCTTGTCCAGCAACTGGATGTTTTCCCGGAACCGCAGCTGCTCTATCGGCCGCCTGCCAAGGAAGGCGCCTGGTTGGAATTCCCGCTCACAGTGACAAACAAGCAACCGTTTCGCCTCCTCCTTCACGTAACCAAGTCTTACGATTTTGGCCGGTATCAAGCCTTGCTCGATGGCGTTAAGCTGGGTGACGTTATTGATTTGTACAGCCCCAAAGTCGTCGACGAGGAGGTGCACCTGCTGGATTTTTGGCCCGAACCGGGCCCTCATAAACTGCGGTTGGAGTGCGTGGGCAAAAATCAGCAGTCCACCGGATATTTTTGCGGGATCGAGTCCGTCCGTTTGCGTGAACGGCGACCACGAGTGGCGAGCTTTGGGTACGATCGCCAAAAGGATTGGAAAAAAGAGCCGCAGCTTTATCAATGAGAGAACCGGAGGGAATGAGATCGTGCTGGGCGGAGTGTCGCAGCGGTTCGACCCTCGCGGCGACAGTTGGTTCAACCCCAGAGGCGCTTTCGACCGCCGCCGGAGTGGATGATCGGCCATGAACGTGGCAATTCTGGATCAACGCCTGAAATTCCCAGATCCGCGGCGCGCCAACGCGGAAGGCCTCGTCGCCGTCGGTGGCGATCTCTCCGTCTCGCGGCTTTTGCTGGCGTATCGCTCGGGTGTCTTCCCCTGGACGGCGGTCCCGGTGACCTGGTGGTCACCCGATCCGCGAGGCATTCTGCCCCTGGACGGTTTCCACATTTCGCGGAGCCTGGCGCGCACGATTCGCCAGGAGCCGTTCCGGGTAACGACGGACCGCGCGTTTGGTGAAGTGATGCAGGGGTGTGCGGAGCCGGCTCCCGGACGGCGGGATACCTGGATCAGCGCCGAGTTTATCGAGGCCTACCGGCGGCTGCACGAACAAGGCTACGCCCACAGCCTGGAGTGTTGGGACGGCGACACCTTGGCCGGCGGGATTTATGGGGTGGCCATTGGCGGCTTCTTTGCCGGAGAATCCATGTTCCACCGAGTCAGTAACGCTTCGAAGCTCGCGCTGTTTTACCTCGTGGAACATTTGCGCCAGCGTTCGTTCGCCCTTTTTGATATCCAAATGCTTACCCCCATCACCCAAAAATTAGGGGGTATTAATATGCCCCGCCGGGAATACCTCCAGCGCCTGAGCGCAGCGCTCGAAAAACCCTGCGCGTTTTGACCAGACCTGACCCGCTTCAACGAGGCCTCCGGCCTCGGGCGAACCCATGTCCCGGGGATCCAGCCTTGTCCTATGGTGCTAAGTACGCCGCTTTTAAAAACTACGCGACACTGGAGTTTAATTGTCTTGCTCTCTCGGAGGCGGTTCATATCCTCTAAACTCCGTTAAAAAGTTGTTTGCAGGAAGCAGTTGAAAAGCAGCAGAAGAAAGTTTTCGCGTCGTCGGTTTTTGAGCGTCGGATCGATTGGGATGGCTGGTCTGTGGGCCGGGTGTTCCGATCAAGCTGTAGCGCGGGCCGTCCGGGAGCTCGTCGCCGAAACCGGCCGTCCTATCCTCCACCCCTCGCTTCGACCTGACCCTCACTCCTGGTCACCCAATGGAATTACCGCTGCCTGGCTGGGCCACTCCTCGGTCCTGCTCAACTTTTACGGCGTCACGATCCTGACCGACCCGGTTTTGCTGCGGCGGGTTGGCGCCAATACGCGGTTGGGCACCATTGGCGCCAAGCGACTGATTGCGCCGGCTCTGCGACCCAGTCAGTTGCCCCCCATCGACCTGGTGTTGCTGTCGCACGCGCACATGGATCACTTGGATTTCAACACCATTCGGGCCTTGCCGGGCCGGCCTCAAGCTGTGATGGCCACCGCTATGGACGACTTGCTCTCCAACTCGAAGCTGCGCGCTCCCCGAGCCCTTGGCTGGGGAGAACGGACGCGGATCGCCACCGGCCGTGGTGACTTGGATATCCGTGCCTTTGAAGTGAAGCATTGGGGCGCGCGGTGGAGATACGACACGTTTCGCGGCTATAACGGTTACGTCATCGCGCGCGAGGGCAAAAAGATTATTTTCGGCGGCGATACGGCATGGGTGGAATCCTTCCGGGATTTGCGGAGCGAGGGGCCCTTTGAGCTGGCGCTCATGCCGATTGGAGCCTACCGCCCCTGGGTGTGCTCCCACTGCACCCCGGAAGAGGCTGTGCGGATGGCTAATGACGCCGGGGCCCGCTATTTCGCCCCTATCCATTTCAAGACCTTTCCCTTCGGCCGCGAAGGGTCACTCGAACCACTGGTGCGGTTGGACGTGGCGCTTGAACCCGAACGGTTGAGTTGGCGGGAGGTTGGCGAGACCTTTCGGCTCGTGTAGTGGCACGGGCAGTGGCCCGCGAGAAAAGCCTCACCCAAAAATGCAGAGGCGCCTTACCTCACCGCCTCGTAATGTCGGTGGTGGATGTCGCCGAAGACCGACTGCGTCCAAAGTTTGCACCACAGCCATAAGACGCGACCGACACCCCGTTGTTCATAGCGTCGCATGGACGTGGTTGCGGTCACGTCGCCGATATACTTATACCGCCCGTGCCGTTTGAGGCGCCTGATCAAGTCGCTGTTTTCTCGGACCTCTAAACCTTCATCAAAGCCGCCTGTTTGGAGGAAGTGCCGTTTCCAGCAGAGGATGACTCCGGAGCTGCCGGAATGAAGCGACCACCGGTGAAGGAGGTTTTTGAGTTGGTAGATGAAGCGGCACGCGCGCCGGTTGCCGTCGGGCCGGGCGTGGAGGGTGCCGGCGGCATGCTGGAGAGTGAAGTTCTCAGCAATCATTCTGAGCGCCATGGGTTCGAGCAACGTGTCCGCATCCAGGAACAATAACAACTCGCCGCGAGCCAAGCGCGCCCCAAGATTGCGAGCGATGCCTAGATTCCGCTCCGAAATAACGATGAGCCGACGACATTGTCCCCGGGCCACCTCAGGTGTTTGGTCCGTGCACCCATTGGCCACGACAATGATTTCAAAAGCATGATAGTTTTGGCGCTTCAACGCGGCCAATGTCGCGCCCAAATACCCCTCTTCGTTGTGAGCGGGGATCACCACGGAGATCATCGGCAAAAACCTGCCGGCCCTTTTCGGTGGCTCCGCCACCACATCTCGTTCCGGGTAAAGTTTTGTCCAATTCCAAAATGGGATGGAGGGGGCTTGCTCAAGAAATCCTCTAAGTGCCATAAAAGCTCTCTAAACCATATTGGCGGCTGCACTCGAAGTTGCTAATGGGGCGAAACCCCTAAACCATAGCAGCGGCCTACCGGTTTGAGCGGTCAGAAACCCCGCGCATCCAGCCGCCCTTTTGGTTTGCGGGAGATGAGCTGAGCGGTTCCTCGCCCGTCTCGCAGTCTGACGCCCCTTCGGTGCTTACCACAGCGCCGGAGTAACCGAGCGGGTAACCCCTCAGTGAAGCGAGGGTTTGATTGCCCGCCTCTTCCGTTCTACGTTCGGTCCTCCGGACCATGTCTCAATCATTCTGCCCTAATCATTCTGCCAACTCGGCCGCCCGGGTAGTTTACAAATGGAGTTTGGGTTTATACTGGAGAGTGTAGGCATAAAGGCGAAAGCTAGACCGACAACTAACTATGAAAAAAGCAGGCATCGGATGCGCAATACTGGGAGCCATCGTTTTGGTCGCCCTAATCCTGATCGCGAGCGCCGCCGCCGGTTACAATCGGCTGGTCCGGCTCTCGCAAGCGACGGATAAGCAGTGGGCCCAGGTCCAAAACGTCTACCAGCGCCGGGCGGACCTCGTTCCCAACCTGGTCGCCACGGTTTCGGGCGCCGCAAATTTTGAGAAATCCACCTTGGAGCAGGTCACCGCGGCGCGGGCATCGGTGGGCCAAGTCCGGATCTCGCCCAATTCGGCGCCGGACAGTGCCGGGCAACTAGGCGAATTCGACAAGGCGCAGGGACAGCTTTCCTCGGCACTCTCGCGCCTCCTGGTCGTTGCCGAGCGCTATCCGGAACTCAGGGCCACGGAGAATTTCAAAGAATTGCAGGCGCAGTTGGAAGGGACGGAAAACCGAATCGCAGTGGAGCGCGGCCGCTTCAACGAGGTGGTCCAGCAATATAATTCCGCCATCCGGTCGTTCCCGGCGATTCTCTACGCCCCATATTTTGGCTTCCGTGAGAAAGCGTATTTCAGCGCCGCGCCGGGAGCGGAAACGGCCCCCAAAGTGCAGTTTGATTTTGGAAAACCTGCGCCCACCCCAACGCCGGAAAAGCCTTAGCGCTCGAAAGACAGTTGTGATGCAAAGTCCGTTGCGACGATCGCGAGGGAGCATACCTCCGGGGAGCCTGTCGGGTGTCAACGGCGTGAGGACCAGGTGGGCGGGAGGACTGCCGGCGGCCTGGGTTGTGCGATTCACGACCGGCACGTTGCTGGCTTTTGCCCTGCTGCTCCCAGTCGCCAGGGTGAGCGGTGGCGAGGCCTTGCCGCCCGCGCCAAAGGGGTATTTCAACGACTATGCTCAGGCGGTTTCGCCCAATGAGGCAGCCAGGCTGAACCAGATCTTGGAGAGTTTCGAGCGCCAAACCTCGGATCAAATCCTGGTCGTCGTTTATCCAAAAATGCAGTCCGATTCCTCCATCGAGGATTACACGGTGCGTGTGGCTCAAGCCTGGAAAGTTGGGCAGAAGGGGAGGGACAACGGGGCGGTGCTGTTCGTTTTCGTTCAGGACCGAAAGGTTTTCCTGCAGGTGGGATATGGGTTGGAAGGCGCGTTGCCGGACGCGCTGGCGAAGCGGATCATCGAAACCGAGATCAAGCCCCGGTTCCGGTCCGGGGATTACGGCGGCGGACTAAGCGCGGGTGTCGGGGCCATTCTTGCGGCAGTGAAAGGGGAGTATAAGGGGACGGGCGCCACGGTGGCGGACCGGGGCCGAAACGGCCGGGATGCGCCCCTGGGTGTGGTCTTGCTCCTGATCGCGGTCTTTGGAATTTTCATCCTGACGGTGGTGTTTCGCGGCCTGACTGCGATGGGTTATCGCCGTCGAGGCTTTGGCTACGGCAGTGGCTGGACGATGGGCGGAGGCGGGTTTTCGGGTGGCGGTTGGGGCGGTGGTGGCGGAGGTGGTGGAAACTGGGGTGGCGGCGGCGGTTTTTCAGGTGGTGGCGGTAGTTTTGGGGGCGGTGGTGCGGGAGGAAGTTGGTGACCTCATGAAACCGAAAGAGTTTCTCAACCAGTTGCGGCAAGACGAAATCGTCTCAGCCATTCGATCGGCCGAACAGCAAACTTCGGGGGAAATTCGGGTCTTTGTCAGTCGTGAAGCGGTGGAGGATCCTGTGGCGGTAGCCCAGGCCCATTTTGTGCAAATGGGGATGGAAAAAACCCGCGAGCGAAATGGCGTCCTGATCTTCGTGGCGCCCCGCGCGCGGAAATTCGCCGTCGTGGGCGACACGGCGGTGCATGCCCGCTGTGGCGACGAGTTCTGGCGAATTCTGGCGGAGAAGATGTCGAGCGATTTCCGCGACTCACATTTCACCCGCGGCATAGTGCACGCCGTCCGCACCGCCGGAGATTTGCTCGCGCGACATTTTCCCCGCCGGCCCGATGACCGGAATGAGTTGCCCGACGACGTGGCTCACGATTGAGCGGGCGCCGGGTCGATGGGTTTACATCCCCTTTTTGTTTTCCAGCTGGTGTCGGACCTTTGCCAATGCCCTGCGCTGCCCGGCATCCACTTCCGGCCAGGTTAACTTTAAAGCTTCCAGCCGCTGGACGATCGCCTCCGCGACCACCAGGCGAGTAAACCACTTGTGATCGGCCGGCACGACATACCACGGGGCGTGCGGTCGCGAGGTCTGCCTGATCATTTGTTCGTAGGCTTCGCTATACTCGTCCCAATGCTCACGCTCGCGGATGTCGGCGGAGGAGAACTTCCAGTTTTTTTCCGGTTCCTCGAGACGGCTCAAGAGCCGCCGCCGTTGCTCCGATTTCGAGAGGTGCAGAAAGAACTTGAGAATCACGACCCCGTTCCGCGCGAGATGGAGCTCGTGGGCGTTAATGCTTTCAAAGCGTTGCTGCCAGAGTTTCTTGGTCGGCGCCGTGTCGGGGAGTTGCTGGCGGGCCAGCAGCTCGGGGTGGACCCGCACGACCAAAACCTCTTCGTAATAAGAGCGATTAAAAATACCGATCCGGCCGCGCTCCGGGAGGCACTTGGCGGTCCGCCAAAGAAAATCATGATCCAGATCTTCCTCCGAAGGGGCTTTGAAGGAAAAGACCTGGCATCCCTGTGGGTTCACTCCGGACATGACGTGCTTAATCGTGCCGTCCTTGCCGGCCGTATCCATGGCTTGGAAAATCAGCAAGACCGCCCAACGGTCCTGGGCATAAAGCCGCGCCTGCAGTTGGCTGAGCCTGGCGACACCTTCTTCGAGCCACCCTTGTGCGTGTTCTTTGGATTTTAGCTTCCACGTTTCCGCCGGATCGAAATCATCCAACCGGAAACGGCTTCCAGCATCGACACGATATCGAGCCGCCATCGCTTGCTTGTTCATAGAGGTGCCTCGGTCGACCGCCATCCTAGCCTCCTCCCCGGGCCGGCGAAATCTATTTTCCGTAAATTTTCCGTAACACTACGGATTGAGATTCCGAGTTTTCCCAGGTATAAGGAGTTCATCTTTACCCAACTATGAGCGCTACTCGCTACGGTCACTCCGTCTCCGACATTATCGGCCGCCGCTTGTTTCCCAACGTCGACCCGTCTCGGCGGCGCACACACCTGCGGTTCCTCACTCTGGCCGTGGCACTTGGGCTTATGGTCTGTGGCATCCTCGGGTCTCTGCTCTGGGTGATGAACCGAACCCGGTTTTAATCGCGGACTTTGTGATCTACGGTTTCGGCCGGGTGGTGAGTTTATGGCATAGCTGATGCTCCTGCAGAACTGCGGGTCAGGTCTGCCTTCCGGTCGGCCTGTCCCGCTTGTGGTATGGTTGGGGCGGCTCGAGTCTTCCGAGCCGCTCCTTCTCTTCGCGTTCTGTATTTCACCGATAGACACCATCCAATAGCTGGATAAGTTGTCTCAACGCCCGAGGAGGCGCGTCGAAACAAAGGAGCTAATTCACACAATTATGAGGACGAAACATGTCGTTTTTGGGGTACTCGCCGGAATGGGTGTCGCACTGTCGGCTTACGGTCAAGGTGCAACGAACTCGCCTCCGCCTCCCCCGGTTCACCGCCAAGGCTCTCCCGGCTACGCCCAAACCGAAGATCCCATTAATCGTTTGGGGCAGGAACTCAAGCTGAGCGACGACCAAAAATCCAAGGTCCGGGGGGTCTTCCAGGATACCCGCGAGCGGATTCAAACCGCCGTGCAACAAGCCATGACCAATGCCGACACCGAGTTGCACCGAATCTTAACTCCTGAGCAATACCAGAAACTTCAGGCCATGGAGCACCGTCCCCGCACCACGCCCGATGGCGAGAGCACGGACGGAAATTCGACGGAACCGGAAAAGCCGAAGTAGCTGGTCCGGATCAGTCTCCCCAGCCCATGTCCAAGACCCTGGGCGTTTAATCGTGTTCGGAACGGGCTTGCGCTTCGCAAAACCTGGACGATGGTAAGTGGTTAGGAAAACTTCAGGATCGCTGATGCCTCACCCCAGCGAGACGCAGGTAGAGAATTGGTAAGCCGCTATACGGCAGGGTAACTGGCAAAGGGACCCAACATGAAAAAATCGAGGCAAAAGGAAACACGTGCTTCGGAACAGTCACGCCCCGAGAAGGTCACAAAAGATACGATTGACCTGTCCCCGGAAGGGATTAACAACCGAAGCTCCGCTAAAACAGAGGTTCTCAACGAAATGCTCGAGCGCGAAAGACTCGCATACAGTCTTCGCTACTGGGGCATTAACGAGTGAGTTGACCCGACCGCCTGTTTGAGGACAACCGGCTCAGCTTGGGCGGCCGAGCGGGAGAGGAGTCTTTCACTGCCGCCGGGGGCAACTTCACCGGAATGGCTGGTACTGCTTGGGCTGCCCGGAGTTGTCGTTCAGCTTCAAACCAGAACTGTTGGTCTTTTCCGGCCGGCCAGCCCGCTTTCTCCCACAATTCGTAGGCAATCCGGCTGATGGCCGCTTGGTCAAGTTTCGTCGATTGTTCAATGGTCGTGTTCATAGGTAAAAATATCAAATGTCTGGTTTTAACATCTCTCTTTCCGAGCCTCTCTGACGGCCGGACTGCAATAGCCAGACAGACAAGGACCTACCATATACTGCTGGTAGACCGGAAAACATCTCAATATGGAGTGTAATCCAGACCCTCTTAATGTCAATAGTTTATTGCTCGTTTTGAAAGCCGACCAGTGGCCGCTGGTAGTGTCCTAATTTGAATTCTTGCCGCGCTTAAAAGCCCGCCAGGCGAACAGTATCCCAGCGATAACACCCTGGTCAGTACCCACATCTTTCCATCTGCCCAATTAGCTCGCCTTGCGGTGCCCGGGCTGAAACCCCCCGGTAGGGGGTGACCTGCTGACAGCACCCACGCCACCACAACGGCTGCCAAACCCCGTCGGGGTGACCTAGAGCCACGCTTCACTCGAGCGGCGTAAAAATGTACCTCGCGCTATTCGCGACCTCGTACCCTTAAGAAAATCCTG
>Ga0105240_10001411_pt1 | contig 41214 bp, 31 predicted proteins | sample KBSC54metaG_FD_80426 | JGI IMG/M metagenome (GOLD analysis project Ga0105240, IMG submission 80426) | Corn rhizosphere microbial communities from Kellogg Biological Station, Michigan, USA - KBS C5-4 metaG | ecosystem: Host-associated > Plants > Roots > Rhizosphere > Soil | place: Michigan, USA... | reverse complement strand
GCTTCGACAATACCTTCGTGATCGCCGCAGTCAACGTCGTCTTGCCGTGATCAATGTGCCCAATCGTCCCAATGTTCACGTGCGGCTTAGACCGGTCAAACTTCTCCTTGCCCATCGCTAATCATCCTCTCCTGTTTGCGCCGGCGGATTGCCGGCTGATTCAAATGTGTGCGCTCAGTAGTACGAGTAGAGCTTGAAGAACTCGGCGCGCAAATCCGGCGCGACCTGTTCCAGGGTGGCGAGGTAAAGCTCGCGAATCTGGCCCTGATCGCTGGGGGGAAGTTGACCGTACTCGGCGGCGCTGCTGGCGCCCAGTATGCCTTTCGCGAGCACTGCTTCGAAGTCCCGAATGCGAAGCCTGCTCCGCTCCAAGTTGCGCAGGAACTCGCGAACCTTATTGGGGGAAAAAGCGGTCTCAATCGCGGACCGGACGGCCTGGAATTTCTGCTGATCCGCAACCGGAATCACTGCCTGCTGGTGCAACGTGCTCAAACGATCACTCCTGAGACGAATTCGCTGTCAAAGTTCTGGAGCGGGAGACGGGAATCGAACCCGCGACCAACAGCTTGGAAGGCTGTGACTCTACCACTGAGTTACTCCCGCAAATCTTGAAAATCAGGATTTTGCAGATTGCGAGCTCAACGATCTCCGCAGCATGCGTGATTGCCGAATTCGATGGGAGCACAACGGGCACACATCGACGGGAGACAGCACGAGAACGCGCATATCGGCAGTGTATCAGACGACTCCCGGTGCGCTCACGCAGACGTAGCGGTCTCGCGGACTTACCAGTCCGTCAGGGTGCCGTCGAGTTTTCTTGCCACCGGCAGATAGGCCCGCTGGTATGGATGCCTGCCGGCCAGGGACTCGTCAATGTCTACGCCAAGTCCCGGGGCGTCGCCTGGGTACATGTAGCCATCGGCGAAGCTATACGCATGGGGGAAGACTTCGTCCGTGAGCGGCGTGTGATGCATGTGCTCCTGGATGCCGAAGTTGTGAATGGCGATCCCTAGGTGCAGGGCTGCCGCCATAGTGATGGGTGAAAGGTCGGTGGCGCCGTGGAAGCCTGTGCGCACGTGGTAGAGCGCGGCAAAATCCGCCGTCTTTCTGGCGTGGGTGATACCGCCGCCGTGCACGATGGTCATGCGGATGTAATCGATCCACTGGTTTCGAATCAGGTCGTAGGTGTCCCAGATGGAGTTGAAGACCTCCCCGGTCGCGATGGGAGTAACGGTGTGCTTTCGAATCAGCTCGAAGCCTTCCTGGAGCTCCGCCGGGCAGGGGTCTTCCATCCAAAAGAGGTGATAGGGCTCGAGTGACTTCCCCAGTCTGGCGGCCTCAATCGGAGTGAGCCGGTGGTGAACGTCATGGAGCAGATGAAGGTCGGGTCCGACCTCAACACGCAGTTTTTCGAACAAAGTGGGCGCGAAGTTCAGGTACTTCTCGGTGGACCAGCGGCTTTCCTGCGGCAATCCTCGTTCTGCAGGCTCGTATGATTTTCCGCCTTTAGGCACTCCGTAGCTCGACGAGACTCCTGGGACGCCACTTTGCGCCCGGACGGCCAGGTATCCATGCTGCTGGTATCGGCGCACGGAGTCGAGAGTCTCAGCGATATCGGCTCCGTTGGCGTGCGTGTAGACCAGAACGCCATCGCGGCTCTTGCCGCCGAGCAGGTTATAAACGGGCGTGTTCAAGGCCTTACCCTTGATGTCCCAAAGCGCTACATCGACCGCCGCGATTGCGGTCATAGTGACGGGACCACGTCGCCAATAGGCGCCTCGATAGAGGTACTGCCAGATGTCCTCTGTCTGGAAGGGATCGCGGCCGATCAGGCAGGGGATGATGTGTTCTGAAAGATAGGAAGCGACTGCGAGCTCGCGGCCATTCAGGGTTGCGTCGCCCAGCCCGTACACGCCTTCGTCGGTCTCGATTCGCAAGGTGACAAAGTTCCTGTCGGGAGAACATACGATCACGCGCGCGCTGGTAATTTTCATGAGCTTGCCTGAAGACTATTGGTTTACGCCGCTGGCGAGAAATCCACCGTCGACGGCCAGGATCTGTCCGGTTGTAAAACTGCTGGTTTCCGAGGCGAAGTATACTGCTGCCCCTGCTACCTCATCCGCGGTTCCAAAGCGCGCCATCGGGGTTCGCAGCAGGAGTTCTTTGCCGCGTCCGGTCTCGAGCAAGGCGCGATTCAGATCGGTCGGTATGATGCCCGGCGCAATTGCGTTAACGGTGATGCCATGGGAAGCCCATTCGACAGCAAGTGATCGGGTGAGTGCCCCGACGGCAGCTTTGCTCGCTCCGTAAGGCGCAACCTCATGAAAGGCGACGAAGGTCGCCAGCGAAGCGATGTTGATGATTCGTCCATAGCCGGCCTGGATCATCGATCTGCCGAAGATCTGGCACGTGCGCATTGTCCCGTTCAGGTTCACATTCATGATGGACCGCCACGTTGGCTCATCACAGTCCAGCGTGGGGATCCGGCGGGTGATGCCTGCCGCATTTACGAGAATGTCGACTTTGCCGAACGCCTCCAGCACAGCCTGGTGGAGTTGCTCCAGGCTTTCTCGAACGAGTACGTCGGAGCAGACCCGCAGAGTGCGGCGGCCCAGCGCCTCAATCTGCGATGCTGTCGCGTCCACCATCTCGCGGGACCTGGAGGAAGCAACGACATCCGCTCCTGCCAAGGCCAGAGCACGGCTTATCGCTTTTCCGATTCCCGATGTTCCGCCGACAACGACGGCACATCGTCCACTCAGGTCAGCCATTTGAACGGGAGTGCTCATTTCCTCTAAAGAACGAAGTTTTCAAGCGTCCCAATCCCCTCGATACTGATCTGAATCCGGTCGCCCGCGTTCAGTGTGAACTCATCGTTGGGTACGATTCCAGTGCCCGTCATCAGGCAGACTCCCTGCGGGAACGAGTTGTCGCGGAAGAGGTATTCGACCAGCTCCTTCGGGTCCCGTTTGAGTTCGGTCAGTGACGTCTTACCGGTGAATACCTCTGCTCCGCCGCGCACGATCTTCATGGAAATGGCTTCTTTCCTGCTGAGTGGTTCGGTAGCGAGTCGTACGCATGGGCCGAGCGCGCAGCTGCGGTCATAGACCTTGGCCTGAGGAAGGTAAAGCGGGTTTTCGCCTTCGATATCCCGTGAGCTCATGTCATTTCCGACGGTATACCCGATGATCGTTCCTGCCGGATTCACGACCAGCGTCAGCTCGGGTTCCGGGACGGACCACTTCGCGTCGGTGCGGATGGCTACGCCGGTTCCCGGACCCACTACCCGGCGTCCGGTCGCTTTGAAGAACAGTTCCGGCCGAGCGGCTTCATACACACGCTCGTAAAAGTCGCCGCCTCCTGAGACCTTGCTCTCTTCCATGCGGGCATTACGGCTGCGGTAGTAGGTGACGCCTGCCGCCCAGACCTCCTGGCCTACGACCGGGGCCAGAATCGAGCCGATCTCGCCTGCCGCAATCGCGGTTCCGCGGATTGCTCCTTTGGCTTCTTCAAAAAGACGGTCGCTGCATACGACTTCGTCCCAATCGACTGTGGGGAGCCGAAAGTATCTGGCCTCCTGCTCTATGTAGATACCGGTATCTGTGCGATATAGATTCATTTGCCTTCCATTTCCATTGAGAATTTCGAGTCGTCGGTTCCGGCGGATGCCAGTTGAGACACGATTGCTTGAGTGTCGTAGACGCATCCTCCCCAGACACCTCCACTTACGTGAACTAAGGCCGCCCAGAGTCGAGTGTCTTCGGGCAGATCCGGGTGCGCCGCCAGGTCCTCACGCGGCGCGCGCGCAGCGAGCTGCTTTGCGCCTTCGTACGCAGAGAGTGGATGATCCATGCTGCCGACAAAATCCACTGTTCCGTGGAGCGCGGCGCGGTCGATCACAATGTCAATCAGATCGCCGTCCCGCAGCCGGCCGATCGGACCGCCTGCCAGCGCTTCGGGTGAAATATGCCCGATGCAGGCACCGGTAGAGACTCCACTGAAGCGCGCATCCGTGAGCACTGCGACGTGCTTGCAATGGGGAAGGCTCTTGAGCGCTGAAGTGATCTGATAGATCTCCTGCATGCCCGCGCCCATCGGGCCGCCACAGATCAGCACCATGACGTGGCCCTCCTGGATCGTTCCGTCCTTAATGGCGGCAATTGCGTCGGTTTCGGTGGTAAACACCCGAGCTGGGCCGCGGTGCCGGAATGTGTTGGTGCTGTCGATGAGTGAAGGATCGATCGAGGTGCTCTTGATTACGCTTCCGTGGGGTGCGAGGTTGCCCACGGGGAAGCAGACGGTTGCGGTCAGTCCTCGAGAACGGGCGCGGTCGGGGGAAAGCACCACGTCATCGGGGCTGATGCCATCGAGCGTCTCGAGCCGCTGCTTCAACTGCTGACGTCTTTCACTCTGCTTCCACCAGTTCAGGTTTTCGTCTAACGTTTCGCCGGTGACCGTCAGGACACTGCAGTCGAGCAGTCCAGCATCGCGCAGGTGCAGCATGACCTCAGGCACTGCTCCCGCCAGGAAAACCTGAACAGTAGCGAATCCGCTGGGTCCATTGGGTAGCGCATCCACAATGCGGGGAATCTCGCGATTGATGGCAACCCAATCCGCGGCGCCGGGTCTGCGAAGACCGGCGGCATGCGCGATTGCAGGAATATGCAGCAGCAGATTGGTGGAACCTCCGAATGCCGCATGCACCACCATTGTGTTGCGCACAGCGGCATCCGTGAGTATGTCGGCGGTCCCGATCCCAAGCTGTGCAAGACGCAGAATGGCACGGGCCGAGCGGGTGGCGGCGTCCAGCCAAACGTCATCGCCAGAGGGAGCGAGCGCAGAATGGGTGAGCGAGAGGCCAAGAGCTTCGCCAACCACTTGCGAGGTAGCGGCCGTGCCAAGGAACTGGCACCCGCCTCCCGGGGTGGCGCACGCTTTGCAGCCCATTTCGGCGGCATATTCCAGGCTGATCTGGTGTTGGGAGAACCGTGCGCCGATGGTCTGGACTTTCCCCGCGTCCTCGCCTTCGTCGGGCAGCAAGGTGACGCCACCGGGGACGAGCACGCTTGGCATGCGGCCTGAAGAGGCGAGCGCCATCATCATGGCGGGGAGGCCCTTGTCGCAGGTTGCGATGCCGATGACGCCCTTGCGCGTGGGCAGCGATCGCATCAGCCGCCGCAGCACCATGGCTGCGTCGTTGCGGTAGGGCAGAGAATCGAGCATGCCTGCGGTTCCCTGAGTTCTGCCATCACACGGGTCAGTGCAGGCGCCAGCAAAAGGGATGCAGCGCTGATTTCGCAACTCGCGCGCCGCCTCGGCTACGAGCAGGCCGACCTCCCAGTGCCCAGTATGGTAGCCCAGCGCGATCGGAGTGCCATCGGCCGCACGGACTCCGCCATGGGTGCTCAGAATCAGGAACTCCGGATCCAGGAGGTGTGCCGGGCTCCATCCCATCCCGGCGTTCTGGGTCATCCCAAAAAGATTTCCGGAGGGTTGAGTCACCAGCATTTCGGGTGTGATCGGAAGTTGACCTTCGGGACCACGCGAGTGGGTCTTGACGCCGCTGAGTACGGCGGAGCTGCTCTCCAGCACCTGGTCCAAGGAAATGCTTGTATGTGCGCGATTCGACATGCTTATTTCAGTATCTCCGCCGCGGCTACTGGGTGTTGCCGTTTGGGGGAATCATGGAGGAAGAACGACAGTGCCGATGCGAAGATCAGCGAGAGCGACATCAGTAGGTACCCGGCCTTCGCGTTTCCCGTTACCGCCTGTAGCCAGCCTACAAAGTAGCTGCCGAAAAATCCTCCGACCGCCCCGAGACTGTTGATAAATGCCATTACTTCGGCCGAAACGGTACGCGGCACCTTCTCAGGAATGAAGGCGAAGAATGGGCCATAGGGTGCGTACATGCATCCTCCGCCGATGATCACGCAGAGAAATGCCAGGGGAAAGCTGGACTGCGCGAATAGAAATGAACCGAACAGTGCCAGCCCGGACAGCAGCAACAAAGGCCAAATGAACCTCTGCCGCTTCAAGGTCCGGTCAGATGCTCTGGATACCACGATCATCAGCAAAATTGAGGCCGCATAGGGACAGGCGGTGAGCAGACCTGTATTGGAAAGCGAAAGGGATCCACCCTGGCGCAGTATGGCAGGCAGCCAAAGGACGAATCCATATAGCCCCAGGCTCCACAGGAAGTACTGGAGGGCCAGAATCAAGACTTCAGGACGAATCAAGGCACTCCGCACCGCGTCGATCTTGGGCAATGAAACCTGCTCCCGCTCCAGGCGGTGTTCCAGCAGGTTGGCTGCCTCGGGGCTGAGCCACGTTGCATCCGCAGGCCGGTCGCGAACCAGGAAAAGCCACGCGAACGCCCACAGAACTGAAGGGATTCCTTCGACGATGAAAGTCTTCTGCCATCCCAGGAATTCGATTAGGAAGCCGGTGATGGCCGACATCCAGAGCACTGTGATGGGATTGCCCAGAATGAGCAGAGTATTTGCCCGCGAGCGCTCCGCGTGGCTGAACCAGCGCGTAAGCAGAAGAAGCATCGCCGGGAAAATGCAGCTTTCAGCCACCCCGAGCAGGAAACGATCCAGCGCAAGCATCCAGAAGCGGGTGAGAACGCCGGTGAGTGCGCCTAGTATGCCCCAGAAAACGAGGGATGCAAATACGAGTCGCCGGGCCCCGTGCTTCTTCGCAAATGAAGCCCCTGGAATCTGAAACACGAGGTAGCCAAGGAAGAAGAGCGCGCTCAGGAGGGAATTCTGCTGGCCGGTTATGTGAAGCGTTTTAGCCATCCCGGCTGCCGCGCCGAAGCCATAGTTCGCCCGGTCGAGATACGCAAGGCTGTACGTGACGAACACGGCTGGCAGGAGATATAGCCAACGCCTGTGGAGGCTTTTCGTCACGACTGCCCCGTCGCCATTAAGGCCAATCGGACTGCTGTTCTGGTCCTCTGTGGTTAGCTTCATAGGAAATTCAGATTTCTGGCGGAGGCAACGGATTCGGCTCGGCACATGGATCGTTTCTACCCTGTTCGCAGATGCTTGCGCAAGCTGACGGGGTACGCTACTGCTCCCATCCAAAACGCGTATGGAAACACGGCCTCGTCTCCACGCTTCACTTCGCTGTCGAGTTCAGTCTGGGAAAGACTGTGAGCTGGAAGTTGAACGTGTTGTTGCCTTGCGAGCCTGACTTATAGATAGGGGCCTTCCAGCTCTCATGCTGGTACCACGTGTTCAACTCGATCCCAGGACGCAGGCGCTTTACTAACTCAATACGGAACTGATTCTGGGTCGTTCCACCCGCGACGAAATCCTTGGCCGTCTTTTTGTGCAGGTATTCAAGCTGCACCCACTCGTTGCTGCTGAGGTGATAGGTGAGCCAAGCCTGGCCACCCTTCCCCTCGCGACCGACCCAATCCCCTAGAATGTTGCCTTTGTTTGTGTAGGCCTGCTTGTGAATGGTCTCGGTGTACTCATTGTTGCCGTTCACGCAGACCAGCGTGACGCAGTCGGTGTTTGCTGCCTCGACACGCAGGTCGAGCCGGCTTGCCCCTGGAAGGCGCGAAAGATAAATGCCCGGTCGGTAACCAGCCCGACGTGGAGCTGAGATAGGAGTCACATCGTCGTGGGTTTCGGAGTCGGTGTAGAGGGTGAGCGCTCTGCGCGCGAACGGCAGCCGATAGGAGAAACTAAAGTCCGAATACCTGGCCCCGGGATCGTTACGCGAGAACTTCAGGCCCGGGGTAGTGTCGTTCACACTAAAAAACCCTTTGAGGAAGGTATGCAAAGTGACCGGTTCGTGCCCGGCACCCCCAAAGACGATGGTGCGCTGGAAAGCGAACTGGAAATCCCGCGTAGGGGAGAAGGAGAACATCTCAGAATGGACCCATGGGTGGTTCGGATCAGTATGGCCCTTCAGGCTGCCATAGAAGAAGTCGTATCGGAGGGGGCCCAGGAATCGGGACACCAGCGGAATCGAGAGTGGCTCCACTCGGTTAATGCGGAAGGAATAGATGTTCTCCGCGTTGTTGGACCACGCCATGGCGCTGCCCATGCCTGGCCCGAGCCAGGCGTCGGACTTGCCCCCGGAGATCTCATGCCCGGCGACAAAGTAGGACAGGGTTCCCTCAACGATGCGAAACGGATTTTGCGCAGCGATGGACGGCGTGGGAACGGTTGGATCCGGATAATTGGGAGGCGCATAGGGAATGATGAGTAACTGCCGCTCTAATTGCGATCCCAGGCTCAGTGGATATCCCGTCGCGGAAGGCGAATGCTGGTATTCTGCGCGCACAAATAGCGAGAAGCGTCCCCGCTCCGCCAAGCCGGAGAAGCCGGTGTAGTTATTGAAACCGGGCTCATGCGGGCGGCCATAGTCGTTTAAATAGGTCTGGCCCAGGTGGAAGCTATCCTGCAGGATCGATCCGCTGACTCCCATCACCCGGGTGTAGGCCGAGTACAGACCGTAAACGGCACCGCGTCGTGCTCCGGTGAGGCCCTGCTTGGAAATGCCTTCGTCGCTGAGCTCATTCAGCAGCCCGGCAAGCAGAGATTGCGCCTCCTCGTCATTGCCGGAGAGTATTTCATCCTCTGACCGCTGCAGGATGTGGAGAGCACTCTGTCGCGTGTAGGGCCGCATTGCGAGGAACATCGAATCCAGGTATCCCATGGAGTAGAGCCGCATCATGGCCGGATAGATCCAGCTATCCAGCGGGATGTAAGCGCTTCCAAGCGCCGCCTCGCGAATCCTGCTGCGGCTGGCGCGGGTGCCCAGGTAAGGAGGCATCGCCGTAAACGGATGCTCGGGTGAGGGTGAGTCAGGCGTGACCTCAGGCGGCGGAGCTTTGTCGGGGATCGGCAGGGACTCGGATGTCCCCGGCTGCTGCTGGTAAGGGGGTGCCGCAGAGTCCTGCGGCACTGAGCTCTGAGCATGGCTTTGCAGCAGCGCAGCTCCGAGAATGCCGGCGAGCAGCAGAAAAAACAGGCAGGGCCTTCCTGAGGAAGTTTGAGACATCGACAGTTCCAGTGTAATGGGACGCTGCTCGTCCGGGCCTCGGGTCGCTTCTTCACGCAGAGCCCGCTGCGACGTCCTGGGCACCGCGGCTATAACGTGTTGGGTATCACGCCTGACGGGTTACAGGAACGCGCCGAAGACCAATTCGTCTCCCAAATGACTTTGCCTCAGCCTCCATCCAGCGCTTGTCTCCAACCTTGCGATGCAGCATGTACTCGGCAAGAATTTGGATGGCATCCGCGGGCTGCTGCTTCTGACCCTCGATGGCGTAACGGACGCACTCAATGAGTGCACCGCCCCCGCCAATGCGTGCGTGTCCAATCGCTTCCTGAGCGACTCGATAGATCGCAACTGCATCGTCCTGATCGACAGGTATGCCCGGAACCCTGGACCGAAGCGCGATAGCAGACATTCGGCCTGTGCGGGACCCTTGAGGTCCATGTTCCGGCAGAAGTATGAAAAGCAGAGGCAGCTTCTGCGCGGATACCTGCTGGAGCACCCGTGCCCAGGAGGATGGTTGTGCATCCGAGCGCCGCGCATAGCAGACCAGAACGGCGCCGTCTTTTGCTTGAGTGCGAAGTGAACTCGCCTTCAACGCGGCAGCTGCTCCTGCGGCCATCCAGAGCCGCTCAGTACCGCCTGTAGCCGCGATTAGACGGGTCGCCGCGCCGCACTCGGCGAGAGTGCCCGAGGAGCGAAGACGCCGTCCGGAAGTGAGCACCTGCTCGGCAGACCGGCCGCGCAGGAAATCGATTGCACCTCCCTCCAGGGTGTCGCAAATAAGGTCCTCGGCTTCGAGATCGATAGCAGGGGCAACGAGGCAAGCTTCCATCCCGACCGGCGAAGCCGCGGCGCGTCTGGGCTGCGAGCCGATACGCCCGGCGAGCATGCGCAGGCGCAGCATCGCAGCGTACATCTGCCGCAGCCGCCCGTTGGGCATCAGCGGGTTCTCGTAATCGTTGGATTCGGCCGCTCTGTTTGCGGTCACCTGCGCGCGGGGTCCTTTGCTTCGGGATTTAGACCCAGCTCAGCGATGGCATCCTGCGCCTTCTTTGGCTTAATCTTTCCATCGCGCGCCAGCCGAGACAGTGCTGCGGCCACGATCGACTCTGCATCCACCTCAAAGTGACGTCGCAAATACTCTCGGGTGTCGCTCCGGCCAAAACCATCCGTTCCCAGAGTGATCAGGCGGCATCGCCCGCTCTCCTGGAGCCAAGGGGCAAGCACATCGGGCAAGGACTTCATGTAATCGCTTGCGGCGATGATTGGACCTTTGGCTTCGCCAAGCGCCGTTGCAATGTATGGCTTCTTCTCCGGCTCAGCGGGATGCAGCCGGTTCCAGCGTTCTACTGCGATGGCATCACGGCGGAGCTCGGTGTAGCTGGTGACGCTCCAGACATCGGCTGCGATGCTGTAATTGGTCGCCAGCATCTCCTGTGCCCGGAGAACCTCGTTGAGGATCGGCCCGGATCCGAAGAGCTGTACCGTGGCTCCTCCCTTCTGCGCCGCGCGGTAGCGGTAGATTCCCCGCAGGATGCCTTCCTGGACGCCTTCGGGCATCGCTGGCATGGGGTAATCCTCGTTGTACATGGTGATGTAGTAAAAGTGATCCTCGCTCAATTCGTACATGCGTCGCAGTCCGTCCTGGATCACAACCGAGAGCTCGTATACGAACGCGGGATCGTAGGTGATGCAGGTGGGGACCGTGCTGGCAAGCAAATGGCTGTGGCCGTCCTGGTGCTGAAGTCCCTCGCCGAGCATTGTCGTCCGGCCTGCGGTCCCACCCATCAAGAATCCTTTGCAGCGAGCATCGGCGGCAGCCCAGATCATGTCACCGACCCGCTGGAATCCGAACATTGAGTAATACATGTAGAAGGGAACGGTGGGAATTCGCAGTGTTGAAAAGGCCTGGCCGGCAGCCGTAAAGGACGCCATCGCCCCAGCCTCGGTGATTCCTTCTTCGAGAATCTGCCCGTCCTGCTCCTCGCGGTAGTAAAGCAGCATGTCTTTGTCGTGCGGAGTGTAGCGCTGACCCTCCGGCGCGTAGATGCCTACCTGCCGGATAGCCGACTCGAGCCCGAAGGTGCGACCCTCGTCGGGAACAATAGGCACCACCAGCTTTCCAATTCCCGGCTCCTTCAAAAGGCCGCGCAAGATGGAAACGAAGCCCATCGTAGTGGAGACCTCGCGTCCTCCGGAGCCGGAGGTCCACTCCCGGAAGAACTCCAGCGATGGCGCCTTGAAGTTCGACTCCGGCACGGAGCGCTGAGGAAGATAGCCGCCCAGGTCGCGCCGCCTGGCCTGCATGTACTGCATCTCGGGCGAGTCCTGGGGCGGACGATAAAACGCGGCTTCCTTGGCCTGCTCCTCCGGGATGGGAAGGTCAAACACTTTGACAAACGCTGCGAGCGCGTCATCGGTCAGCTTCTTTTCAGAGTGTGTCGCATTCCGGGCCTGTGCCGAGCCCAGGCCGAACCCCTTCACCGTCATCGCCAGCACTACCGAAGGACCGCCGCGATGCTCGAAGGCGCGTTTGTAGGCGTTGTAGACCTTGACCGGATCATGGCCGCCGCGCCGAAGGTGAATCAACTGATCGTCGGTGTAATCCTTTACCAGCTCCAGCAACTCGGGATATTTGCCGAAGAAGTTCTTGCGCAGGAAGGCGCCGTCCTTCGCTTTGTAGGTCTGGAAATCGCCGTCGACGCACTCTTCCATACGCCGAAGCAGAAGCCCACTGTGATCGCGGGCAAATAGCTCATCCCAGTCCGATCCCCAAATGACCTTGATGACGTTCCAGCCCGCTCCCCGAAACACACCTTCCAACTCATCGATAATGCGCTTGTTGCCGCGTACCGGCCCATCCAGCCGTTGCAGATTGCAGTTGACGACGAAAATCAGGTTGTCGAGCCGCTCGCGAGCCCCCAGCGAGATCGCACCCAGGGTGTCGACTTCGTCGGTTTCACCGTCGCCCAGGAAGGCCCAGACCTTGCGATCTGTCTTTTTGATCAAGTCCCGGTGCTCCAGGTAGCGCATAAAGCGAGCCTGATAAATCGCATTCAGGGGTCCAATGCCCATGGACACCGTCGGGAAGTTCCAGAAATCGGGCATCAGCCAGGGGTGCGGATAGCTGGAAAGACCAGGCGTATCGCGAAGCTCGTGGCGGAAGTTGCCGAGGCGGTCTTCGTCGAATCGGCCCAGCAGAAAGGAACGCGCGTAAATGCCTGGTGACGCATGGCCCTGGTGGTAAATCAGGTCGCCCGGCTGCTCGCTTCCATCCTCGGCAATACACCGCGCCCGAAAGAAGTGGTTGTAACCAACCTCCTGCAGCGTGGCAAGCGAGGAGTAGGTGGAGATGTGTCCACCAATGCCGGCATCTTTCTTGTTCTGGCGGTGGACCATCGCCATCGCATTCCAGCGGATGAGAGCTTCGACGCGGCGCTCTAACGTGCGGTCGCCGGGGTAGGGAACTTCTTCATATCTGGGAATGGTGTTCTGGAACGGGGTTACCAGGCCGGAGGGAACCGCAACGCCCGCCTCACGCCCACGCTGGCGCAGAGCCTTCAGCAGTTCGGCGGCGTTCTCCCACTCTGCGGCAACAACTTCGTCAAATGCCTCAATCCACTCGGCCAACTCAGCCGAGAAGTCTACCTTTGGTTCTGCTTCTGTCTTTGTGGTCATAGCGCCGATCCCGGAGGCTCTCTTTTCGCGGAGTGTATGGAAACGAACGCAGAGCGCGCTCAAAGACTCCTTCTCTAACCATAACTGCCTGCGCGATAAACGTCACGTCCGCTTGTCCCGCTTCGCGCTATACAGAACATGCCGCTTCACGCGAAATTTGACCTCCTGCATACGTCATAGGCGAGTCCTTGCAGTAAGAATCTCGAACGGCGTCTTACGCGTCCCGCAAGCCGAGGCTACCGAGGCACATTGGTCCGTAAGAATTGACAAGTGAGGATGTATATTTATACGATGTAAAGTGCATCTTTATGCACTAGACCTCTGCGCGGGCTCGAACCAGCTCCTAGCTATTCTGGACCTCGCGAACACCGAAAGTACGCTCCACTTGATCGAATGAAGCAGCAAAGACATACCGCAATCCGTGAGCTGCTGCACCACGGCTCGGTCCCCAGTCAGGACGAGTTACGGCGTCGTCTCGCCAGCCGCGGATTCCACGTCACGCAGGCGACGCTCTCCCGGGACATACGCGAGCTGCGCCTTTCCAAAGGTCCTGCAGGGTATGTGTTGATTGGCAACCAGGTGGACGAAGAAGACGATAATCTGCCCGAGATCCGCGACGTTCTCCGGAGTTTCGGCATGGAGGTCCGCCAGGCGATGAATCAGCTGGTGCTGATGACTTCCACTAGCGCTGCGCAGCCAGTAGCCGCAGCCATTGACTACGAAGACTGGCCGGAGGTTGTAGGGACCCTGGCCGGGGATGACACCGTACTGATTATCTGCCCCGATGTGCGCCAGGCGAGGCTGATCAAGGCACGAATTGAGGACTACATCGGTTGAGCGGCACACGGGGAAAGGATTCAAAAGGCATGCAGGTGGTTGGAGCAGAGCAAGAGATTTCAAACGCGAAGGCCGTAACTCAGGCGCGCAAAACTGTGCGAACCGCAGTTGCCGGAGTTGGAGGCTACGCTGGCGGAGAGCTGGCCAGATTGCTGCTCGCGCATCCCCGTTTGGCCGAGACCAGGCCGCTTTTTCTCGGTCGTGTGGCGGACGATGCCCCCGGCGGTCGCGTGCCGCTGGAGCAACTTCAGCCGCAGCTTGCCTGGGGTGCTGGGGAGAAGCTGCCGGAGGTGCGCTCGTTTGACTGGCAGCTGGTGCGTGACAGTGGCATTGAAGTCGTTTTTCTGGCGTTGCCACATGAGAATTCGCGCGAGCAGGCCCCTGAGTGGCTGGAGCGCGGCGTACGGGTTATCGACCTGAGCGGAGCGTGGAGGCTGCAGCAGGAGTCCAATCGCAAAATATACAAGCTCCACGATGCGGATCCCGCGCATGCGGCGGAAGTGCAGGCAGAAGCCGTCTTCGGATGTCCCGAGCTGCATCGGGAGCAGATTGCCTCAGCGCGCCTGGTCGCAAACCCGGGTTGCTATTCCACCTCCATTATTCTCGCTCTGGCGCCCCTGGTCAGAGCAGGAATGGTTGATCTGGACCATGGCATTGTTTGCGACTCGAAATCGGGGATCAGCGGTGCCGGCAAGGCCCCGACCCCGAAAACTCATTTCATGTATGCGGCCGATAATCTTTCTGCGTATTCAGTCTTCGGCCATCGACATTCCGGCGAGATGCTGGAGCAGCTGGGGTTAACCGCGGAGCAGATCCAGTTCACACCACATCTGCTGCCCATTCCACGCGGAATTTTGTCCACCATTTATCTGCGGCTGGTAGACAAGATGGAGCCGGAGCAGATCGAGCAGTGCTTGCGCAGCTTCTACGGATCCAGTCCACTGGTGCGGGTGCGCCGGACTCCGGAGCTGCCGCAGATTCAATATGTGGTGCGGACCAATTACTGCGACATCGGATTCGAGCTGGCTCGGGATGGGAAACGTCTGGTGCTGGTCTCCTGCCTGGATAACCTGCTGAAGGGTGCTTCAGGTCAGGCCGTGCAGAACCTCAACGTCATGTGCGGCTGGAGCGAACCGGAGGGCCTGAAGTGAAATACGTGGTCAAGCTCGGTGGCGCCTCCATCGAGGACAAAGCTCTGCTGCATGCTTGCGGTAAGGCGATCGCGGAGCTGGTGAAAGACGGCAATCAGGTCGCTGTGGTGCACGGTGGCGGCAAGCAGCTGACTGCAACGCTGGCTCAGATGGGGAAGAAGAGCGAGTTCGTCGCAGGTTTGCGGGTGACGGATGCCGAGACTCGAGACGCAGCTCTGATGGTGTTGGCCGGTCGCGTGAACAAATCGCTGGTTGCGGCCTTGCGTCAGCACGGCCAGTCTGCCATGGGACTTGCCGGAGGCGACGGTAACGTATTTCGTGCGCGCAAGAAGAAGACGGTTCCCGATCTGGGGTTTGTCGGCGAGATCGCCGCAACCGACCCACTCTGGCTGGAGGCAATCTGGAAGATGCACGCTGTGCCGGTCATCTCCTCCATTGCCCTAGGTTTCGATGGCGAGTACTACAACATCAACGCTGATGAAATGGCTTCGGCGTGCGCCATCTGTACTGCAGCGGACGCTCTGGTGTTCCTCACCGACGTTCCGGGCGTCAAAGGAGCAGACGGAAGCATCATGCGCTGGCTCTCGCTCAAGCAGATTCCCGAACTCGAACGTCAGGCAGTCATCTCCGGTGGGATGTTGCCCAAGCTGAACGCCTGCCGTGAGGCGTTGACCCACGGTGTAAAACGTGTACGCCTGCTGCCGGCAGAATCGGTCCATCTGCTGCCGGATCTAATCTCGACCCGCGTGAATGATGGAACGGAGGTAATGGTCGCATGAAGCTGGGATCAATCCAGGCAGCCGAGAGCAAGCTGCTGCTGAACACCTATGAACGTAACCCGGTGCTCTTTGTTGAGGGCCATGGCGTCTATCTCCGTGACGAGCAGGGCATCGATTACCTGGATCTATTGAGCGGCATCGGTGTCTCGGCATTGGGGTATGGCAACTCCGCCGTAGAGCAGGCGATCGCAAGGCAAACTGCTAGGCTGCTGCACACCTCCAACCTGTTCTTCCATGAGCACACGGCCGAACTGGCGTTGCGCCTCACTGAGATCAGCGGCATGGATCGCGTGTTCCTCTGCAACTCCGGCACTGAAGCTTGGGAGGCCGCGCTAAAGCTTGCTCGTGCGCATGCCGGCCTGCTGCGAACGGAAGGCAAGAACATCGGGACCACCTTCCTCGCCATGGACCACAGCTTCCACGGGCGCACGATGGGCGCGGTGGCCACCACCCACAAGGACAAGTACCGCGAGCCGTTCGCTCCGGTAATGGGTGGGGTCGAATTTGTCCGCTTCAATGACGTTGCCGACTTGCGCTCGAAGCTCTCCACCGGCGTCTGCGGTATCTGCATAGAGGCTTTGCAGGGGGAGGGCGGGATCCGCCAGGTCACACCGGAGTTCATGGCAGCTGCTCGCGAGCTGTGCGACTCCACGGGAGCCTTGCTGCTCATGGATGAAATCCAGTCCGGTATGGGCCGCACCGGCCAATGGTTCGCTTACCAGCATTACGGGATCCAACCCGATGTTGTGACTCTCGCAAAGCCAATCGCGAATGGGTTACCGATGGGTGCAATGCTCTGCACCGATGAAGCTGCGCGAGCGTTTTCCCCTGGCATGCACGGCACCACCTTCGGTGGCGGCCCGCTAGTGTGCGCGGTAGCCATAGCTGTGATTGATACGATCCGGCAGAATAGGATGCTTGAGCACATCCGTGATGTAGGCGGCTACTTCAAGCAACAGCTTGAGTCGTTGCGCGCGAAGCACGACTGTATCGTAGATGTGCGCGGCATGGGCCTGATGCTTGGCATGGAAATTGATTCTGCCGAGCTGGCCAAACGCGCAGCCGCGGAGATGATGGCGAGGCACATCATCATCAATCGCACCAGCGATACGGTGCTGCGGTTCCTTCCTCCCTACATTCTTGAGCGCTCGCACGTGGACACTGCGATCGCCGCCCTCGACGAGGTTCTCGCCCGTCTCTCGTCCAACAATGCAGCACTCGCTGGCCAGTCGCCGGCAGGAGATCACGCCCATGGGTAGTAAAACCGTCACCATTCATCCGAAGCCTGAGGGCGCCGCTCCGAAGGTTTCTCTTGGCATTCAGTCCGACGTCGCCTTCCACGAGGCGGCCAAGCGTCTCTGCGGACGCGATCTCTGCTCCATCGGCGACCTGACTGTGCAGGAGACTGCCGCCATTATGGAGCTCTCGCACACCGTCAAGACCAGCCCGGAGGATTTCAGGCATGCGCTTGACGGCAAGCAGATGGTGCTCTTTTTTGAGAAGGCATCCTTGCGCACCCGTCTTACCTTCGAGGCGGCCATCAACACACTGGGTGGCAATGCCATCTTCGTGGATCAGACCCAATCGCCACTCGGCGAGCGCGAGTCGATTCCCGATATGGCCCACAACATCGAGCGCTGGATGAGCGTGATCGTCCTGCGTACTTACTCGCACGACACCATCACGGAGATGGCCGCTTGCTCACGCATTCCGGTCATCAATGCGCTCTCGGACCTGGAGCATCCGTGCCAGGCGCTCGCAGACTTTTTCAGCCTAGAGGAGCGGTTTGGCTCGGTAGAGGGCCTGCGCTTTACCTATGTCGGCGATGGCAATAACGTGTGCCACTCGCTGATGCTGACCGGCGCTCAGCTCGGAGCGCACTGCACCATCGCGACACCCAAGGGGTTCGAGCCGAAACTCGAAATTATCCACCGCTCGATCGAAATCGCGGAGCAGACCGGAGGCAGCATTACTCTCATGCACGATGCTGCCAAGGCCGCCGAAGGCGCCGATGCAATTTATACGGACGTTTGCACAAGCATGGGCTTCGAGCATGAGGCCACCCGGCGCGCGCCTATTTTCAAGCCTTACCAGGTCAACGAGGGGCTTATGTCGCGTGCACATCAGGACGCAGTCTTCATGCACTGTCTGCCTGCCCACCGCAATGCCGAGGTCACCGACGCCGTGCTGGACGGGCCGCAATCGGTCGTCTTCGATCAGGCGGAGAACCGCATGCACGCGCAGAAGGCATTGCTGCTGATGCTCCTGGGCGGAGCGAAGCGCCTCCCCAATTCCCGCGAACGAAGCAGTCACGCACGCAGGCGCTCCTAGCGCAGAAAGAGACTCACGGGTGAGTGAAGAAGAACAGAACTCAGCGGCCGGCAGCAAGATGTGGTCCGGCCGCTTTCGCGAGCCGCTCAACCCTACGTTTGAACGGTGGCAGGCTTCGTTCCGCTTCGATTTCCGCCTGCTCCCGTACGAGGTAGAGGCTTCCAAGGCGCATGCGAAAGCGCTGGCTGCCACGGGAATCCTTACCGAGCAGGAGCTTGCAACTATGCTCGGAGGCCTGGATCAGGTCATTCCCTCGTCTACAGAAGAGGCTTTCAAGCTCGCTGGAGCTACGGCGGCACACGCAACGCCCGCCGGCCAGCTCGCCTCGGCACTACCGAATATTCTGCTGCTCAATCCGGATGCGGAGGACATCCACCACTTCGTCGAGCTTCACCTTACGAAGCTGGTTGGCAGCCTCGCGCTCAAGCTGCACACCGGCCGCAGTCGCAACGAGCAGATCGCAACCGATATGAGGCTGTTCGTCCGTGACGCAGTCGATCACACCATCTCCGGATTGCGGCAGTGGGCCACATCGCTCGTCCGACTCGCCGAGCGTTCCGGTGAAGCCGTCATCCCGTCCTACACCCATCTCCAGCGGGCGGAGCCTGTCCTGCTCGCTCATTGGCTGCTGGCGTACGTCAGCATGATTGAGCGGGATATCTCGCGGTTTCAGGACGCCCGCCAACGGATGAATCTCTGCCCACTTGGCTCCGGTGCAGTCGCTGGCGCGACCCTGCCGCTTGACCGTACCATCGCCGCCCGGGAGCTTGGCTTCGCTGGCCCTACGCCGAACTCAATCGACGCCACCAGCGACCGCGACTTCATGCTCGACTTCACCCAGGCAGCAGCAACCCTGGGCTTGCACATCTCCCGCTTCGCCGAGGAGATCACGCTCTACTCCACTGCCGAGTTCGGGTTCGTCGATCTGCCGGAGGCGTTCTCGACTGGCTCCAGCGCAATGCCGCAGAAGAAGAACCCCGATTTCACGGAACTTCTCCGCGGAAAGTGCGGCCGGCTGCTGGGCGCGGCAAGTGCATTGTCTATGCTGCTTAAGGGCCTGCCGCTCGCCTACAACAAGGATCTCCAGGAGGGCCAGGAGCAGGTCCTCGATGCAGCCGGCACGTTGGCCGGAATGCTCGGGATCTTGCCAGATTTCACCGAAGCGCTGTGCTTTCGCCTCGACCGAATGCGCCAGGCCGCCACCACTGGGTACCTTAACGCGATGGCCGCTGCGACCTATCTTTCGAACAAAGGAGTGCCTTTCCGGAAGGCGCATGAGATCGTCGGCAACGCGGTGCGGCTCGGCCTCGAAACCGGGCGCGAGTTGAATCATCTAAAGCTTGAGGAGCTGCGCATGTTGTCCGATGTCTTTTCTGACGATTTTTTTGACGCCGTTACCTTGGAGGCAACCCTCGATTGCCACGATGTCACCGGAGGTACTGCCCGGGTTCGTGTGGCCTCTGCGGTTGCTGCGGCGCGAGCCCGATTGGGGGACAATACCTGAATGAGTAGTCCTGCCTCGCTGCTCGCCGCCAGCGAATCGACCGCGTCCACCCGCGCCCGTGTGGGCGGCGCCTCCGTGCGTCAAGCCCGGCTGCAGGACGCGGTGAATATTTTCGAGTTGGTGAACTCGCTTTCCGGCGACGGCACCCTGCTTCGCCGCAGCTACGCCGAAATTTGCGAGAACGTTCGCGACTTCCACATCGCGGAATCCGAGGCGGGAGTCTTCCTGGGTTGTGGTGCGCTGCACCTCTACGGGCCTCACTTAGCGGAGGTACGCTCCATTGTCGTCAAGCCGGAAGCAAAAGGGCAGGGAGCCGGGGGCAGGCTTTTACGGGCGCTGCTTGAGGAAGCCGAAGAACAGGGCGTGGTCGCTGTGTGCCTGTTCACCCGCATCCCAGACTTCTTTTTTCACTTTGGTTTCCGGGTCGCGGACCGAACGACGCTGCCCGACAAAATTTACAAGGACTGCCAGGCTTGCCCGCGCCTGTATGCCTGCGATGAGGTCGCGATGGTTCGCGGTCCTCTGCCCAAAGTCGCCGTTTTAGGGCCTACCCGCATTGCTCAGCATGAGCTGGTCAAGCTGCAGGAAGGGCACATCCCCCATCCGCTAGAAGAGGCTGCTCCGAACTCAGGCTCGCAGGGGCAGAAGCCTGCTGTGGAACAGCTTGAGAAGCCGCACCATCCGTAATACGGCCGAGCGTGGCCTCGTCCTCTCATTTAATCTGAATCCAGTGGTGTCTGAAGCAATCATCTCCATATTTCAGCAGGAGTACCGCGAACTCCGTCCGCGAGCGCCGATGCCCGCGCTCGACATTCGGTTTCGCCGTTTCACCTCGCTCAATACCACCATCCGGCTGCGCGAAGGTAGCCTGCACGTGCGGCTCTCCGATCTCCTCGAGCACGCGCCTGAGTCCGTGCTTCACGCTATCGCTCATATCCTGCTTGCAAAGCTTTACCGCAAGCCCATCGCTCGCACCCATTCCGACCGCTACCGCCGTCATGTCTCCTCCGAACCCGTCGCGCGTCAGGCCGAGCTCATCCGTCAGACCCGCGGGCGTAAGACCATCCTTACCGCCAAGGGACACTACTACGATCTGGACGAAGTGTTTGAGAGCCTCAACCGGCAGTTCTTCCACGGGCTGCTCGGTCGGCCGACCCTTACCTGGAGCGCCCACCACGCTCGGCGCATGCTCGGCCACTATGACGCGGCGCATAACACCATTATGGTCAGCCGCGTATTCGACCGCCACGATACCCCCCGGTGCGCGATCGAGTACCTGCTCTATCACGAGATGCTGCACCTTAAGCATCCGGTCCGCGTAAAAGCTGGGCGGCGCTGCGTGCACTCGAAGGCGTTTCAGGAGGAGGAGCGGCTGTTTCCGGAACTCGAACAGGCGAAGCAGTATTTGAAACGACTTTAGGTATGAGCGGGCAGAAATTCAGAGAGCCGCTTATGCCTCGGCGTGAGGCTGCTTCGAAGATGACGCGCCACCCTTGCGGCTCGACGCATGATCCGAGTAGATCGCGCCATCGCGAATGGTAACCACCCGGTGCGCAAATTCAGCGATATCCGGCTCGTGCGTGACCAGCACAATCGTGTTGCCCTGGGCGTGCAGCTCATCGAACAACGCCATGATTTCATCGCCCGTCTTCGAATCCAGATTGCCGGTGGGCTCGTCTGCAAGGATGATCGAGGGTCGGTTCACCAGCGCCCGCGCGATCGCCACACGCTGCCGCTGACCGCCAGAGAGCTCGTTCGGCTTGTGCGTCATGCGAGAACCCAGTTTTACCGACTCCAGCACTTCTTTTGCCCGCGCAATACGCTCATCGGCCGGCGTACCGTTGTAGATCAGCGGCAACTCTACATTGTGTAGCGCTGTCGCTCGCGCCAGCAGGTTGAATGTCTGGAAAACAAAGCCGATCTCTTTGTTCCGAATGCGCGCCAGCTCATCGTCATTCAGCGAGGAGACGTCATGGCCATTCAACCAGTAACGCCCGCGCGTAGGCGAGTCCAGACAGCCGATCAGGTTCATCAGTGTCGATTTGCCTGACCCTGACGGGCCCATGATGGCAACGTACTCATTGTGGCGTACTCGCAGGTTGATGCCGCACAGGGCGTTCACCTGCTGATCGCCCATCTCGTACACCTTGCACAGGTCGTACGTGACGATGACATCTCCCGGCTCCGGGCCAGCCGAGGTGTCCGGCTGGACGTAGCCGGTAATTTCCAGCTCAGGTGCTGAGACTTCAGGTGCCATCCCGTCCTCCCCAGACTTAGTTCGCGCGTACGTTAGACTACCCGCTACGATCGCTCTTACGAGGTCGATAGTTCTGTTTCGGCAGCGGCTGCGTTGTCCCGTTTGACGACCGTGCCGCTCTTTAGATTCCTCAGAACCTGATATCGACCCGTCACAATCTCGTCATCTTGCTTCAATCCGGACAACACTTCGATGTCGGTCGATCCGGTAATTCCTGTCGTCACCGGCACAAACTGCGCTCGCAGCTTGCCGTCATTATTCTGCAGCAGGTAGACCCCTTGTTCGACTTGCGATTTGGAGGAATCCGTCGTCGCGGCTGCAACCGAGTCCTTGGGCGGTTTGCCATCGTTTGCAGCGTAGATTTTCTCCATCGCCGGATCGCGCTGCACCAGCGCCTGGATCGGAATGGTGAGGATCGAGGGCTTCTGCGCGACCGTAATGCGTGCAGTAGTGGAAAGCCCCGGCCGCAGCTGGTCCAGATGGTTTTCCGCCAAGGCATCTAGCGTCACCACCACCTTGAAGTCCTTCGCCTCTTCGGTTCCGGTGGTCGACTGCGACGTCGCAATGCCGGTCGTCCGCAGGAGAGCCTGATCCCCGACCTCCGTCACGTGTCCTTTGAATACTTGTCCTGGCAGGGCATCGACCGTCACATCCGCAGTCTGCCCCAAATGGATGTTTACGATGTCCGTCTCGTCTACCTTCACCTCGGCCGTAATGACGGACATGTCCGCCAGAGTCATCAGAGTCGAGCCCTCGGCATTCTGAATACCGACGACCACTGTTTCACCCTCGCGCACGGGCACATTGGTCACCAATCCGTCGAACGGAGCGCGACTGATGGTTTTATCCAGCGCGTCGAAGTTGGCGCGCTGGCTTGCCATCGCCTGATTCAGGTGAGCACGCTGAGACTCCGTCTGCGCATGCGCCTGGGCCAGCGAGGCCTCCCGCTGCTGCAGAGTCGCATTCGCGACGTCGTACGCCGCCTTTTTGGAATCGTAGTCCTGCCGGGCAATCAACTGATCCTTATAAAGGGCTTCGGCGCGCTGATAGTCCAGTTGCTTCTGCTGCAGGTCAGCCTTCGCCTGTGCAATATTGGCGTCCGCGGTCTTCTCCGCCGCAGTATAGGAGGAGATGTCGGTGCGCGATGCAGCAATCGCCGCCTGCTGCGCCGATACGGTTGCCTCCGGCTGCACACTCTCCACGCGGGCCAGGATTGCGCCCTTCTTCACGTGATCGCCTTCCTTCACATAAAGGTGCGTGATCCTCCCAAACGAGGTCGCGCCGACGTTCACGTACGTCTTTGGCTTGATCTGGCCCGTGCCGCTGACCTGCGAAACAAGGTCCTGCCGCACAACCTTGCCTGTCGCTACCTTCGTGATGCTTGCTTGCCGGCGCCACACGACTCCGCCGATAATGGCAGCCACGATAAGGACGCCGGCTGCAATCAGGAGTATTTTCTTTACGCTCATTCCGCCTGTCTTTTGAAAACCTCGCGGTGTCCCGAAACCCGGGCCCGGCGATCTTAGTGGTGGCCGAGGAACTGGGACTTCCATCCAAGATACGGTCACACGCCCGATATAGTTCCATCCGCAGAACCATGCCTTTCACGGCTCTAAGGGCTCGCACCATACTGGGTCAATCTGAATCGGCTGCTCCTGTCCATGATAGCAGTCGGGCCGACGAGTTCCGCTTGAATCTGAGCCGCTGCCGGAATACAATCACGACTGGGCTCCGTCTAAGCGATGTGGGGCGCTAGACGATCGGAAATGGCCGGCTGCGCGGTGTCGCGCATGGCTGGCCTCCGGGATCAGGGAGTTTGCGGCTGCGATGAGGATACCGGGTCAGTTTTTCGGTTGGATGGCGATTTCAATATTGGGGTTGGGTGTTGCTCTGGCTCAGGAGGCGGCGCCACCTTCCGGGAGCGGCGTCACACAGACGCAGCCTACGGAAGAGAAGCCAAATCCGCTCAAGCGAAGACTCTCCGATCGCGAACGCATCCAGCAGCAGAAAGAGCTTCGAAACGAACTTAAGGGCGAGTACAAGAAGTGGTTGGAGCAGGACGTCCGCTGGATCATTACGGATACAGAAGCGGAAGCGTTCAAACACTTGAGCAACGACGAAGAACGGGACGCGTTCATCGAAAGTTTCTGGCAGCGCCGTAACCCAAGCCCCGACTCCCCGGATAACGAGTATCGCGACGAAATCTACTCCCGCATCGCCTATGCGAATGAGCATTTCGCTGCCGGTAAGCCCGGGTATCTGACGGACCGCGGCCACATCTACATCGCCTACGGTAAGCCTGACGAGATCGAGGGGCACCCGAGCGGCGGATCTTACACCCGTCCGATGGAGGAGGGTGGTGGCACCACCTCGGCCTATCCGTTTGAAATCTGGCACTACCGCTACATCGAAGGCATCGGGGACAACATCAATCTCGAGTTCGTCGACACTTGCCAATGCGGGGACTATCACTTCACCATTGATCGCTCTGAGAAGGACGCGCTGAAGACTGTTCCCAACGCAGGCCTCACGTTCTACGAGGAGACCGGGCAGGCTTCGAAAGCCGATCGCTTCAATGGCAGCAACATGGAGCAACTCGGTCTCGGGCCGATGAACAGCCAGAACCAGAGTAAGCAGTTTGACCGCATCGACCTGATGGCCAAGATCATGGCTCCGCCCCCCATCAAGTACCAGGATCTGGAGGCGTTCCTCACCAAATCCACCGTCCTCAAAGGGCCGCCTTTCCTCTTCGATGTCCGCACCGACTACGTCAAGGTCACTAACGACACCGTCATCGTGCCCATCACTCTGCAGATCAAGAACTCCGACATCACTTTCCAGACCAAGGACGGAGTGTCCACGGGCAAGGTCGAGATCCAGGGCATTGTCACCAATCTGACCCATAAGATGGTGCAGTCGTTTGGTGACCCAGTGGAGGTCACCAGTCCCTCCGAATTACTGGCCTCCAAACAGAAGATATCTTCCGTCTACGGCAAGACACTTGCGCTCAAGCCGGGCCTATACAAAATCGACATCGCGATCAAGGACGTCAACAATCCTGACCATGTAGGCCGCTGGACTCGCAGCGTGAATGTTCCCAAGTTCGACGACGACATTCTGTCCCACTCGTCGCTGATCCTTGCCAGCGAGATGCATCGCGTCCCCTCCAAGGAGATTGGCGGTGGCAGATTTGTTCTCGGCGACACTTATGTTCAGCCCCGCGTCGCTCCCAACGGGTCGCTTTCCGCGCCGGTCAAGTTCAATCGTGCCCAGAACTTGAACTTCTGGATGCAAGTTTATAATCTCGGAATTGACGACAAGACCAAGCAGAACGACGCCACGATTAGCTATGAAATTGTGGATTTAGGCTCGAACAAGCCGGTTCTCGATACTCAGGAGTCGACGAAGAAGATCAGTCCCAACGCCGACCAGCTTACCCTGGAAAAAACTCTACCCCTGGCAAGTTTGCAGCCCGGGCAGTATCAATTAAGCATCAAAGTGAACGACCAGATCTCCAAGCACGAGACTCAGGAGACGGCCAAGTTTTCTGTTGACTAACACCGGAACCAAAGCATTAAGCTGGTGCATAGAGTTCCGGAAGAAGCGCTCGGTGGAGTCTCAGGAACTCGAGCGTTACGCTGGATGGAAGCCTCACGGCACGCGGATGGAGCGGCGATGTCCGGAGATGGCGTAATCGCTTTGCAGGGACCCCTTTTCCAGGCTCGTCCTGTTCGGGAGAAGGCCATCGACGCACAGGGGAACTGTGCAGGCTAGCAAGTTACAACTCGCACGGAAGTTTGGCTTCGGCCTACTCGTCGTCGCCCTCATCCCCGCAGTCTCCCGGGCCGCTTCTACTGCGGCTGTGTCCGGAGTAGTACGCGATGCTCAGGGCGTAGCCCAGATCGGCGCTCTCGTCGAAGTTCTATCCGCCAGTTCCAGCGGTGTTGCTGCGGCCTTCACCGATATGTACGGCCGCTACCGTATAGCGAACCTGACGCCGGGCCGTTATCAGGTCCGCGCCTCCGCAGCTCTGTTTATTCCCGCTACGCGCACCGACCTTCGCCTGTCACCCGGCCTCAGGGCCACCGTCAATCTCACCCTTAGCATGCTGGCCGATCCTACCGGTTGGCTTCCTGCTCGCCCCCGCGGGCCGGACGAGACAGGGGACGATTGGATTTGGACCATGCGCTCGGCCGCCAACCGGCCGATGTTGCGCGTTCTCGATAGCGGCGACGTGGTCCTCGCCTCCGGTTCCGCTGCTCCAGGTGAGATGCCCGGCGGTACGGACATGCGGGTACGCGCCTCTGTCCTCTCCGGGAACGGTTTTGCCGCTGGCGGAGTTCGTAATGCTGTCACCTTGGAGCGTTCCCGGACGGATGGCTCCGATCTGATGCTCCGCACCGAGGTTGCGTCTTCCTCGGGCGCTCCAGTTGAGTTCGACCTGGGTTATCAGCGCAATGGGCTGCTTGGAAACGCCTCTCGAATGACCGCAACCTATGCCTCCCATCCTGAGCTCAGCACCGGAGACATGATTGGCATGGAAGTTCTTCGCCTTGCCGGGGCGCAGCGTATCCAGTTGGGCGACACGATCGATATAGACGCAGGCGGCACCATTTACGCGTTCCGCATGAGTGGGAACGCTGTCACACAGAAACCCTTCCTCCGCGTTGCCGTTCACCCTAGCCAGATGTGGGCCATTCAATATGGGTTCGCCACTGCGCGCGAGCTGCAGGGTTTCGCCGGGCTGGACTCGATTCAGGCTGCTCTGCCGGTAGCTGCAGCATGCGGCGGGCAGATATGCACTGCCAATGCGCGCCATCAGGAGCTCGGCCTCAGCCGCAAACTCGGCCAGGGCAAGGTTGAAGCCGCCGTCTACCGCGACACGACAGATCGCGCCGAGCTCTCCGGAGTGGGGGGCGTATCTCCGGGTGACACCACCGCTGGTTTTGGTAGCCTCGTCGTCGACTCGCAGACTGACACCTTCCGGTTCCTGGGCAGCGGTTATACATCCGACGGGCTGCGCGTCAGCATCAGTGAGCCGGTTACAAACGGCCTCTGGGCCGCCTTGGAGTACGCGAGCGGCCGCGGTATGGCCTTCTCCGCCACCACCCCGAATGAGCTTCGCCCTGAAAGCGGAGATGAGATCACCGGGTCAATGCGTGCGCATTTGACCCGCAGCGGAACCAAAGTCAAGGCCTCTTACCGCTGGCAGCCCCGCCGGATCGTTACCCCCATCGACTCCTACGGCGCCGGTGCAAACCGCGGCTTCATGAGCGTCTACATGCGCCAGCCGGTACACCTCACCAACCGATTGCCCGTCACGCTCGACCTCACGCTTGATGTCACCAACCTGCTTGCGGAAGGTTATCGGCCCTTCCTGTCGGCTGATGGCCGCACCCTCTATCTCGCGTCCTCGCCCCGTGTGATGCAGGCAGGCGTTTCCTTCACCTTTTAGGGTTCACTCAGCTGCTTGCCAGCTCCTCGCTGAGCTGCAGTGTGTGGATTTTCTTTGTCAGCGCTGCCTTCGCGTTCTCCAGATCGGCTTGTCCGGATGCAAGGTCCTCTTCAGTCAGGGCGATCTGTCCTTCCTGTCGAGCCTGGCGGGAACGGGGTTCAGGCTAGCGCATCCTCTGGTGTATTGTTGGCTACGAGGAAAACTGTACATATGCTGAAAGTCGTTCGAATAGGAATTGCAGCCGGGATTGGTGTCGCTCTCTGGTCCGGCTGCGTGGAGACCCAGGCCGGAGCTCAGACCACAGCTCCCGGTGGGGTTGCGACGCTGACCATCCAGGCAGACAAGCCGGCGGGTAAGGTCAGCCCGACGCTCTACGGCATGATGACCGAAGAGATCAACTACTCGTACGAAGGCGGTCTCTATGCCGAAATGGTCTCGAATCGCAACTTCCTAGCCACCTGGGCAGGAATTGAGGACTGGGTCCTCAAGCCGCTCGGAAACGCGGACGGCAGTGTCGACGTCGACCGGAATGAGGGTCCCAGCGCAGCGCTCAAAAGCAGCATGAAGCTGACCGTGAAACAGGCAGACGCCTCCAATCCGCTTACCGTGCTCAACGGTGGCTGGTGGGGCATGACCGTTCGTCCTACCACGACTTATGCCGGCTCGTTCTATGCCAAGGCGGCAGGGTCGCAGAGTGTGAAGATCAGCCTGGTCTCTGATATCACTGGCAAGACACTCGCCAGCGCCTCCATTCCATCCCTGGGAGGCGACTGGAAGAAGTACGACTTCACGTTGAAGACCGGCGCCGACGTCACTCCCGCTCTCACAAACCACCTCACCCTGGCGTTTGAAAAGCCGGGCACGGTTTGGCTCCAGCTTGTCTCCCTTTTTCCGCCCACCTATCGCAATCGTACCAACGGCAATCGCGCTGACATCATGGAGATGATGGCCGGGATGAATCCGAAGTTCCTTCGAATGCCCGGAGGAAATTACCTTGAGGGCGACCACATCCGCGAGCGCTTCGACTGGAAGAAGACCATCGGTCCGCTGGTTGACCGTCCAGGCCACCGCAGCCCCTGGAACTATCGATCCACCGACGGCCTTGGCCTGCTCGAGTTTCTGGAGTGGTGTGAGGACCTGAAGATCCAGCCGGTGCTCGCCGTTTATGCCGGATACAGCCTGCAGCAGGAACACGTGAACCCAGGTGCGGACCTGGAGCCGTACGTGCAGGATGCCCTCGACGAGATCGAGTATGTCACCGGCGACACCTCCACCAAGTGGGGCGCGGAGCGGGCAAAGGACGGGCACCCTGCCACCTTCCCCCTCACTTACGTCGAGGTCGGCAATGAGGACAACTTCGACCGCTCGAAGAGCTACGATGCCCGTTACGCGCAGTTTTACGACGCCATCAAGAAGAAGTACCCGAACCTGCAGATCATCGCGACAACGCCCGTCAAGGGGCACGTGATGGACGTTCTTGACGACCACTACTACAAGCGTGCCGAACAGTTCTTCGCTGACGTACACCATTACGACAAGACCGATCGCAACGGTCCGAAAATCTTCATCGGCGAATGGGCAACTCGCGAAGGCAGCCCTACCACCAACTTCGGTGCAGCTCTCGGAGATGCCGCGTGGATGACCGGCATGGAACGCAACAGCGACATCATTGTCATGGCCAGCTATGCGCCCATGTTCGTCAACGTAAACCCTGGCGCCATGCAGTGGGCCAGCGATCTCATGGGCTACAACGCCTTCTCCGTCTATGGCAGCCCCAGCTACTATGCGCAGGGCATGTTCTCAAAACATTTGGGAACCGAGATCCTTCCCGGTGACCTCCAGAACGCCGGAGAGCGCTTCTTCTACTCCGCCACGCGTTCCAACGGCACCATTTACCTGAAGCTGGTCAATGGTTCTTCTACGCCTCAGCAGATTAAGATCGATCTGAGCGGAGCCAACTCCATCAAACCCACAGCAAAGCTCGTGAGCCTCAGCGCTCCCAGCACTGAATCCACCAATTCCATAACCGACCCCAAACGCGTCATTCCCACTGAGAGCACACTTCACGGTGTCGCACGGGAGTTCACCCACACTGTCCCTGGCTACTCCATCGAGGTACTCGATATCGCCGCCCAGTAACGCTTATCTCTAAATCCAGCCAACCCGAACCAAACGGAACCTTGCCGGCGTTTCTCGCGTCTTATTGCGAGACGCCGGCAGTTTCGCATTCGGGGCCCACAACCGCCTCAAACGTGGAACGCTCGGCGCTACAAAGAGGAGACGCATGACCAGTCAGGAAGAACAGTTGCTGAAAGGGTTGGTGGAGCGGGTGAACCGCACCCAGCTCCAGGACAAGGATGGCGAAGCCGCACAGTTTATCGAGCAGAACATCGCCGGGAATCCAGACGCACTCTACATCCTGGCGCAGACCACGCTTGTGCAGGATTACGCTCTTAACCAAGCCCAGCGGCAGATCGCCGATCTCCGCGCGCAACTACAGCAGGGGCAGCCGCCGGCGAAGCATTCCGGCAGCTTCCTCGGCAATCTTCTCGGCCATCACGCTGAGCCCCTGCACTCCGCTCCTCCTCCTCCTCCGCCCGCTCCTCGGTCTCCGGTGGGGCCGCCTCCGACCGATCCAATCAGCGGCGTAGGCCCGGGCCTTGCCTATCCCATGGGGGGCTATCCCATTCCGGGTGCCCCCTACGATGCGCTCCAGGGAGGCTTTCTGCGCGGAGCCATGCAGACCGCGGCCGGTGTCGCCGCTGGTGCCCTCGCCTTTGAGGGCATCGAAAGCCTGCTCCATGGCTTTGGCGGCCACAGTGGATTTGGCGGACCTTCATATATGGAAGAAAGACCAGAGGTGGTCAACAATTACTACGGCGATGGTGCGGGCCATGAGCACTCCGGCATGACGGATGCCGGGCGTGATTTCGCCGACTCCATGGGCCCTCAACACACACCGCTTGAGGCGGACCACAACACCGGGCTCAACGAGGGCTCCTATCTTGGCTCGGGGCAATCGGACCGCAGCGATCTCGCTGCAACCGGCATCTCTGGCGATGATCTGGCCCGCGATCAGGATTCCCTTGGGGTAGGTGACGACGACGTCGACTACTCCGCTAACCCAGACGACTCCATGACCTCGGATGATGTAGGACAGGACGACGGAGGAGATTTCGATTCGGGCGATGACCTCGCAGGCGGAGATGATTTGAGCTCCGGCGACGATAGCGGGGGATTCTAAGCGGCTTTGTCGTCGCTCGTGGTCGAAGTCGCGTCGCGATTCAGGCTCAGCAGCCGCCTCACCAGCTCTGTCACTTCTGCCAGTTCCTCGGTCGCCTGTTCAATGTAGTGGGCCGAAGCGGCGCCGCCCTGCTTGGCCAGAAACAACGTATTTGTAAGGCCTTGCAGGGGATTGTTGATCTGATGGGCGAGATCGTTCGCCATGGCGGCAGAAGCGGCCAGCTTTTCCTTTGCCCGAAGTTGCTGGTCATGGAAATGGTGACAAACCGCCTGAGAGGCAAATTCGGCCACCGTGCTCAGCAGCGTGTAGTCATTCACATCGAAAGCGCTGGCCGACGCGTGGGAAACGGCCCAGAACGTGCCCTGAAACCACTTGTTCTGCCAGGGAATCAGAATGCCGTCCTGAATCGGGTCCGCGTGGATGCCAAGGAAGTCATAATACGGCTTGGTGACTCGATAGAGCTGAGGCTGGTTGCGGTCGAGGCAGGTGCCGCAGGGGCTGAAAAAGCGCGGGGTCGTCCCCTCAATGTATTTGGCAAAGCTGCCGGCCACCGCAACCCAGCGGAAGCGTAGCGTCCCGTCTCCGCGATCCTCCAGAAGGCTTATGCCCGCACTGTCCGCGCCCGTGCAGGCCACTGCCGCATTTGCAAGCTCCTGCAGCACGATCTCTTCGCCCTCTGCGAACACCGCCGCCAGCCGCCGCATGGCATCCAGGTCGGCATTGGCGCCCCGTGGCCGCGGTCTACGACGAAGGAACTCCTCATCCTCCAGGAGGTTGCGAAGCTCCATTCCAGTTGGATCGGCTGCAGCTGACGTCAACGCATACTCCTGTGCAGCGGAAAGAAGTTCCTGTCGATCTCGGCACCACAACTGATCTTCGCAGAATACTTCTGCTTGGATGCAGGTGCAAGCACTCCGGAGCAATTTGACTGCCGCTAATACCGAGATGGAAAGCCGACGTAGATCAGATCAGCTTGAGATTCCCATGAGGAACCCTGTGACCGCTGCCATTTAGTCCCCTTAATCAAGTTTTCCGGGTGTTTTTACTGACTCTTTACGCGAAACCGCTGTGAAATGAAAGCGGTGTTCAATTCCGTTTCTTCATGAAACGCGAACGGTGGCCAACTTGAACGTACTTCAGACATTTCGCCGGCGCTCCGAGGCCGGTTCAGCCTCTGCCTCCCCACACAGTGCCGCGGCCCGAGTGCTCGTGGCATCCAGTGCGATGCTTACGTTTATCTCCTTCTGGCGCGTCGCAGCTATCGTGCTCAACGATATGGGTTCCTCAGCCTTCTATGCCGGGGCGATATCCGAGCATTTCATCGGCAAGACTGCTCCCTGGTTTGTCCTCGCCATCATGGTGCTCGCCGGAGCCGTGGCTCTTCTCTATATCGAGAGCTGCGGCATGTTCGTCCGGGGTGGCGTTTACCGGGTCGTCAAGGAAGCCATGGGGTCGACCCTCGCCAAGTTCTCTGTCTCGGCGCTCATGTTCGATTACATTCTCACTGGCCCCATCAGTGGTGTTTCCGCCGGCCTTTACCTGACGGGATTGCTCAATGAACTGCTGCAGTACGCGCACTCGCACATCCTCATTCCTATGAATGCAGGCGCTGCGGTGGTTGCCATTGTCGTGACCCTCTACTTCTGGTGGGAGAACATCAAGGGCATCCCCGAATCGAGTGAGAAGGCACTCCGCATCATGTATGTCACCACGATCATGGTGGTGCTCATGGTTGGCTGGTGTATCTACACCCTGGTGGTCAGGGGAGCACACCTTCCGCCGCTGCCCCACCTCCGCAATATCACCTTTGTGACTGGGGATCACGGCGGCGCGCTCGGCTGGCTGAGCCACAGCAGCCTGCCTCGTACGGTCGGCTTCATCGGTATCCTCATCGGTCTCGGCCACTCCGTCCTCGCTATGAGCGGGGAAGAGACCATGGCCCAGGTTTACCGCGAGATCGAGCACCCCAAGCTCCCCAACCTCAAGAAATCCGCGCTCGTCATCTTCCTCTATAGCCTGGTCTTCACCGCCGGAGTCGCCTTTTTCTCCGTCATGATTATCCCGGACTCGGTCCGCGGTAGCTTCCAGGACAACCCCATCGGCGGACTCGCCATGTACATGGTCGGGCCGCTTCCTCTGCGGCTCGTCTTCCGCGCATTTGTCGTCGTCGTCGGCGTCCTCATGCTCGCCGGCGCCGTAAATACCGCCATCGTCGGCTCCAATGGGGTGCTCAACAGGGTCTCGGAAGACGGCATCCTGCCCGAGTGGTTCCGCAGGCCCCACCGCCGCTTCGGCACCTCTTACCGCATCCTGAACCTTGTCGTGCTTCTGCAACTCTTCACCATCCTGCTCAGCCGCGGCGATATCTTCGTCCTCGGGGAGGCTTACGCCTTCGGCGTCATGTGGAGCTTCTCCATGAAGGGCCTCGCCGTCCTCGTGCTTCGCTACAAGGACCCCGGCAAGCGCGAGTACCGCGTAGGGCTGAACTTTCGCATTGGCAAAATCGAGATTCCGTTTGGACTCGCTATCATCACTGCCTCGCTCACCGCGCTCTGCGCCATCAATCTGTTTACCAAGCAGGTGGCGACCATCTCGGGCATAGCATTCACTGTCATCTTCTTCACTGTCTTTGAAATCTCTGAGTTCCTCACCCGAAAACGTGCGAGCCAGCATTCCGAACTCGACCAGTTCAATATCGTCCCCGGAGACGACCTCACGCCCGAATCGCTCGACATTCGCCCGGGTGGGATTCTGGTGATGGTTCGCAACTACGACACCCTCTACAACCTCACGGCTGCGCTCGATCGGATTGATCCACGCAAGCAGGACGTAGTAGCGCTGCACCTGCGCTTCCTCGGTCGCGCCTCGGGGGGCGAATATGAGCTGGCACCCGAGCAACTCTTCAGTACCGAGGAGCAGATCCTCTTCACTCGCGCCTTGGGCATCGCCGAGAAAAGAGGGAAGAGCATTCACCTTGCCGTCGCCGGCGCCACCGACAAATGGGAGGCTATCCTCAAGTCGGCGCAAAGCCTTCAGGCAGCCGAGGTGGTGCTCTGCGCCTCCCCGAACCGACCGGCCGCGGAAGAAGCACGTCTGGCTGGTCTCGCCTGGGAGCACCTCCAGGAACCGCGTCCTCAGCTCACTCTCACCATCTGCTTCCCTGGCGGACGGGAGTACATCTCCTACCTCGGACCGCACGCCCCTCACCTCACCCACAATGAGGTGGACCTGCTGCACAAAATCTGGCTCGGATTGAGCGATGACCTCGCCCCCGAAGAGATTCACCACCACGACGTCGTCCACTTCGCCTTGGAGGAGCTCCAGCACCTGCTTGCCACCCCGCACAGTCCGGAGGTCGAGCAGCGCCTCCGCGAGCACCTGAGTCGCATCCGCCAGCACAGGCATGCAGATACCCAACTCCCCATGGAGCTCATCCCCGTAACTTCGCTGCTGGATCTTCCGCCAGCCGAGCGTGCGCCCCGCGAACCCGCCGGAAAGTATTGAATAAGGCATTCAACGCAGAGCAGTTAGCTCGGTAAACACAGCCGACCCCGTCTTGACACGCTTCGTATAATTAACTCAGGTGCATAGAAGCAGATCGAGCCGGAATCACCTCACGGCTCTCCACTTGCATGCACTGCGCCAAATTCGCTTTGGCAACCTGCAACTGCTTTGGATTCAAATTTTTACCCGTAAATACCTAAATTTCTTTATATTTACGCGTAGATGTCTGAATTATAGGTACTTAGAACTGGGGGTTGGGGGGACTCGCGGGCGGCCTGCCAGGCTCAAGACCGACTCCGCCAGCCGGTCGTAATCGTGGCGCAGCACGTTCCCTTCGTGGACAAAGCTCCCGGTAATCGGCTCGACCCCGAGGTACCGAATGCGCTCAAGGTCTGCCTCAATCGGGCTCTGGCCTTCGCGGGCGTACTGGCTCAACAGGCTGGGAGAAATCGGCGCGGTGTTGACCAGTGCGTAGTCGAAGATCGGGCGCGACTCGGCGCCGCAGTGCTGCAAAATTCGCTCGATGTGTTGCGACGCCGTCAGCCCCAGCGACTCGTTTGCTTGGGTCATGAGATTGCCAATGTAAACGCGGGTGGCATGCGACGACGCAATCGCCTCCGCGATGCCTGTGACCAGCATGTTGGTAATGAGCGAGGTAAACAGCGAGCCGGGGCCCAGCGTGATCAAGTCGGCGTTGGCGATAGCCTCTAATGCTCCCGGAAGGGGAAGCGCATCAGCCGGGTCCAGCATCAGCTCCAAAATCCGATGCGGACTGGCGGTGATGCTGGTCTCCCCGCGCACGATCGTGCCGTTGTCCATTTGCGCGGCGAGCGTCACGTTGGTGTTCGTCGCCGGGTAGATACGTCCACGCGCAGCAAGAATATGCGAGGAAGTCTGCACCGCTTGAGCAAAATCGCCGGTGATATCCGCAAGCGCCGCTAAAAACAGATTGCCAAAGCTGTGTCCTTCCAGGTCTCCCTGGCGGAAGCGGTACTGGAAGAGCTGGGCGAGCAGGTGCTCGTCTTCCGATACCGCAACCATGCAGTTCCGGACGTCACCCGGCGGCAGCATGTTGAATTCTTCACGAAGCCGGCCGGAAGAACCGCCGTCATCCGTCACGGTAACGATCGCCGCCAGATCGCGAATCACGGGTGCCGCGGACAAGGTGGCCGGGTCAGCAATTGAAGTTGAGGGCGTGGGATTATCGCCGGCTCGCCGTGACCCGGCCGGGGCAGGAACGAAGCGCTTGAGGCCCCGGAGAAGGGTCGAGAGCCCGGTGCCTCCGCCGATTGCGACGACACGAAGGCCAGGTGCTGCGGGTTTCTGCGAGGAGTTCAACTACCCAAGTTTACAGCCAGCTTTGATCTCCGCCCCGGATGCCTAGACTTCCGGGTAAAGGAGCTCCGTAAAGCGAGGATCGTCGGCCATATCTTGGAAGTCCGAGTCGCTACGGGCCTGGATTCGGTTCCTCGGGTTAAGGCGGATGGCTTCCGTCAGCTGTTCCAGGCAGGCATGCGAGTCTCCCGTCATGCTTGCTAGAACGGCTAACCCGTAGAACGCATAGTCTGCGCTCTTATTTGCTCCCACAATCTGATTCAGATGCTGGCGAGCGTCCTCGTAGTGGCCGTCGTTTAGCAGTGACACAGCGTAGTCGTAGCGCTCCTCATCGGAGGTGAACTTTGTCTTCTGCTTTTGCATCTGCTGCAGGCAGGCGTTGACGTAGACGCGAATCCGTTCTGCAAGATCGGCTGGGCTGCTGGCAAGCATCTGGTTAAAGGCGGCATGCGCTTTATCGAACTTGCCTTCCTGCATGAGACGCAGTGCCGACTCGTACAGCGCGAGGGTGTGTGCGCGGTCAGCGTCAGGAGAAGATGCAACGGAACCTGCGAGAATACGAGCGCGTTTAGGTGAGGTCGTGGAGGCAGTCTTCATGTTTCGTTCCTGTCAAAAGCTCTGTCTGAAGCTGGTGCCATGTGCCGGAAACCTGAAGCGGTCGCGATTCACACTCGCTACCTAACTACATCGGCTGCACTTGTTCCGGTTTTATACGCAGAGTTGCGCTTCAGGTCAACTCACGGGGTTGGGACGATGCTTATAGATGGCAGGATTGAGGTCGGGGTCGTTATACATCTTCATCTGCCGGTAGAGTTTAAACCGACGGCGCTGGGTCAGAACGTCTGCCCAGAGGGCGTCCAGGCAAACCACCAGATCGTCCCTTTGCTCCTTCAGCAGGGCAAGCCGGACTCGGTTCTTTTCGCGGTGTGCCTCACTCGCCGATTCGCGATGAGCCTCTTCCTCCGTGTGAAAGATCTTAAGCGCCAGGATTGAGAGCCGATCCAGGATGAGCCCAGGGGTCTCAGAGTGTAGCGGAGCCTCGGGACTCTGATGTCCCGCGGCCTCTAACAGCAACCGGTCCATCGCCTCAATAAGGTCGTTGCGATGCTGATTGAGCCTGTCGATGCTGTGCTTCACCTCTGCGATAACTGCGTCCGAGGCTCCCGGTTCTCGCGCTTTATCCTCTTCGTGCCATAAGTCGAAGTTAGCCCGATGATTGCCAAGCGCGACTTCGAGGAGCTGGCTTGAACCTGCGGGGTTCAGGGAGTTCTCGTCAAGGATATCCTGCGCACCGTGCCACAGTTGAGTAGTCCGGTCCTGCAGCCGGGCGATTTCATTCGCATCCAAGATCATGAGAATGGCAGCCACCAACCAGTCTGCCCATCTCACTCTATCTCAGGCGTATGTTGGGCTGCCAGAGGCGCTTTGCTACTCTGATGGGGGCGATATGCGCATTCTGCTGGTGGGTAACCACGTACTCGACCGTCGCAAGCATGCGGTGAGGTTCTACGGCATGCTATCGAAACACCTGCGCGCCCGCGGTCACTTGGTGGAAGGTATCCATCCGGGAGCAGCGCTCGAAAGAACGCGTCTGCGCGTACTTAGCCCATGGCTGGCCTCAATGGAGCGTAATGCTTTATTTCCCCTGCAGCTCCGAGGCGCCGCCCAAGGATTCGACCTGGTGCATATCTGCCATCAGGAGGACGCCTTGTACGTGCGCCATACCGCCGGCGTACCAGCGACGATCACCTGCCACGATGTACTCGATATCGCCGCTGCCGAGGGCAAAATCCCAGAGTACCGCGGGAGCAATGCCTTTCGTGCGCGACATCGGAAAACGCTGAGATATTTGGAGCAGGCCACCCACGTAGTGTGCTCTTCCTGGAAAACATCGCGCGAGCTGGGGTCGATGCTGGAACTGGACAGGCAGCGGCGGCTCGTAATTCCCGCTGCAGTGGAGGTGGACAGTTCGGCGATCTCAGCGGAACGGATCCAGGAGGTCCGCAGGAATCTGGGGCTGGCAGCAGGCGAACGCTATCTTCTTCATGTGGGTGGAAACCAATGGTACCGGAACCGCCCTGGTCTGTTGCGCATCTTCCGTATGGTCCGGCAGCGGACCGGGAGCGGTCTGCGGCTGGTCATTGCTGGTGCGCCGCTGACAGAGGATATGCGCCAGTTTGCGGCTGCAAACCTGCCGAAAGGCTCCCTGATCGAAGTTGCGAATCCGGACGACTCCAAGTTGTGGGCGATCTACGCTGGAGCCGTCGCGCTCCTCTTACCTTCGGTTTATGAGCGCTCGGGATGGCGTATCGCTGAGGCACAGAGTTGTGGATGCCCCGTGATTACGTCCAACCGCGCACCCATGACCGAGACGGCTGGCCCAGCCGCGTTGTATATCGATCCGCGGGACGAAGCGGCTGCTGCTGAGACCATCGCCTCCAAACTCGACGGCCTGAGTAGCCTAAGTAACGCGGGCCTGGAGAACGCAAAACGTTTCCATGCGGACGCTGTCTTTTCAGCTTATGAGAGCTTTTTTTTGGGCGTGCTGAGGACGAGGCGCGTAACGGATGTCTTGATCGCCCCGAACGAGGCCGAGTCGGTGAGCACTCAGTCGCGGGAAGGCTGACTGTGGAGCTGCCACCGTCGGCACGTAAGATCCTGATCTACCGGCTGGGAAGCCTGGGAGACACGATCGTCGCCTTGCCGTGCTTCCACCTGCTTGCCCGGAAGTACCCGAATGCTGAGCGGCGTTTGCTGACAAACTTCCCTGTGATTGCGAAAGCGCCTGCTGCCGCAACAGTGCTGGGTGAAACAGGCCTGGTGCATGGATATATGTCTTACGGCGTTGGCACCAGGCGTGCCCACGAGTTGATGAGCCTGGCATGGAAGATTCGCCAGTTCGCGCCGGACCTGCTGGTTTATCTCATGCCGCTGCGACCGTGGAAGAGCATCCGGCGGGATGCGGCATTTTTCCGGCTAGCCGGAGTGCGGACAGTCGTGGGCCTGCCTGAGGCGAACGACAACCAACGTCGGATGGACCCCGAAAGTGGGCTTTACGAGAACGAGGCCTGGAGGTTAGCGCGCGCGGTTGCGCCGCTCGGGGATGCAAATCCAGGCGATCTGGCCAATTGGAATCTGCGTTTGACGGCCGTGGAAAAGGAAACCGCGTCGCGTGTACTGGGGGGGCTGGCAGCTCGTCCCCTTATTTTGTGTGCTCCGGGATGCAAGACCCAGTCGAAAGACTGGGAGCTGCACAACTGGCGTTCCCTCTTAGGCCGCCTGTCCAGGAGATACCCTGGCTTCGGGCTGGTGCTTGCGGGTGCTCAGGAGGAGTCGCAGGTTTGCGAACTCGCGGCTGCGGAGTGGGGTGGCGCGAAGCTGAATCTAGCGGGGAAGCTCTCCCCGCGCGAGTCAGCGGCCGTATTCGCGCATGGCTCCGTGTTTGTCGGCCCAGACTCCGGCCCCAAGCATCTGGCGGCCGTCATGGGCGTTCCCACGGTTTGCGTGTTCGCCGCGCAGGAGTTGCCTGGCGTCTGGTACCCGCCAGGAGAGCGCAATGTGGTGATTTACCATCAGCCCGAATGCTTCGGCTGCCGGCTGGACACCTGCATCGAGATGCAGAAAAAATGCATTCTGTCGATCACGGTCGACGAGGTGGAGCAGGCAGTGGAGCGCGTGCTTCGCGCGGCCCTGCCGTAGCATTACTCGAACACCGGCGTGAGCAGGCGAACGAGCTGATCGGGCTCGGCGAGGAACGCGTCATGGCCGTGATTGGAGGCCATCTCCCGGTAGTCGCACCTTGTGCCTGCGGCATTGATAATCGCCGCGAGGGAACGGACGTCCTCCGGCGGGAATAGCCAGTCCGTAGAGATGCCGACCAGCGTCAGGTGCGCCGTGATGCGCGAGTAAGCTACGTATGGAGTTTCGTGAGCACGGACGGGGTCGAAGATATCCATGGTTCGCGTAATTGAGATGTAGGAGTTGGCGTCGAATCGCGAGGTGAAGCTCTGACCTTGGTAGTCGAGATACCCGGCAACGTCGAAGCGCCCGTTCTGTCCAGCAGAGGTGGAGATCCACGGATTCTCATTACCATAGCGGTTTGGGCGCCGCGCAAACCGCTCTTCCAGCAGAGGTACGGACTTGTAGCTAACCATGCCGAGCGCACGGGCCAGGGCAAGACCTCCCTTGGGTCCGTCGCCGGGCTCGTAATAGCCATCCCTCCATGCAGGGTCCAGCATGATCGCTTGACGCTGGAGGTGATTCAGCCCTAACCCCATTGCACCTAAGGGAGCTACGCCGATGGAGATGGCCCGCGCCACTCGATCCGGATGGAGAATGGCCCATTCCAGCACCTGCATGCCGCCAATGGAGGCGCCTATCGCAAGTTTGAGACATGTGATTCCCAGATGGTCGATGAGCTTGACCTGCGCATTCACAATGTCTCGGATGCCGATGAGCGGAAATGTGGGGCCGTACGGCCTGCCTGTCGCGGGATCGATGGAGCCTGGGCCGGTAGATCCATAACAGGAACCGAAAATATTGATGCCAATCACGCAGTCACGCTCTAAGTCGAGCATGCCGCCGGGCAGAAACAGCTGCGGCCACCAGGCACCCACCTGTGCTGAGCCGGAGAGTGCGTGACAGACCAGCACGGCGTTGTCTCGCTCTGCATTCAGCTTGCCGTAGATAGCGTAATGCAGAGTGGGATTGACCAGGATTTCGCCGCTTTCGAGCGAAAGGACCTCGTTGATAAGGAAGTCCCCTTCAAAAGAAGGCTCAGGAATTGGGATGGGATCTTCCTCGGTCATTTCACCGCGATCCCGTTGGCGTTGGCGATCGCCTGGTTAAGGTCGTAAAGGATGTCGCGGACATCTTCTGTACCGATAGAAAGCCGGATCATCTCCGGTGTTACACCGGTGTCTGCCTGCTCCTCCACTGTGAGCTGCGAGTGGGTCGTAGACGCGGGATGGATGATCAGGGATTTCGAATCGCCGATGTTTGCAACGTGAGAAAACAGCTTAACGGAGTCAATCAGCTTCTTGCCGGCGTCGAAGGGTGAACCTGCACTTCCGCCCTTTATACCGAAGGTAAGCAGCGAGCTTTGACCGTTAGGCATGTACTTCTTCGCACGCTGATAGTATTTCGAGGTCTCGAGGCCGGGGTAGTTGACCCACTCGACCGCAGGATGTTGCTGGAGGTGCTTCGCGACCGCCAATGCATTCTGCGAGTGGCGCTCCATGCGCAGGTGCAGGGTTTCAAGACCTTGGAGCAGCAGGAATGCGCTGTGTGGCGAAAGCGAAGCTCCAGTGTCACGCAATCCTTCCACACGGGCTTTAATGATGAAAGCGATTGGGCCGAAGGCTTCCACATAAGAGAGTCCGTGGTAGGACGGATCTGGATTGATGAAGGAGGGGAAGCGGCCGGACGCCTTCCAGTCGAATTTGCCGGCGTCCACGATGATGCCACCGATGGTGGTTCCGTGACCTCCGATGAATTTGGTCGCGGAGTTGATCACGATGTCCGCGCCCCACTCAATAGGACGCACCAGCATCGCGGAGGCGGCGGTGTTGTCTACGACCAGAGGAAGCCCGTTCTCATGCGCAATTGCGGCGAGCGTTTCCAGATCGGCGATATCAAGCTTTGGGTTGCCGAGTGTCTCCGTATAGATAGCTCGGGTCTTCGGATTGATAGCCGCGCGTATGGCGTCAAAGTCATCCGTGTCGGCGAAGCGAACTGTGATGCCCATACGCGGCAGCGTGTAATGGAAGAGGTTATAGGTGCCACCATACAGCGATGTGGTTGAGACGATCTCCTCGCCCGCGCTGGCGAGCGTGAGAATCGTGAGAGTCTCGGCGGCCTGGCCCGAAGCGGTTGCAAGTCCCGCTACCCCGCCCTCCAGAGCCGCGACGCGCTTCTCAAAGACATCCGTGGTCGGATTCATGATCCGCGTGTAGACGTTCCCGAACTCCTGCAGCGCGAACAGCCGTGCAGCGTGGTCTGAGTCGTTGAAGACATAGGATGTCGTCTGGTAAATGGGCACCGCCCGCGACGTAGTTGCCGGGTCGACAACCTGTCCGGCGTGCAGAGCGAGCGTAGCGAGTTGCTGTGTTGGAGTATT
>Ga0105240_10001408_pt1 | contig 41282 bp, 32 predicted proteins | sample KBSC54metaG_FD_80426 | JGI IMG/M metagenome (GOLD analysis project Ga0105240, IMG submission 80426) | Corn rhizosphere microbial communities from Kellogg Biological Station, Michigan, USA - KBS C5-4 metaG | ecosystem: Host-associated > Plants > Roots > Rhizosphere > Soil | place: Michigan, USA... | reverse complement strand
GGAATCCGAGCATGACGCCGATGATCGACCCCTTCCTGAAAGCCGGCCAGATCAAGGTGCTGGACAAGCCCAACCTGAGCGGCGCCAAGTACACGCTGGCGGTACCGGCCTACCTCTACGACAAGGGGCTGAAGAGCTTCGCCGACATCGCCAAGTTCGGCCCCGAACTCGACAACAAGATCTTCGGCATCGAGCCCGGCAATGACGGCAATGCGCTGATCCAGCGCATGATCGACAAGAACGAGTTCGGCCTGAAGGGCTTCAAGATGGTCGAGTCGTCGGAAGCCGGCATGCTGGCCGAGGTGCAGCGTGCCGGCCGCAGCACGAAGCCGATCGTCTTCCTCGGCTGGGAGCCGCACCCGATGAACGTGCAGATGAAGATGAAGTACCTGGACGGCGGGGATTCGGTCTTCGGCCCGAACTACGGCGAGGCCAAGGTCTTCACCGCGGTGCCGCCGAACTATGAAGAGCGCTGCCCGAACGTGGCGGTGCTGCTGAAGAACCTGCAGTTCACGACCGACATCGAGAACCAGGTGATGGTCGCGATCCTCGAGAAGTCGAACCCGGTGCAGGCCGGCCGCGCCTGGCTGAAGAAGAACCCGGCGGTGCTCGACGGCTGGCTGAAGGGCGTGAAGACCTTCTCCGGCCAGGACGGCCTGCCCGCCGTCACCAAGGCCCTCGCGGGCGGCTGACCCTCCCCGCCCCCCGCGACCGGCGCAGGCCATGCACTGGCTGCAGCTCGGCCTGGCGATCCTGTTCGAGACGGTGGCAACGAGCGCGCTGAAGGCCAGTGCCGGCTTCACGCAGCTCGGGGCTTCGCTGCTCTGCGTGATCGGCTATGGCGTCTCGTTCTATCTGCTGTCGCAGGCGCTGAAGGTGGTGCCGGTCGGCGTCGCCTACGCGATCTGGTCGGGCGCCGGCGTGGTGCTGATCTCGGTCGCCGGGATCTGGCTCTTCAAGCAGCGGCTCGATGCCGCGGCCTTGATCGGCATCGCACTGATCGTGGCCGGCGTGGTCGTGCTGAACCTGTTCTCTTCGTCCACTCCGCATTGAGTTCAACGCGCGGCGCTGATGTCGGATCCGTCTTGCTTCGTGTCGAAAAGCCACCGCATGGCTTTGACGCTTCTCCTCTCCAATCTCCGTGTCATCACTGGCTCAGTCAAGGAAGACTTCATGCTGCCCACTCGTTTTCTCGCATCCTCCCTGCTTGCTGCCGCCGCATTCGCGGCCTGTGTTCCAGCATTCGCTCAGGAGGCCCAGCCGGTCGACAACAGCTCGCTGACCACCAGCGATGCCTATGCGGTGCGCGCGGCGATCGACAAGTGGATGGAAGCGCTGAGCGCGCGCGACGCGAAGGCGGCCGAGGGCTTCGTCGAGGAAGGTGCGCTGGGCATGTACCAGGGCGCCGCGGCGGACTATGACCGCAGCGCCCTGATGCGCAGCCTCGCGCTGACCTTCAAGACCCAGGGCGAAAAAGGCAGCTGGGCGAACGAGATCGAGGAGATCGGCGGCTCGGGCGACATCGCCGTGGTGCGCTCCAAGCGCACCCTGACCCGCTCGGCCGACGGCGGCGCCGCCGGCTCGACCACGCTGCGCCTGCTCGAGGTCTACACCCGCTACAGCGACGGGAGCTGGAAGCTCTCGCGCTTCGTCGGCTTCCCCGGCTGACAAGATTTCCAACTGCCCGCCGACGACAACATGAACATCAAGCAGCACCTCCAGACCGGCCTTGCCACCTGCCTGCTCGGCCTGGCCGCCGGCAGCGCCTCGGCGCAAGCCACGGCCCCCGCGCCGGATGCCGGCACCCAGCCCTTTCCGCCCAACCCCGCCGCCAGCACGGCCTGGCCGGTCACCGCCAACGTGGCGATCACCAGCGACTACATCTCGCGCGGCTTCACGCAGACCTGGGGCCGGCCAGCACTGCAAGGCGGCTTCGACTACGTGAACCCGAACGGCCTCTACCTCGGCACCTGGCTCTCGACCCTGAGCGGCACCGAATACCGCGGCGCCACCGTCGAGTGGGACTTGTACGGCGGCTACAGCTCGACCATCGGCCCGCTGGGCTACACCGTCGGCGCCTACTACTACGCCTATCCGGGCACCTCGTCGCCGCTGATCGACGGACGCAAGTACGACTACGCCGAGATCAAGTTCGGCATCAGCTACAGCGTCGCGGCGCTGAACTACTACTACGTCGCGACCAACGACTGGTTCGGCACCGTCGACAACGGCCGCGGCTCCGGCTACCTCGACCTCTCGGTCAATCCCGACCTCGGCAGCGGCTTCACCCTGCTGATGCACTACGGCGCCGGCTGGGTCAAGAACACCTCGGCCGCGAACTGGCAGGACTGGAAGCTCGGCGTCTCGAAGGCCTTCGACGGCGGCTGGACCGTGACCGGCGCCTACACCCAGGCGAAAGACAAGAACGACTACTGGACGGGTGCAAACTTCAGCAAGGATTCGACCGGCAACACCTTCGAGCGCCGCCTCGGCAAGGCCGCCTACGTGCTGACGATCAGCAAGGCCTTCTGACCCTTCTTCCTCGACCTCGACCGCGCGCATGAACGATACCGCCCTGATCCCGAGCTTCGTCGACGGCCGCGCCGTGCATGGCCGCGGCGAGCGCTTCGACACCGTCAACCCGGCGACGAACCAGGTCATCGCCGGTGTGCGCGTGGCCTTGGCCGACGACGTCGAAGCCGCGGTCGCGGCGGCGCAGCGCGGCTTTGCGGTTTGGTCGGCGATGACCGGCACCGAGCGCGGCCGCGTGCTGCACAAGGCGGCGCAGCTGCTGCGCGAGCGCAATGACGAGCTGGCGCGGATCGAGGTGCAGGACACCGGCAAGCCCTGGCAGGAGGCGGTGGTGGTCGATGTGGCCAGCGGTGCCGACTGCATCGAATACTTCGCCGGCGCCGCAGCGACGCTGGCCGGTGCGCAATACCCGCTGAAGAACGCCTTCGCCTATACCCGGCGCGAACCGCTCGGCGTCTGCGTCGGCATCGGCGCCTGGAACTACCCGATCCAGATCGCCTGCTGGAAATCCGCACCCGCGCTCGCGGCCGGCAACGCGATGATCTTCAAGCCCTCGGAGCTGACGCCGATGACCGCCGTCAAGCTGGCCGAGATCTACCTCGAGGCCGGCGTGCCGCCCGGCGTCTTCAACGTGCTGCAGGGCCGCGGCGCGACCGGCGCGCTGCTGGCCGAACACCAGGATGTCGCCAAGGTCTCGGTCACCGGCTCGGTGCCGACCGGCAAGCGCGTGATGGCTGCCGCAGCCGGCACCTTGAAGCGCGTGACGATGGAGCTCGGCGGCAAATCGCCGCTGATCGTCTTCGACGATGCCGATTTGGAGCAGGCCGTCTCGGCCGCGATGATGGGCAACTTCTACACCCAGGGCGAGATCTGCACCAACGGCACGCGCGTCTTCGTGCAGCGCGGGCTGGCCGATCGTTTCCTCGCGCGGCTGAAGCAGCGCACCGCGCTGCTGAGGGTCGGCGACCCGATGGACCCGGGGACCGAAGTCGGCGCGCTGATCTCGACCGCGCACACCGACAAGGTGCTGAACTACATCGCCAGCGGCATCGAAGAAGGCGCGGTGCTGGCCGCCGGCGGCAGGCGGGCCGACGTGCCGGGCTGCGCGGGCGGCAACTTCGTCGCGCCGACGATCTTCGCCGGCTGCAGCGACGACATGCAGATCGTGCGCGAAGAGATCTTCGGCCCGGTGCTGGCGATGCTGGTGTTCGACGACGAAGCCGAGGTCGTGCGCCGCGCCAACGCGACGCGCTTCGGCCTCGCCGCGGGTGTCTTCACCGGCGACGTGGCGCGTGCCCACCGCGTCGCGGCTGCGCTGAAGGCCGGCATCTGCTGGATCAACAACTACAACATCACGCCGATCGAGATGCCCTTCGGCGGCGCCGGCGAATCCGGCATCGGCCATGAAAACAGCATGGTCGCGCTGGAGCACTACACGCAACTGAAAACGGTCTATGTCGAGTTGGGCGGCGTGTCCTGCGGCTACCGATAGACCTGCCCCTGAGTCCGCCGAGGGCCAGGGCCCTCACGCCAGAACCAGGAAGTGACTCATGGCCGAACAAGACTACGACTACATCATCGTCGGTGCCGGCTCCGCCGGCTGCGTGCTCGCGAACCGCCTGACCGAAGACCCGGGCGTGCGCGTGCTGGTGCTCGAAGCCGGCCCCGGCGACAACAGCATCTTCATCCGCATGCCGTCGGCCTTCGCCTATCCGCTGGCGAACGACAAGTACAACTGGTTCTACGACTCCGAGCCGGAGCCGTACATGAACAACCGCCGCATCCACTGCCCGCGCGGCCGCGTGCTCGGCGGCTCGTCGTCGATCAACGGCATGGTCTACATCCGCGGGCACGCATTGGACTACGACGGCTGGGCAGAGCGCCCGGGGCTGGAGGACTGGGCCTATGCGAACTGCCTGCCGTACTTCCGCAAATCGGAGACCCGCGCCGCCGGCGGCGACGACTATCGCGGCGATGCGGGCCCGCTGAAGGTCAGCACCGCCGGCATGAAGAACCCGCTCTACAAGGCCTTCATCGATGCCGGCGTGCAGGCCGGCTACCCCTGTACCAAGGACATGAACGGCTACCAGCAGGAAGGCCTGGGGGCGATGGACATGACGGTGCACCAAGGCAAGCGCTGGAGCACCGCGATGGCCTACCTGCGCCCGGCGATGCAGCGGCCGAACCTGAAGGTCGAGACGCGCGCGCTGGTGGCGCGTGTGCTGTTCGACGGCACGCGCGCCACCGGCGTCGCCGTGGTCGACGGCAACAGGCTGCGCAGCCTGCGGGCGAAGCGCGAGGTCATCCTCAGCGGCGGTGCGATCAACTCGCCGCAGATCCTGCAGCTCTCGGGCATCGGCAACCCGGACGAGTTGGCGAAGCTCGGCATCAAGGTGGTGGCGCCGCTGAAAGGCGTCGGCGAGAACCTGCAGGACCACATCGAGACCTACGTGCAATACGCCTGCAAGGAGCCGATCACGCTGTACTCGGCGCAGAGCCCGCTGGCCAAGCTGAAGATCGGCATCGAGTGGCTGCTGTTCGGCACCGGGCTGGGCGCGACCAATCATTTCGAATCGGGCGGCTTCATCCGCAGCGAAGCGGGCGTCAGGCACCCGGATCTGCAATACCACTTCCTGCCGATGGCGATCAGCTACGACGGCGCCTCGCCGGCGACGCAACACGGCTTCCAGGCGCACATCGGCCCGATGCGGCCGACCAGCCGCGGGCGGGTGAAGATCCGCAGCGCGAACCCCAAGGACGCGCCGAGCATCCTCTTCAACTACATGCAGACCGAGCAGGATCGCAAGGAAATGCGCGCCGGTGTGCGGCTGACGCGCGAGATCTTCGCGCAGCAGGCCTTCGACCGCTTCCGCGGCGAGGAACTGGCGCCCGGGCCGAAGGTGCAAAGCGATGCGCAGATCGACGCGCACATCCGCGCCAAGGCGGAGAGCGCCTATCACCCCTCGTGCACTTGCCGCATGGGCAGCGACGAGATGGCGGTCACCGATGGCGCCGGCCGTGTGCGCGGTGTGCAGAACCTGCGCGTGGTGGATGCGTCCATCATGCCGGACGTGGTCAGCGGCAACCTGAACGTGCCGACCATCATGATGGCGGAGAAACTCGCGGATGCGATTCGGGGGCAGACTCCGCTGCCGGCGTCGAAGGCGCCGGCTTACGTGGCTCCCAACTTTGCGACCTCCCAACGCTGAACGGAAAACTCCATGGCAGTCAGCGTCTTCGACATTTTTAAGATTGGCATCGGCCCCAGCAGCTCGCACACCGTCGGCCCGATGCGCGCGGCGCGGCTCTTCGTCGCGCGGCTGCAGCACCATGGCCTGCTGCCGGTGTGCACGCGGGTCGAGGTCAAGCTCTACGGCTCGCTCGGCGCCACCGGAAAGGGCCACGGCAGCGACAAGGCGGTGCTGCTCGGCCTCGGGGGGCACGATCCGGAATCGGTGGATGCCGATGCGGTGCCCGGCCTGCTGCAGGCCATCCGCGAGAGCGGCCGGCTGAAGCTGAACGGCCTGCACGAAGTGGCCTTCTCGGAAAAGGCGGATCTGACCTTCTATCGCCGCGAGACTTTGCCCTTCCACGCCAACGGCATGCGCTGCATCGCGTACGACGCGAGCGGCGCCGAGCTGGAGAACAGATGCTATTACTCGGTCGGCGGCGGCTTCGTCGTCAGCGACGAGGTGGTGGCGGACGGCACGAAGCAGAAAGTCATCGCCCCCGACACCACGGTGCTGCCGCATCCCTTCCACAGCGGCGCCGAGCTGCTCGCCGCCTGCACCGCCGAAGGCGTCTCGATCGCCGAGATCATGCGGCGCAACGAGCGCCACTGGCGCACGGACGCCGAGATCGACGCCGGCCTGTTGAAGATCTGGGGCGTGATGCAGGCCTGCGTGAAACGCGGCTGCGCGACCGATGGCGTGCTGCCCGGCGGCTTCAAGGTCAAGCGCCGGGCGGCCGACTTGTACCGGCAGCTCTGTGCCAATCCGGAAGCCGCCTTGCGCGATCCGCTGCAGGTGCTGGACTGGGTCAATCTGTATGCGCTGGCGGTCAACGAAGAGAACGCGGCCGGCGGACGTGTGGTGACCGCACCGACCAACGGCGCCGCCGGCATCGTCCCGGCCGTGCTGCACTACTACGTGCGCTTCGTCGCCGGCGCGAACGACAAGGGTGTCATCGACTTCATGCTGACGGCCGCGGCGATGGGCCTGCTCTACAAGGAGAACGCCTCGATCTCGGGCGCCGAGGTCGGCTGCCAGGGCGAAGTCGGCGTGGCCTGCTCGATGGCCGCGGCAGCCTTGTGCGCGGTGCTCGGCGGGACGCCGGAGCAGGTGGAGAACGCGGCCGAGATCGGCATGGAACATCACCTCGGGCTGACCTGCGATCCGGTCGGCGGGCTGGTGCAGATCCCCTGCATCGAGCGCAACGCGATCGCGTCGGTGAAGGCGATCAACGCGGCGCGCATGGCCCTGCGCGGCGACGGCACGCACCATGTGAGCCTCGACAAGGTCATCAAGACGATGCGCGAGACGGGCGCAGACATGATGACCAAGTACAAGGAGACGGCGCGGGGCGGATTGGCGGTGAATATCGTGGAGTGCTGAGGCGCATCGGCGCGCCCGGGCTACTTGACGCTCACGTTGATGCTTTGTTGGGCGACGTTGCCTGCGCCGTCGGTCGCGCGGACCTGGATCTGGTGAGTTCCGGACGCGGCCTTGCGCAGATTCCAGTTCGCCGCATAAGGCGCCGCGGTGAGCGTCGCGAGCGAATTGCCGTCGATGTAGAAGGCCACCGACTTGATGCCCGAGGCATCGCTCGCCGTTGCCGTGATCGCGACGTTGCGACCGCTCAGCGTCGCCCCGGCCGCAGGGCTCGTGATCGCCAGCGTCGGCGCGGTGCTGTCGGCCGCGACGATGACCTCGCTGGCCTGCCCCGAGGCCGTGTTGCCTGCCACGCTGTCAGCGGCACTGGCGGTCAGGGTGTATGTCCCCGCGACCGTGCCGGCCGATGTGGCAACGCTCCAGGTGCTGCTGGCACTGGCGCCGGCCGCGATGGCGAGGCTGGTGCTGCCGTAAGCTCCCGAGAACGCGCCGGGCAGAACCTGGCCGAGATTGAAGGTCGATGTGCCGCAAGCGCTGCTGTTGCGATTCGTGACGGTCACCGTGTAGGGCAAGGTCGCCCCCGGGGCGCCCGTCTGCGAAGCCGGCGACACGCTCACCAGCGGCGCGCTGCGGGTGCAGCTCGGCGCCGTGTAGACGATGTCGCTGGCATGCACGCTGCTCGATGCGCCGCCGACCGCATCGGTGGCGCTTGCCGTCAGCGTGTAGGTGGCGTCGGCGACGGTCGCGACCGACGCGACCGTCCAGTTGCTGCTGGCCGTCGCGCCGGGCGCGATGGCCAGGCTGGGTGAGGCAAAGGCGCCGCTGAAGCCGGCCGGCAGCGTCTGCGCCAGGTTGAAGGTCGAGCTTGCGCAGGCCGCCGTGTTCCGGTTTGTCACGCTGACCGTGTAGCCGAGCGTGGAACCTGCGCCGGCGGTCTGCGACGCCGGGGTGATGTTGACGGCCGGCGAAGAACGCACGCAGCTCGACGCGCCGAAGCTCAGGCCCACAGTCGCGATGCTGCCCGACACGCCCTGATTGACGAACTGGATGCCGTTCACGGTATCGGTCCACGATTGGCCGGGCGCGACGGCGGCATCGAAGACCGTCTTGGTCGGCATGACGCCGCTCGAGTGGTGAATGCTCAGGACATTTTGATATCCCGACAGCAGGTTCGCGTCGATGCCGGTCGGCTGGCGCATGCTGACGTAGTACGTCTCACCCGTGTCCGGTTTGGGCAGGCGCAGAGCACGTGGGCTTGTCGCCGTTGCCGACTCGACTGCACTGACCGCGTAGCTGCCGCCGACCGACACGTCGAGAATCTGGCCCGACCCGATCCAACCCGCCATCACGCGGTTGGCGGCGTTCGATTGCACCAGCATGGTGGCGCCCATCGGGTCGCTGTAATCGCCATATTCGGAGGTCGCCGTCGAGGCGTGATTGAAGAGCAGGTTGTGCCCCAGCTCGTGGCTGAACACGCCGGTCGAGCCGCAGGACTGTATCCAGGTGTGCGTCGGCGGCGTGCCTCCCAGCGACCCGAGGCCGCTCCAGCCGCAGGTCGCATTCTTCGGTGTCACGTACGACACGCGGGTGTAGGTGGACGGGTCGAAGCCCGCGGCCCGCGCCGCGCTGTCGAGCGCCATGGACCAGCCATTGGTGTCGCAGCTTCCGGTGCTGGTGTAGCTGATGTTGAAGGGGCCGATCACCTTGCCGGAGAACGTCACCAGGCCTCCGGAAGACTCGATGTAGCCCTGGTTCATCGTCGCGCCGCCGGTGGCGAACAACCGGTTCTGCAGGTCGGCTGCGGTGCAGGTCAGCGGGGTATCGCTGAAATTGGCCAGCACGACCAGCGTGTTCTGATTGCCCTGCACGATCGGGTTGCTCGTTGCCGTGGTGGTGCCGGTCGTCGTCATGGTCGTCGACCCGGCCGCGAGCAGTTGCACACGCTTCTTGTCGCCCAGGACCAAGTGGTCGCCGATGCGCAGTGCAGTCAGGTCGACCTTACGGTTGGCCCACGACATCAGGTCACGCTCGGATGCCGTCGGATCGGCAAGGTGCATCTCGAGCGCCTTGCCGCCACCGGCCGGGACCAGCTTCCAGGTGGTATGCGACACCCCCTTGGCCAGATCGTCGGCGATCTGCGCCAGCACCGTCCCTTGCAGGGCCACTTCCTGCTCCACGTACGCCGCCGCCGCCGCCGGCAGGCGCTCGCGCAAGCTGCGCGGCATCATGCGGGCCAGCGCGACCTGCGGGTTCTTCTGGAGCAGCAACAGCAGGTGCTCCTGGCGGTGTTGCGCCAGTTGGGCGAGGGCGGCGATGCGCGACGCACGCGCCGACTCCGGCAAACGCTCCCATGACGACACCGCAGCGAGCAATTGGTCGCTCGCGCTGACGAACGACTGGTCGGCGTTCAGGCCATCGCCCAGGTGGGTCGCGTGTGCCGGCGTCAGCGCGCTCGCCAGGGCGAGCACCGCGCTGGCCGGGACAAAGATCCACCCTCGGCCGCGCAGGCCGATTTTCTTGCCGTTCATTGGAAGCTCCGACTTCGAGTCGGTGGCAGGAGCGCCACCGCCGCACTCGGGCTTCTATCGGCGCAACGGCAAGGGGGATTAATTCGAGGGCAATGCGCGGACGCTCAGATCTGGCAGTGACCAGCAGCAATCGTTACCGATGGCAACTGGCACGGCGATCTGTAGGAGCGTCGATTTCCCTCTGATGGCGCGGGCCGAATGGCCGCCATGAAGGCCCTGCAAGCTCGCAGTTGTCACGAGCGGCAACCGCTGTGACAGTTCGCCCGGGCCGTGCGTCGATGCTGCAGCGCGCACCAACTGTCATGATGGGCAACCCGAGCCCCGGGAGAGTCCCGGGACATCGGCTCGGGTCGCTGCCGAGCAGGCCGCAGGCGCGGCCCGCTCGGGCCAAGTCCGAGCCGGCCTAGCGTGAACCCGAGGGCGCGACGGACACGCCCCGCTCGCCCTTGACGGTGCTGAGCGCATTCGCATTGGCTTGCATCGCACGGTTCAGCGCGGCCTGAGCGCGCTCGGACTGTGCCGCGGTCTTGTCAGGCGCGACACCTTCCCCGCCGCCGCAGCTTGCCAATAGCGCGGCACACAGACCCAGCGTGCATACGGCCGGCATCCGGTTCAAACGTTGCTTGCTCATGTTCTCTGCTCCTGCTCGGCAGCCATCGCCGAGACGCTTGCGTTGATTCGGTCCGGGAGGATCCGGCTTCGGCCGGATCCTCCCTGGGTTTCAGCTCTCACTGGCACGCCGACGCGCGGTTGTTGTTGTAGTCGTCGAGCCGCTTCGCCAGGCTGTTCGCCAAGCTTGCGTCGGATGCCGACAGCTTGCCGGTGTAGCCCGTGCCGTTGAAGCTGTACTTCGTCAGCAAGGCATTGGCCTTTGCGATGGCGTCCGTCACGAGCGGACACTTGTAGGCGCCAGCCGTGTAGTTCAGCTCTGCCGCGATCAGCTGCGCCGCCATGTTGAACAGCGGGTCGCTCGCCTGGTTCACGCCGTTGAAGTTCTGCTTGCTCAGCAGGTTCACGGCCTTCGCGCAGTCGGGTGCGACGTTGGGCGTCGCCGTGCTGCCATGCAGGTACAGACTGTCGTACTGAATGCCCGTGGGCTCGGCCTTGGCCATCGTCTGGTCGAGCACCGGCGCCTGATTGCCGCCGCTCTTCTTGCACGAGGCCCAGTTCTTCCAGAAGCCGATCGTCAGCGCCCGGCCTCCCGGCGGCGGCGAGTTGTCGACCGTGAAGACCTTGGTCTCGCCGGCCGCGACCGTGAAGTTGCCGCACAGGATGCTGTTGTCGACGGCCGGGTTCGCCGCCACGCCGTCAGGCGGATTGAACGATCCCGGCACGAACGTCCCGAGGGTGGTCAACCAGCCAGGCATCACGATCTCGCAGATCTGGTACGTGTTGCCAGGCACCAGGAAGGGCGCGAAATTGATCGTGCCACCGTTCACCGAGGTCGCGTTCTGCTGGTCGAGGATGGTCCCCACCGTCGTCAACGTCGCGCCCTGGCGCAGCTGGAACGTGAACGACTGCGTCCCGCTCGGCGCCTGCTTCAGCACCGTCTTGATCACCCGGGCCTTGCCCTGCTTGGTGTTGGTGAAGGTGCATTGCTTGATCGCGCCGTTGAGCACGTCGAGGTTCGTGAGCACGAAGGTGCACACCGGGGTCGGGCCTGGCACCGCGCTGGTCAGCACCCATGCCGGCGTCTTCTGGGTCTCCGTCACCGTGTAGGTGCCGAGCGCCGTCAGCGGGATGCCGAAGTCGACGTAACCCGCATTCGCACCCGCGTTCACCGTCACGGTGCCCAGGATCGGGCCGCTCAGCGTGAACGTCCAGGTGTAGTCCGGGTCGCCCGAACCGATCACCGGGTTGGTGATCTTCTGCACCTGCGCTGCCGCGACGGTGGCCGGGAGGTTGTTCACGTAGACGACGCTGCCGCTGCAGTTGCCGACCACGCCGTTCACGGCCGACAGGTTGATCGTCTTCTGCGCGCCACCGTCCGGCTGCAGGTTCGACGGCACGCCTCCGGCCGGTCCACCCGGATAGAAGAAGGTCGCCGATGTCTCGTTGACGATGTAGGTGTCGGGCGCCAGGCCGCTCAGGTCCGTCGACAGCGTCGTCGGACCGCCGTTGACGAAAGTGAACGACTTGTCGATCTGCACCGACGGATCGTTCGCAGCCGTCACGTGGAACTTGACGACGATCGACTCCCCTGCGCCGAGCACGACCGGGATCGACTTGGAGAGCGTGAACTTGACTGTCGCGCTCGACGAGATGCCGATGCTCACCGGATTGGACGCGGTGACGAAGCCGTCGATGCCGGCCAGGTTCGCCACGTCGGACAGCGTGCCCGTCGTGATCGTCTTGCCCGCCAGGTAGACCGTCTTGTCGAAGGTCACCGATCCGCTGTCCGGCTGATCCGTCACGCCCCAGGCGACCGGGCCGGTCGTCGGCGTGCCGGCCACGTAGGCCGGATCGCTGGCCGTCGGGTAGGGCTGGAACGCTCCGAGCGATGGCTGCGCCACCGAGAAGGTCAACGCGGCACCACTCAATTGCTCGAGGTCGGCGATCGCCGCGCTGGCGTCGAGTTCCGGACCGGTGTTCTGCACCGGCGCCGAGGCCGTCGCCGTGGTCGTCCCCGGGATCGGCACGCCCGTCACCGTGTCGGTGTAGGTGCCGGTGGCGATGTCGTTGAAGTCCGTCGTTCCTGCCGCCGCGGTATAGGTGTGCGTCAGGATCAGGATCGTCGTATTCGCCGGCACGTCCAGCGTCGCGGTGGGCGACGTGTCGAGCAGCGTCGTTCCGGAATAGATGGCGTCAGTCACGCTGGTCGTGATCGCGCGCGCGGCCGGATTGGTCGCGTAGACGTGCGTGATCACCGTGATCGGCCCGCCGGGCACCGCTGCGAACTTCGTCCACGTGACCGTGATCTGCACCGGCAGCGAGGCCGGCGCGCCGGGGCGGCAGACGTCACCGAAGTCCACGCTGTTGGGGGTCGGACTCTTGGTCACGCTCCATGCGTGGTCGGAGCCTTGTGTCGCCGTCATGTCCTTGGCGATTTTCTGTGGGGCGATCTGATTCACGGGAATCGGGATCGTCCTCTTCCCGCCGCTGAGACCGTCCTGATCGAAGGTATAGGCTTGCAGGTTCGACCCGCTGAATTGGGCAGCACCCAAGGCCAGCCGCTGATACCAGTCGAATCGGCAGGTCTTGCCTTGGAGCTGACTGATGGTCAGCAGGCGATAGACCGTTTCATCCGTGCCCCCCGTGATACCCGTGACGACCGTTTGCGGACCTGCCGACACCGTGCATGATGCGTCGGACACCGGGTTCACTGTCGGCACCGAGATGAAGTCGTAGCCGAGCGTGCCCTGACGGTAGTCGGCGGCGATGTAGATGTTGTAGGTGGTGAGGGGCCCCGCCGAGTTGCCCGAACTCGTGATCAGGTGGAACGGCACCAGATCGAGCTCGTTCCAGCCTTTGCCGAGGTTGCCTGACGTGTAGGCGGCATCCGGACAAATGAACTTGCCGGCAATCGGCAGCACGATGCTGCCATTGTTCCGGCAGCCCTCAAATGTCGTACCGATGAAGTTCGGCGGCGCCGTGAATGCGGACGCGGTGCCTGCGCTCAAGATCCACCAGCACAAAACCAACAACCAGCGCACGCAGCAACGCGCCGCTCCGATGCCGAAGCCGTTCATGTCGGGACTCCTCTTCCTCTTTTTGATCCAACGGGCCTTTGCAGGCGCCGGGCTGTCTTCAAACGGATCGAGCCGGTCGTCGTCGTCGCGGCGAGAGAGGGCTGGCAACGGCCGGGGCTGAGGAGCAACCTGGCGCGCACGGGCCATACTGCGCCGCAGATGGTCGCCGGACTTCGAAAACATGCACTGCTGGACTCACGCTTTGCCGCCCGCCGTCAAGTCACTGAAAGAAACGGGGTGTGTTTCTGTTCTGACTCTAGTCCGCTGTCCGCCAAGACCCAATGGCCCAAACGGGTAATGGGATTTACGCGGAGGGCGGCGTCAGCGCGCCAAGACTCTCAGTGCAAGAGGGACTGGTCTCATTCGAGTTGCGCTCGCCGGAACGAAAGCCTTCGGCAGTCGACCTTCTTACCTTTTGTCGGTATCGATAACAAAGCGCTCCCGGGTCGAACGGCCTCTGCGTCGGCAGGTGGTGTCGCAGTCAGCGCGGGCTGCCTGCGTCCTCCACCGCCTGCCCGAGCTGCATCGGCTGCGCCCACGCGACGCGCGGATCGTGCGAGAGCATGTCGGCGATGGCCCGTGCAGATTGCGGCGACAACGGAGCGGCCGTGGCCGGCAGCGCCATCACGAAGCAGTCCACCCCCAGCACCTGGATCGGCCAGCGATCGACCAGCCGCAGGCCGTGCGCGGCCGCGATCGCCGCGGCGAATTGCCGGTGCGATCGCAGCGCGGCGCCCTCGTCTCGCGGCTCGGCGCGCTGCGACGCAATCGGCGGCAAGCGCACCAGCAGCAGGATCTGCGGTGCCGGCGGCTCGGGCGACGCGGCCGGCGCATCGGCTTCGAAAGCCAGCCCGCTCGGCGCGATCACGAACATCCACAGCAGCATCGCCACGCACGACATGCGGCCCGCGCCCACTGACGGCACGGCTGCCGCGGACGCGGACTCCAGCTTCATCCAGCTGGCCCGTCGTCCCCCCGCCCCGGCTTTTGCCCCATCAGCGCGCCGAGCAATTCCAGCGGCAGCGGAAACACGATCGTCGAGGCCCGGTCGCCCGCCACCTGCGTCATCGTCTGCAGGTAGCGCAGCTGCATCGCCTCGGGCTGCAGCGCGAGGCGGCGCGCGGCTTCGAGCAAGGCTTCGGCGGCCTGCCGTTCGCCTTCGGCATGGATCACCTTGGCACGCCGCTCGCGCTCCGCCTCGGCCTGGCGCGCGATCGCGCGCACCATCGATTCGGTCAGGTCGATCTGCTTGATCTCGACGTTGGTGACCTTGATGCCCCAGCCGTCGGTCTGCGCATCGAGGATGCGCTGCACGTCGAGGTTCAGGCGCTCGCGCTCGGCCAGCATCTCGTCGAGCTCGTGCTTGCCGAGCACCACGCGCAAGGTGGTCTGCGCGAGCTGGCTCGTCGCCATCAGGTAGTTGGCCACCTGGATGATCGCGCGCTGCGGATCGATCACGCGGAAGAACACCACCGCGTTGACCTTGACCGAGACGTTGTCGCGCGAGATCACGTCCTGCGGCGGCACGTCGAGCGTGACCACGCGCAGGTCGACACGCACCATCTGCTGCACGCCGGGAACGATGATCACCAGGCCCGGGCCCTTGACCTTCCAGAAGCGCCCGAGCTGGAACACCACGCCGCGCTCGTACTCGCGCAGGATGCGCAGCGCGCTGAACGCCAGCAGCAGCACCAGGAGCAGCAGCAGGCTGCCCAGGCCGAGGTTGAGGAAGTCGAGCATCATGACGGTGGCCCTCGCGGCGAAGCGGTGTCGGTGTCGGCGCGCACGTCCAGCGTCAGGCCGCGTGCTCGCAGCACGGTGACCTGCTGCCCCGGCCACAGCGGCGCTGCCGCCGCCACCTGCCAACGTTCGCCCTGGATCAGCGCCCAGGCGACCGCGCCGTCGACGCGCTCGACTTCGCCGTGACAGCCGACCAGCTGCTCGCGCCCGCTGACGACCGGCCGGCGCCGCGCCCGCAAGGCCAGCGCCGCGGCGAGCATCACGACGATCGCCGCACTCGCCGCCAGCGCGAGGATCAACGGCAGCGGCACGGCCAGGCCGGGCACGCTGCGGTCGAAGAGCAGGAATGCACCGGCCGCCAGCCCGATCACGCCGCCCACGCCCAGCACGCCGAAGGCCCCCAGGTGCACTTCGGCGACGAGCAAGGCGATGCCGAGCACGATCAGCGCCAGCCCGGCGAAGTTCACCGGCAGCAGTTGCAGCGCGAAGAGCGCCAGCAACAGGCAGATCGCTCCACTCACGCCGGCCACGCCGAAGCCGGGCGACATGAACTCGAAGATGAGGCCGTAGAGACCGAGCATCAGCAGCAGGGTCGCGACGCTCGGATGGGTGATCGTCGCCAGCAAGCGGTCGCGCCAACCGGGCGCCCAGCGCTCGATGCGGGCGCCGCGGGTGTGCAGCGTCGCGCGGCCGGCGGGCACGGCCACGCTCTTGCCGTCGATGCGGGAGAGCAGATCGGGCAGGTCGGCCGCGACGTTGTCGACCACGTTCTGGCGCAGCGCTTCGCTGGCCGTCAGGCTCACCGCCTCGCGCACCGCGCGTTCCGCCCACGCCGCATTGCGGCCACGCTGCTGCGCCAGCCCGCGAATGAACGCGGCGGCGTCGTGCGTCTGCTTCGCGGCCATCGTGTCGGCAGGCCGCGCCTCGGCCGCGCTCGCGGCGCCGCTCGCGGGACGGGGCTCGCTGCCCGGGAAGCCGAGCGCCACCGGCGTGGCCGCGCCGAGCGTGGTGGCGGGCGCCATCGCGGCAATCTGCGCCGCGTAGAGGATGTAGGTGCCGGCGCTCGCGGCGCGCGCGCCCTGCGGCGTCACGTAGACGGCCACCGGCACCGGCGAACCCAGCATGGCCTGGATGATCTGGCGCATCGAGGCATCGAGGCCGCCGGGGGTATCGATCTCGATCACCACCAGCGCGGCGCGTTCGTCGTTGGCGCGGGCAAGGCCGCGCACCAGGTAGTCGGCGACCGCAGGGCCGATCGCATCGCGCACCTCGAGCACGACGACGGCGGGGCCGGCGCCGGCGCCGGCGGGGGCCTCGGCGCGCACGGCCGCGGACACCGCTGCCATCGCCGCGCCGAGCACGAGGGCGCAGCACGCTCGATACAGCGCGCCAACACAGCCGGACCGCATCGATGACATCGGTCTCACCCCTTGCACCTGCCGGCCGGCCCACGCTTGGCAAGCAGGCCGATGGCTGCTCGATTGTGAGCCTGCCGCAGCGGATGGCAAGGGGCGCGGCGGCCCCGCGCTATCGCGCGCTAACCGACCACCACCTCGCTGAACTGCAGCACCGGCTGCAGATCGGTGTAGTTCGGGATGTCGCCGAGGATCTCGTCCGCATGCGGGCCGAAGCCGGCCTGGAAGGCCTCGACCGAATCGCAGAAGACGTGGCACATGCCGATGTAGGTCGGCGGCTCGCCCGGCGCGCCGCCGGCCAGGCCCTTGTCGACGGTGTAGTACTTGCACGCATCGCCCATGCGCGCCTTCAGCAGCGGCATATGTTTCTCGGCGTAATACACATGGTCGAAACGGGCGCCCGGCTTGTTCGGATACATGACGCTGACTTTGATCATCGAAGGTCTCCTGAAAGGGTTGTCGTCAGAAAAACGCGCGGCCATCCTGCATGACGGCCCCGGCGCCCGCAAGCCCGCTACATCCCCATGCAGTTGGCGTAGTACGTCACCGTGCCCGGCCAGTCCGAGAACATGCCGCTGACGCCGACCTGCCTGGCCAGCACGTCGAGCGCCTTGTACATGTCGCTGTCCTTCTTGATCGCCTTGCCCTCGGGGTCGAACTGGTAGTAGCTGCCGACACCCGCCGCGCCCTTCGTCAGGTTCACGCGCTCGAACGACCAGGCGACGATCTTGAAGCCGGCGGCCTTGATGTCGAGCGCGTATTGCGACGGCACGATACGGGCCGACGAGTCGAGCGCCAGCAGCGCCCACATCGGCGGCGCGATCGTCGTCACGCCGAGGTTGCGCAGCTCGCTCAGCCGCGCCACCGAGAGCCGCGGGATCGGCGGGTTCGCACCCGGGTCGATCGGATCCAGCAGCATCGCCTGCACGCCGAAGGCATGGTCATGGTTCAGCCAATAGATCACGTCGTCAGGGTTGAAGGACTGTGCGTAGATCTTGCGCGCATCGACACCCGCCTCGCGATACGTATCGATCAGCTTCTGCGCGTACTGCTCCTGGCCGCCGAAGACCTGGCGGATGCGCGCCGGGTCGCCCGCCTTCAGCTCCGGCGTCTGGCTGATGCCCCATTGTTTGATCAGCCGGATGTGCTCTTTCAGCGTCACCACGTTGCCGGCCGGCCGGCCGGTGTAGAGATCGGTACGCCAGTCGGGCGTTCCGCCGAGATAGGCCTCGGGGGTGGTCGCGGCCGGGACGCTCGCGTCCATCTTCGCCTTCAGCGTCTTGAACTGCGCCAGCGTCAGGTCGCTGGTGCAGCATTTCGGCGCCGGGCCGCCGGCGGTCCACGGCACGCTGCAGGACTGGTTCAGCGGGGTCGCGACGATGTTCGTCGTGGTGTGCAGGTCGCATTCGGAATGGCGGCAGACGAGTTCGCCGTCCTTCGTGAAGCTCACGTCACACTCCATGATGCCGGCGCCCATGCGGTGCGCCGCTTCATACGACTCATGCGAATGCTCGGGAAACTCCAGCGGCGCGCCGCGGTGGCTGATCGAGAACTTGCTCTGGTAGAACGGGCCGGCCTCGCATTGCTGGAGCTTGCGCTTCAACGGGCCGTCGTCCATGCCTTCGACCAGATAGAACGGCCGCGGGCCGACCTGCACGTTGAAGCTGCTGCGGCGGCCGCCGTCGCGGTCGTCGTCGCCGCGGCCATCGCGGTCGCGCTGGCCTCGGTCGTCGCCGGCGTGGGCGGCGAACGCCAGCATCAGCCCGGAAAGCAGCAGCGCGGCCAGGCCGCCTCTCTGGAACGCTCGTGTCTTCATGTCGCCTCCTCGGTGGGTCGTGCAGAGTCACACTCGGTTGTGCTGTTTCGATGACAGCGGCACCCAGTGTGCGCCTGGCGCGCACCCGACGGAGTAACGATGTGCCTCAGACCCGCTCGACCGCGGTCACCGCATCGCGCAGCCATTTCGGCACCGCGTCGCTGATCACCAGGTCGACCTGGTCCAGACCGGCGACGACCTGCGGCTGCACCAGTTCGAACTTGCTGGCATCGGCCAGCACCACGCGCTGCAGGGCGCTCTCGAGCATCGCGCGCTTGAGCTGCGCATCGCCGGCATGCGAGGAACTGAGGCCGAGGCGCGGATGCAGCGCGCAAGCGCCGAGGAAAGCCCAGTCGGCGCGGTGCGCGCGGATCGCGGCTTCGGCCAGCGTGCCGAAAAACGCGCGCGTTTCATGCGACCAGGTACCGCCCGCCAGCACCAGGTTGACCTTGGCATCGCCGCAGAACAGCAGGGCCACGTCGAGCGCCGCGGTGATCACCGTCAGCGGCCGCGGCGCATCGGCCGCGTTCAAGGCCTGCGCAAGCGCCAGCGCGGTGGTGCCGCTGTCGATGAAGAGTGTCTGGTGCGCCTGGACCTTGGCCGCCGCGGCGCGGCCGATGCTGCGCTTGACCGAGACCTTGACGTCGCTGCGCTGCGCCATCGGCATCGCGCCGAGATGCAGCGCCACCGCGCCGCCGTGCGTCTTCTGCACCAGGCCGCGTGCCGCGAGCAGGCGCAGGTCGCGGCGGATGCTGTCTTCCGAGACCTGGTAGAGCGCCGCCAGCGCCGAGACTTCCACCCGCCCGCTCTCGCGCAGCACGCGCGCGATCGCGCTCTGGCGTTCCTCGGCAAAACGCGGGCGCGCCGGCTCGGCCGGGAGATCGGCGACAGGATCGGCCGTGGTTTGGGCAGCCGAATCGGCTTCCGCATCGTTTGTCAATGAGGACCGGCGTGCGCTCATGGTCTTTCGCATTTGTGCATGAATCGGCTCATTCTGGCACAATGCCGCACTCGTCGTCACCTCTCCGTGGGTCACGCCGCCTTCGTTCGAGACATCACATGACATCGACCAGCGCACCCGCCCTTCCCCTTGCCCATTCCCTCGGCACGCTGTCGCGCGCACGCTGGGCCACGCGGCTGCAGTTCATGGCGCTCGGCGTGCTGGGTGGCACCTGGGGCGCGCACATCCCGTCGGTGAAGGCGCACTACGCGGTCAGCGAGGCGACGCTGTCGATGGTGCTGCTGGCCGCGGCGATCGGCGCGGTGCTGTCGCTCTTCATCGCCGGGCGCGTGGTGGCGCGGCTCGGTGCGCGCAATGCCGCGGTGACCGCGGCGCTGCTGATGAGCCTGATGCTCGCGCTCGTGCTCGAGTACCCGGGCCTCGGCTGGCTGCTGCCGTCGATGCTGATCTTCGGCGCGTCGATGAGCCTGTTCGACGTCGCGATCAACACCGAGGGCTCGGAGCTCGAAAGCCTCAGCGGCCGCGCGATCATGAGCAACCTGCACGGCATGTTCAGCGTCGGCGGCATGACCGGCGCGGCGCTCGCTTCCTACATGCTGAGCGCCGGCGTCGCGCCGCGGCTGCAGCTCTTCGGCGTCTGCGCCGGCATTGCGCTGGTCGCGTTCACCGCGTCGCGCGGCATGCTCGAAACCCATGGCAGCGGAAGCGACGCCGGCGGCGGCGAGAAAGCCCATTTCGCCTGGCCCACCGGCCTGTTGCTGATCATCGGCCTGCTGATCTTCGCCGGCATGACGGCCGAGGGCGTGATGTACGACTGGTGCGTGCTCTACCTGAAGCAGGACGTCGGCATGCCGCAGGCGCAGGCCGCGCTCGGCTACGCGATCTTCTCCGGTGCGATGGCCTTGTCGCGCTTCGGCGGCGACTACCTGCGCGCACGCTACTCCGAGCGCTCGCTGCTGCGTTTCGGCGGCGCGATGGCCGCGGTCGCGATGTTGGCGGTGCTGTTGTCGGCCAACGGCTGGATCGCCTACGTCGGCTTCGCGATCGTCGGCGCCGGGCTCGCGCCGGTCGCGCCGATCCTCTTCAACGCGGCGACGCGGGTGCCGGGCGTGAGCCGCGCCGCGGCGATCGCATCGGTCACGTCGATCGGCTACAGCGGCTTCATGATCGGCCCGCCGCTGATCGGCAGCATCGCCACCGCGACCTCGCTGACGATGGCCCTCGGCGTGCTGGTGCTGGCTTCGACGATGCTCGCCTACGGCGCGCGCTACGTGCCCGAGAAGGCGAGCTGAACCGGCGCGGCTCGAGCCGGCCGGGGACAGATCCGGCCGTCCGCAAGTTCGAGGATGGCTGCCGGCCTCGTTCCGTCTAGGATCGAGCGCTGCGCCGCCGCGGGTCACCCCCGGCGCGCAGTGGAGATGCCGCCATGGACGACCCCTCGAAAGATCACGGCTTCGACTCGGCCAAGATCTCCCCTCCGCGCGGCAACCGGCCGACGCTGCGGCCGCGCCTGTTCGAGCGTCTCGATCAATACCGCGATCGCCAGATCACCTGGATCGCCGGCCCGCCGGGAGCCGGCAAGACCACGCTGACCAGCAGCTACCTGGCCGCCCAGGGCAGCGCGAGCCTGTGGTACCAGCTCGATGCCGGCGATGCCGATATCGCCACGTTCTTCCATTACCTCGGGCGCGCGGTGCAGCGGGCGGCGCGGCCGGGCCGGCGCGCCCTGCCGCCGCTGACGCCGGAGTACCTGCCCAGCCTGATGAACTTCACTCGGCGCTACGCGGAAGCCGTGGGCGCCTGCGTCGAAGGCCCGGCGCTGATCGTGCTCGACAACTACGAGCAGGTCCCGGCGCAGGCGCAGTTCCACCAGGTCACCGTCGAACTGGCCTCGTCGCTGCCACCGGGTTCGAGGCTGATCGTCCTGAGCCGCACCGAGCCTCCGCCGACCTACGCGCGCCTGCGCCTGAACGGCCAGGTGGCGCTGCTCGACGCGCAGGAACTCGATCTGACACGCGACGAAGCCCTCGCCATCGCAACGGCTCGCGGCAGCGCCGGCGGCAATGCGGTGGACGCGACGCAGATCGATCGCTTGCTGCAGCAGACCCATGGCTGGCTCGCGGGCTTCGTCCTGCTGCTGGCCGAGGGCCGCGAGCCGGCGCGGCCGGGCCCGGCGGCGAAGACGCAGCAATTGCTGTTCGACTATTTCGCCACCGAGCTGTTCGCACGCTTCGACCCCGCAGCACAGGCGGCGCTGATGCGCAGCGCGCTGCTGCCGAGCATGACGGTCGCGAGCGCCGAGCAGATCTGCGGCGACACGGCGATCGGCACCCTGCTGGCGGACCTGCAGCGGCAGAACTGCTTCATCGTCGAACGCGGCCAGACGGCAACCGCCTACGAATTCCACGCGCTCTTCCGCGCCTTCCTGCTCGACCGCGCCGGCGCGCTGATCGGCGCCGATGAATGGCGAACGCTGCAACGCCGTGCCGCGCACCTTCTGGCGCAGTCGAATCAGCCCGACGCCGCGGCGAGCCTGCATCGCGCCGCGGGCGACTGGCAGGGCCTCGCCGCGCTGGCGCTGCGCGAGGCGCCGGCCCTCGTCGCGACGGGCCGCCACCGCACGCTGCAGCTCTGGCTCGACGAGCTGCCGGCCGAGCTGTTCCAACAGGCCGCGTGGCTCCACTACTGGCAGGCCGAGGCCTGGCTGCCGTTCGAAGCGGCCCGCGCGCGCAGTCTCTTCGAGCAGGCCTACGCCGGCTTCGAGCGCAGCGACGATGCCGTCGGCCTCTACTCGACCTGGGCCGGCGCGATGGAGAGTTTCTTCTACGAGTGGCGCGATTTCAGGCCCGCCGACCGCTGGATCGCCGAGTTCGAGCGCCTGCGTGCCCGCCACCCGGAGTTCCCGTCACGCGCGGTCGAGTTGCGCACCTACTGGGCGATGGGCACGCTGCTGCATCGCCAGCCCCAGCATCCCTTGCTGCCGGCCTGGTCGGAGCGCGCGCTGAGCCTGCTCGATGCCAGGGACCGCGATCTCTCGGTGCTGATCGGCGGCTACCTGATCATCTGGTTCCTGTGGCGCGGCGAGACAGCCCGCGCGCGCGGCGTGATCGACCGGATCGTGCCCTGGCTGGACGCGGAGATGTCGCCGACGGTGTTCATCCTGTGGTCCTGCGCCGTGGGCCTGTATCACTCGGTGCAGGGCGAAAGCGAACCCTGCCGCGCGGCGATCGAATCCGGCCTGGACCGCGCCCGCCGCGCCGGCCTGCACAACTTCGACTTCCTGCTGTGCGGCCAGATGGCACGCTGCGCGCTGGTGGCCGGCGACCCCGCGGAGGCGGAGCGCTGGATCGGCCTGCTGGCCGGCAACATGCGCAGCCACAGCCACCTCGACGGCGCCTTCTACCGCTACATGCAATGCAACGCGGCCGCGCAGCGCGGCGACTGGGCGCTCTCGCTGGCACACGCACGCGGCGCGATGGCGCTGGAATCGGGCGTGCCCTTCATCGAAGCCCATTGCCACATCGATCTCGCCCGGGCACTGCTCGGGCTGGGCGCAGCGGACGGCTGGGATGAACACATCCAGGCGGCGCGCAGGATCGGGCAGACGATCGGCAGCCCGGTGATCGGCTGCCTGTGCCTCGAGGCCGAGGCCGTGGCGGCCTTGCGCACCGGGCAGGCCGAGCACGGCCAGGCGTGCCTGGCCGAGGCCATGGCCGCGAGCCGGGCAATGGGGGGAGCGACCTGGCGCATGGCTGGCGCCGAGGCCAGCGCCTCGCTTTACGACCAGGCCCTCGCCGCCGGCATCGAGGTCGACCACGTGCGCCAGATGATTCGCCGCCAGCGGCTGAACCCGCCCGATCCCGCCACCGCGGCGGAAGCCTGGCCCTGGCCGGTCCGCGTCTACACGCTGGGCCGCTTCGAGATCCTGCTCGACGACGGGCCCTTGCGCTCCTCCGGCAAGGCCCAGCGCAAGCCGCTCGAGCTGCTGCAATGCCTGTGCGCCTTCGGCGGCGAGGCGGTCGACCAGGACCGCGTGACCGACGCGCTCTGGCCCGACAACGACGGCGATGCCGCGGACCAGGCGCTGCGCACGACCTTGCACCGGCTGCGCAAGCTGCTGCTGTCCGACCAGGCGGTGCGGCTGGAGAACCGGCAACTGCACCTCGACCCGCGCCATGTCTGGGCCGACTGCCTGGCGGTCGATCGGGTCGCCCACCATCCCGGCCTGCAGGACTGGGCAAGCCTGCAGCGCACGCTGGAGCGCTACCGCGGCCCTTTCCTGCCGAGCGAATCCGCGCCCTGGGTGCTGGCCTTTCGCGAGCGCCTGCGCACGCAGACGCTGCGCATGGCGGAACGCCTCGGCGCGCTGCTCGAAGCGGCGGGCGACTGGCCCGCCGCGGTCGACTGCTACCTGCGCGCGATCGAGGTCGAGCCGCTGGCGGAGAACTTCTATCGCCATCTGATGGCGTCCTACGCGCGGCTCGACCGCCGGCCCGAAGCGCTGCTCGCCTATCAGCGCTGCCGCCAGACGCTGCTGAGCCGGCTGGGCATCAGCCCGGCGCCGGAGACCCAGGCCCTGCATCAACGGCTGGCGAGCCGTTGAGCCCCATCGGATGCGCCATCGGTACCGAATCCGTAACCCTTCGGCCCGTAGCCTGAGCTTGTCGCCACTCGATCCTTGGAAGCGAGACACGCATGAACACGACGATCGAACGATTCCCCAGCGGCAGCCAAAGCGTGCCGTGGGAGAGTTTCATGCCGCGGGCAAGCTCCGGCCCTTGCCCCGCGGTCCTCGTCCTGCACGGCAGCTTCGGCATGCTGCCGGCCTATCGGGCGGACATCGTTTCCTTCGCCGAGGCCCCGGCCGCACGGGGCATCGGGGCGGGATCCGCCGGCCGGCATTCGGCCGAAGTGCATGGTCGCGTACCAGGGCGAGGGACACGGCTTCAAGGGCGCCGCGCTGGCGAAGTCCCGCGACGAAGCGATCGATTTCATCGAGAAGACGATCTGAAGCGACTCACAGCGAGACTCATCATGACCATCGACGCGATTGCCGGCGACCTCGGCCGGAACATCCGCTTTGTCATCGCGCTCATTGCACTCGGCTCCGCCGCATCCGGACTCCATGCGCAGGAAGCCTTCGTCCCGTTGAGCGCCGAGCCCAGGCATCACCTGAAGATGGACAGCGCCAAGTACCGGGTGTACGAGGTGTTCGCCGACCAGGACGAGGCGATGCTGTTTCACGAACACCGGGCCGACAATTTCGCGGTCCTCCTGTCGCGATCGGACCTGACCAACGAGGTCCAAGGCGGGCAGAAGACGGAGGCCAGTGTCAAACCCGGCATCGTGACCTTCGCCGCGGCGTCGGCCGACAAATCCTACGTTCACCGAGTCTTGCTCCGAGGAGGAGAACCGTTTCGGAACATCACCATCGAGTTCCTTCAGCCTCGACCCTCCGTGGAAACAGCCGACAGCCCCGAGCCCTTGGACCCGGCGCTCACCACGTTGCGCGAATCCCCTCGCGGAAAGGCCTACAGACTCGGCCTGGAGCCGAATCAGGCCGCCAGGCTGCCGTCTCGCGTTTCAGACATCTTTGTCGTCTGCCTTTCGGAGGGCAGTGTCGTGCAGAAGGAGGCTGGCCGATCGAATACGAGCTGGGACTGCAAGCTCGGCGACTTTCGCTTGCTGGAGCAGCCGGGAGAAGCGGTCCTCGAGAACCACACGATGGGGCGTGTCGACCTGGTCGTCGTCGCACTTCAGTAGCCGGCCAGGGCTCCGTCATTCGTCAACCAGCCTCTCCAGGAGTTCCTCATGTCCCGACCACCCCGCGCCACCCCGATGCCCAGGCTGGCCCTGGCCCGCTTCCTGCCCTGGGCCCTGCTGCTGAGCACCTCGGCCCTTGCGCAGCCCGCATTTCCGACCGCTGAACAGTCCGATCCGGCGACCCTGGGCTGGATGGTGGGTTCGCCGCCCCCGCCCGACAAGATCATCCGCCGCGAGGACGGCTCGTCTTCCCGCTTCCCGCAACGGCGCTGGTCCTTGTCGAACTACCGCCAGTTCGGTGCCACCACGAACGTATCGCGCGGGCTCGGCGCGCCCTCGCCGCTGCCGCGGGCCGAACGCGGCGACCTCGACGCCGTGAGCTTCACGCCCCTGGGCAAGACCGAGACGATGACCTGGGGGCAGGCCTACGACGCGAACTACACCGACGGCATCGTCGTACTGCACAAGGGGCGCATCGTCTACGAACGCTACAGCGGCGTGTTGCGGCCGGACGGCCAGCACATCGCGATGTCGGTGACGAAGTCGTTCTTCGGCCTCATCGGTGCGACGCTGGTGGCCGAAGGCCGCCTCGACGAGAACGCCAAGGTCGCGCAGTACGTGCCCGAACTGAAGGACAGCGCCTTCGGCGACGCCACGGTGCGGCAGTTGCTGGACATGCGCACCAGCCTGAAATACAGCGAGAACTACGCCGACCCGAACGCCGATATCTGGGCTCACGTCCGCGCTGGCAACATGGTGGCGCGGCCACCCGGCTACGCCGGCCCCCAGACCTTCTACGAGTACCTGCAGACGGTGAAGAAGGAAGGCGAGCACGGCGGCGCCTTCGCCTACAAGACCGTCAACGCCGACGCCCTGGGCTGGGTGATCAGACGGGTCACCGGCAAGTCCGTCGGGCAGAACCTGTCCGAACGCATCTGGAGCCGTCTGGGCGCAGAGCAGGACGCCTATTTCAGCGTCGACCTGGTGGGCAACGAATTCGCCGGCGGCGGCCTGAACACCGGGCTGCGCGACCTGGCGCGCTTCGGCGAGATGATGCGCAACGACGGGCGATACAACGGGCAGCAGATCATCCCCAAGGCGGTGCTGGACGACATCCGCAACGGTGGCGACCGCGCGGCCTTCGCCGCCGCCAACTATTCGACGACGCTGCCGGGCTGGAGCTACCGCGACATGTGGTGGGTTTCGCACAACGAGCATGGCGCCTTCATGGCGCGCGGCATCTACGGCCAGGCCATCTACATCGATCCGCGGGCCGAGATGGTCATTGCACGCTACGCGTCACACCCGCTCGCGTCCAACATCGGCATCGATCCGAATTCGCTGCCCGCATACGACGCTCTGGCCCGCCACCTGATGGCTGACCCGCGCTGACCCCGCGCCGGCGACGGCGAGCGTTTCTGTCCGCTGCCGCTGCCGGGCCGGTGATGCCCGGTTCAGCGCCGCGCAAGCGCCGTTGCGGCCGCACGCTGCGCGAGGAACGCCGCGGTCTGCGGATCGCGGCTGTCGAGTTCGACGTATGACCTGGCAATCTGCCCGTTGCGAAACTCGAAGACGTGCCCGCCGCGCAGCTGCACTGGCGCAGCCTGAGCCTGGGCTTGGAGGATCGTCTCGCCGTGCGTGCGCAGCCGTTTGCCATCGAAACGCTGATCGGTCAGCGGCAGCGTGGCACGGCCGGCGCCGAGCGCGTCGATGTATCCCTTCTTGATCGCGTCGCGGCCGATGCACGGCGCGGCTTCGGTGCAATCCGCGCCGGCGACGACAACGGCGTCCTTGGCGAATTGCATCAACGCCATGTCGGGTCGGCCCACGCTGGCCCAGCAGATGAAGTCGTAGTAAGGGCGGATCGGCCAGGCATCCTCGGCTGCCGCCCGCGGTGAAACCGCGGCGAGGGCGGCGAACGCGGCCAACAGGGTGGGCGCGGTTCGTGGGTGCTGGTCATGGCTGGTCTCCCGGTTGCGGCCCTGGCTCGATCCCGGGCAGGAACAGCCTAGGTCCGCAGGCGTTACCGATCGGGTACCGATGCGGACGCGGAGAGGGTCAGTCGAACTCGTATCGCACCCCCAGCCAGAAGCGCCGCGGCGCCCCCGGCGCGAAGAAGGTCGCGCCGCGCTGCGGGTAGTCGCCGTCAGCGGTCTGCGGCAAGGGCCGCGCGAGGAAATTGCCGGTGGCGTCGAAGCCGGTGTTGCCGAGCTGCGCGGCGGTCGAATAGTGGCGGTTCAAGAGATTGTCGACACGCAGCGAGAGCGTCAGTTCCTTCGCCGGCTTGTAGCGCGCACCGAGGTTCCATGCCGCATAGCCCGGCGAGTAGCCCGGCCCGAGGTAGGTGTCGCCATCGGGCTGGTGCTGGTTGTTCTCGTTGCCGCGGGCGTAGGAGCTGGCGACCGCGATCAGATCGAGATCGAGTCCCCACTTCGAGCTGATGTCGTAGTCCAGCCCGGCCTTCAGCATCTGCTTCGGCACCAGCGGAATCTTGTCGCCCGCGCTGATCCGGATCGTGCCGGCGAGTCCCGGCCCGGCGTCATTCGTGCTGTTGCCCTGGCCGCTGACGGTCTCGGCACTGCGATAAGTCGCATCGACATAGGTGTAATTCAGACTCAGTCCGAGCGGGCCGACCTTCGTCGCCGCACCCAGTTCGACACCCTGCCGCCGCGTCTTGCCGAAGTTCTTGAAATAGCCGAAGCCGGCGGCATCGTCGGCGACGAAGAGGATGTCGTCCTGGTTGTCGGCGCGGAACGCGCCGGCATGCCACGAGGTGCCGCCGCCGAGATCGCCGCGCACGCCGGCCTCGATCGTCTTCGTCACCACCTGATTCAGCGGCGGATCACCGGCCATCGAGTTCGGCAGCTTGCACGGCTGTTCCGGATTGGCACAACCCAGCTCGATCGCGGTCGGCGCGCGGCTGCCTTCGTTGTAGCCGGCATAGAACTGCAGCGCGCGCGACGGGTTCCAGGTCAGGCCGATCGCCGGGTTGAAGCGCTTGAACGTGTGGTCGCCGTCGAGCGAGGCCGGGTCCGGCGCCGAGCGCAGCCGGTCGCGGTTCTCCACCGCCGTGTGGTTGTAGCGGCCGGAGACGGTGAGGCTGACGCTGTCGCCGAAGCTCGCCGTCTCCGAGGCATAAAGGCTCCAGGTGCGCATGCGCGAGCGCAGGCTGACCTGGGTGTCGAACGGCTCGCCGTCGACGTCGCCGCCGCTCACGCCATCGGCATAAGCCGGCACGCCGGTGACGCTGCGGTCCGGATTCAGGTAGCCGAGCTGGGTCAGCTGGTGGAAGTCGACGCGGCCGAAGTCCAGCGCCGCGCCGGCCACGAAGAGGTGCTTCGCGCCGATCGCATCGCCATGCCACGAGAGCTGGCCGCCCAGCCCGTAATTGCTCTGCGAGTCGCTGCTGCGGGTCAGCAGGCCGTTGCACTTCTCGCCCGGTTCGTCGTTCTGCAGCACCTGCGCGATGCAGCGCAGATACGGGAACGGCGTGTTGCCCGCGTTCATCGGCGTGCTCGGGAAGGCGATGCCGGCCGCGGTCAGCGCGGCGCGGTCGTCGGCCGACAAGGCATAGACGGACTGGTCCAGCGAGTCGTCGTTGATGTCGCCGTTCAAGGTCGTGGTGTTGATGTGGCGGTAGTAGGCATTGCCGGAGAAGGAGAGCGAGTCGCTGAGATCGCGGGTCGCTGCCAGGTTGAAGAAGGTCGAGTTGTTCTGCGTCCGGTCCGGGAGGGTGTAGACGCTGCCGTAGTCGCGCTGCAGGAAGCGCTGCTCCTGCAGGCCGTTGCCGATCAGGTCGGAGTTGGCGAGCGACGCGGTCAGCGAGATGCGGGTGCGGGCATCGCGCCAGCCGAGCTTGGCGAAAGCCTGGATCACTTCCGACGGCGAGTCCTGGCGCCAGCCGTCTTCGTTGAAATACTGCGCGGTGGTGAACCAGTCCCAGCCGGCGGCGTTCGAGCCGCCGATCTCGAAGCCGCCGGTCAGGCGGCCGCTGCTGCCATAGCCGGCCTCGACCGCGCCACCCGGGTTGTTGAGCCCGTCCTTGGTCTCCACCGCGAGCGCGCCGCCCAAGGTGTTGAGGCCGAACAAGGGGTTCGATCCGGGCATCAGCGTGATCGTCGAGATCGCCGAGGTCGGGATCAGGTCCCAGCTGACGACGTCGCCGAAAGGCTGGTTCAGGCGCACGCCGTCCAGGTAGACCGACAGCCCCTGCGGCGTGCCGAGCAGCGGCGACGCCGTATAGCCGCGGAAGTTGACGTCGGGCTGCATCGGGTTGCCCTGCATCTCGTTGATGTGCACGCCGTTCAGCTGGCGGTTGGCGAAGTCGCCGAGGCTGGTCGCGCCACTGCGCTGCAGCTGGGCGCCGGTGGCGCTCTGCACCGGTGCGGCGACCTGATCCTTGCGCAGGTCGAGCCCGGGCAGCGGCGAGGCGCCGATGACTTCGACGCGCTCCAGGGTCGCCGCCGGCGGCGCGGGCCGCGGCTGGTCTTGCGCCCAGGCGGGCGCGGCCAAGCCGATCGACATCAGGGCGAGCACCAGCGGTCTGAGCCGGATGTTGGAAGGGAGACGAGACAGCCGCGCTGCGGACTGGGGGGCTGGCTTCACTGCGAATCCTTCGCTGGCGGAAACGGGATGAAAGGACTGCAAGCGCGACGACGAAGTCACATGACGAAGTAGTTCCCCTCCGCTCGTTACGGTTGCGCCGCGTGAAGCCTATCGACGGCGTGTCATAAACCGGCCAGGAGAAACTCCTGAAATGTCCTGGGGTATGCGTACCAAGGGCTTACCCGTATTGCGACTGCGGTGCTGCGGAATTGGACATGGGGGAATATCAGTGTTTCAAATCGGCTCGCAGCGCGGCACAGTTGCCGCCCTTGGGATCGCGCCGATGAGGAGCGGCGCGATTCCGGCTGTCACGGCCAGGGACAACACCGTCAGAGTGCAAGAGACACCACGTCACCACTGAAAGGACGTTGATCGATGGCTACCCCTTATGGGTCCGCGCTGCCGTTGGCTCGCGGCCGCCGCCGCCCGGATGAATTCGACCGCCCGATCGCCTCGGCGCTGCTGCTCGACGAGGCGCACGAAGAGCTGATCTCGCAATCGCATCAGCGCTGCGCGTCGATCGGCCTCTCGCGCATCGGCTCGCCCGACTACTCGCCGCTCGGCAAGCCCGACCTGCAGGACACGCTGGAGCGCAACCGCCGCCTCTACACCCATGCCGCGCCGGTGATGGAGATGCTCTACGAGCAGATCGTCAACACGCAGAGCATGGTGATCCTGACCGATTCCTGCGGCACGATCATCCATTCGATCGGCGACGACGACTTCCTCGCGAAGGCCTCGAAGGTCGCGCTGCAGCCGGGGGTGAACTGGTCCGAATCGTCGAAGGGCACGAACGGCATGGGCACGGCGCTGGTCAACGAGATGCCGACCCTCGTGCATGCCGACGAGCATTTCATGCACGCCAATCACTTCCTCACCTGCTCGGCGGCGCCGATCTTCGACCCGCGCGGCAACATCCTCGGCGTGCTCGACGTGACCGGCGACCAGCGCCGCTACCACCAGCACACGATGGGGCTGGTGAAGATGTCGGCGCGCATGATCGAGAACCACTGGCTCAGCGACGACTTCCGCAACGTGATGCGGCTGCATCTGCACAGCCGGGTCGAGTTCATCGGCACCTTGATGGAAGGGCTGCTCGCGGTCTCGCGCGACGGCCGCATCATCGGCGCGAACCGCACCGCGCTCGACCACCTCGGCCTCTCGGGCGCCGCGGTGCGCATGCACAGCGTGACCAGCCTGCTCGGCACCTCGGTGGGCGCGCTGGTGGATCACTTCCGCGCGCCGCTCGCCGCCCCGCTGAGCCTGAGCCTGCCCAACGGCACCTTGTGCCATGTGCGGGCGCGCTTCAACTGGGCCAACTGGTACGGGCTCGGCGATCCGGCCGGCTCGCCGGTGCCGGGCGAGCACGCGCTCGGCGTGGCTTCGGCCGCGGCGCAGGAGACGCGGCCGAGCACCCCCGCCGCGGCGGCCAGTGCATCGTCGTCGACTGCGCCGGAGGCGGCGAAGGCTTCGCTGCCGGCGGCTTCGCTGGCCGACACGCCGGCCAGCGGCCTGCGCTTCCTCGAGACCGGCGACGCGAGCATGCAGACCCTGGTCAACAAGGTGCGCAAGGTCATCAACCGCGACATCCCGATCCTGATCCTCGGCGAGACCGGCACCGGCAAGGAGCTGCTGGCGCGCGCGGTGCACCAGGATTCGGAGCGGTCGCGGCTGCCCTTCGTCGCGGTCAACTGCGCGTCGATCCCCGAGACGCTGATCGAGGCCGAGCTCTTCGGCTATGAAGACGGCGCCTTCACCGGCGCGCGGCGCAAGGGCGCGGTCGGCAAGATCGTGCAGGCCAACGGCGGCACGCTCTTCCTCGACGAGATCGGCGACATGCCGCTGGCGCTGCAGGCGCGGCTGCTGCGCGTGTTGCAGGAGCGCCAGGTGACGCCGCTCGGCAGCAACAAGTCGGTCTCGGTCGACGTTGCCTTGATCGGCGCGACGCACCGCAACCTGCACGAGATGATCGAGGCCAAGGCCTTCCGCGAGGATTTGTACTACCGCCTCAACGGCCTGGTGGTGAAGCTGCCGCCGCTGCGCGAACGCAGCGATCTGCGCGCGCTGGTGCAGCGCATCTGCGCGCAGGAGTGCGCCTCGCCGGTGCCCTCGCTCGCACCGGCGGTGATGGACTTGTTCGAGCACTACCCCTGGCCCGGCAACCTGCGCCAGCTCTCCAACGTGCTGCGCACCGCGGGCGTGATGGCGGCCGGCGAAGCGCAGATCACGCGCGAGCATCTGTCGGACGATTTCCTCGACGATTGCGAGCGGCTGCGCGCACGCTCGGGCCGGCCCGAAGCGGCGCCGGCGAGCACGCCGAACCCGGCCGCGACCGATGCCGAGATGGCCGCGCGCGAGACCGCGCAAGGCAACCCGGGCACGCTCGAAGAGATCGAGATCGAGATGATCCGGCGCGCGGTGCAGGCGGCGAACGGCAACATCTCCGAAGCCTCGAAGAAGCTCGGCATCAGCCGCAACACGATCTACCGCAAGCTGCGCTGGAACAACGCCGCATGACGCGGCGCGGCGCGACGGCAGGCCGGGCTGTCGCGGCCCGGTGGCTGCTGGCGCTGCTGGCCGCGGCCGGCAGCGGCTGTGCCAGCCGCCCGGCGGCGGCGCCGGTGTTGTCGAGCGAGCGCATCGCGGCGATCGTCGCCAGCCCGGACCGCAGCGCCGCCGACCGGACCAACGATCTGCGGCGCAAGCCCGAGCAGATGCTGGCCTTCATCGGCCTGAGGCCCGGCATGGTGGCGCTGGACCTGAGCGCCGGCGGCGGCTACACCACCGAGCTGATCGCGCGCAGCGTCGCACCCGACGGCACGGCCTACGGGCAAAGCGCCGTGCGCGATCCGAGCCGCCGGCCGGCTGCGCCCGAAGGCGCGGCGGCGCCGCCCGTGGCGCCAGCGGCTTCGGCGCCGACCACGCGCACGGCCGTCGCGCTGGCGGATCGGGCCAAGAACCCGAACGCCGGCCACATCGTCGCGGTGGTGCGGCCGTTCGAAGACCCGGCGCCGCCGGAGCTCGCCGCCGGCGGGCTCGATCTGGTCACGCTGATGTTCAACTATCACGACCTGGGTTTTCTCGGCGTCGACCGGGCGCGCATGAACAGCGCGGTGTTCGCCGCGCTGAAGCCGGGCGGCCTCTACGTCATCGCCGACCATGCCGGCCGCGACGGCACCGGCATTTCCGAATCCGGCACCTTGCACCGCATCGAAGAGAGCTTCCTGCGCCGCGAGGTCGAAGCGGCCGGGTTCAGGCTCGCGGCCGAAGGCAGCTTCCTGCGCAACCCGGCCGATCCGCGCGACAAGAACACGCCCGACCCACCGATGCCGAAGGACGAGTTCGTGCTGAAGTTCGTCAAGCCGTCCTGAGCGGCGCTAGCCCTTGCGACGGTTTCAGAAGTAGAGCGCCACCGCTTCGCTCACCGCGCCCTCGTTGATCACCGGCAGCACGATCAGGCCACCCAGCCCGGCGGCCGCGGCCGAGGCGCCGACCGCCCCCGGCTCGTCGCCGGCGCGCTGGCGCAGGCGCGGCACGCCGCTGGCAAAGGCTTCGGCGATCGTGTCCTCGCCGCTGCCGGAGGTGGTCTCGCCCGGGCCGGTCGGCAGCGTGCCGGCGCTTTCGCACAGGCCGTAGGCGCGCTGCAGGCCCTTGCCTTCGGCATCGGGCACCCAGCCTTCGATGCGCCGCGCGATCGGCGTCGCCGAAGCCGACAGGAAGCTCAGCACGTACTGGTCGGCCGAAGGCACCGGGCAGGGAAGCGCGAGGCCGTGCCGGATGCCGGCGGCATCCGCTTCCGCGGCGCGCAAGAAACGCGCCGAAGACGACAAGCCGTCGATGAAGACCGAGCCGCCGCTCTGCCAGGCCATGCCCGGCAGCCCGGCGCCGCGCGGCAGCGAGGTCTCGCGCGACGCGGAGAGGAAGGCGGCAGCGGTCGCACCGTAATAGCCGTCGACCAGCGTCATGTCGGTGCTGATGCGCGGGTCGTTGCGCCACAGCTCGATCGCGCCGGTCTGCGCATCGTCGCCGCCGCAGAAGAACACCACGACCGCGTTCAGCACCTCGCCGAAGAACACCGGCATCGCAACGGCGCAGCTCAGCCCGGCGGATTTCGCCGCCGCGGCGCGCTGGAAATAGCCGCCCTGCAATTGCTGCAGCACGATCGGACGGCCCTCCTCCCACACCCGGCCCGGCAGGCCCTCGCCGCGGCCGAAGCACATGGAGCGGCTGACCGCGCCGAACGACAGCGCATTGCCATAGAGGCCGCCGCCAAACTCCAGCAGCGAACGATCCGCATCCGGCACCCAGACCTCGGCCACTCTGATGAAGGTTTTCATGGGAATCCGACGCCTCCGGCGATGAGCTGCAGTGGCCTCCCATCGAGCAATATGCGGGCCAGAAAACGCGCCCGAAAATGGGCCGGCCTTACGCAGGCGGCGCGCCGCGCAGGCGCCGCAGCCAGGCCGCCGCCGAGTCGCGCAGCGCGGCCGCCAGCGCCGGATGCCCCATGCGATGTCCGGCTTCGGGCACCTCGACGAGCGCCGCATCGCGATGCCAGGCAGCGATCGCCCGGCTGACCGCCGGATCGCAGCAGGCATCGCGCGAGCCGTGCACCAGCGCGACCGGAAGTTCGCGCAACGAAGCCGGCAACGAAGCCGGCAACGAGTCCGGCAAGGGCCCGTCGAGGAACCAGCCGTGGCTCGCGTAGTGGCGAAACACGAGCCACGAAGGCGGCAAGCCCGCGGGCACCGCTTCCGCCGACCAGCGCGCCGCATGGCCGGCCACGCCGCCGGGCTGGGACTGCGCGTCGTCGAACCGCGCCCAGGCCTGGGCCAGCAGGGCCTCGTCCGTGAAGAGCGAGGGATCGTCGATCGGGGTTAGCCCTGTCTCAGGCTGGCGCGGCGCTGTCGCCGGCTGGAACATGCGCCGCAGGGCCTTCACATCGCCTTTCAGGGCTGCCTGGCCGGCCTCGCCGAGCCACGTTTCCCAGGGTTGCAGATAGCGCTCGACCTCGGCCGCACTGCCGAGGAAGGCGCTGCGCAGATGCAATCCCGTCACCCGCTGCGGATGGCGCTGCGCATAGGCCAGCGCCACCAGCGCACCCCAGGAGCCGGCGGCGAGCGCCCAGCGCTGCAGGCCCAGGTGCTCGCGCAGCCGCTCCATGTCTTGCAGCAGGCCCTCCAGATGGTTGTTCTCGACGGCGCCCGGCGGCTCGCTGCGCCCGCAGCCGCGCTGGTCGATCGCGATCCAGCGCACCGGCTGGCCCTGCCACCAGGCGAGCGGTTCGCTGCGCGTCTGGCCCCCCGGGCCGCCATGAACCATCAGCACCGGCAGCGCCCCGGCAGCGCCATCGCCGCCTTCGCACCACCAGACACGATGGCCGTCGAGGGCCGGCAAGTGCATTCCGGCCGCTAGGGTCAACCCTGCGTTTTGGGCCGCGGCGGCGTCGTTGTTCAACGGCATGAGATTTGCGTTTTTCCGCCAAGGCGACAGAGGACACAACAATGAGGAGACTCGCGATGCAGTGGACCACAGCGCGTCGCTGGACGAGCTTCGAGCCGCACGCGCCGGCCCGAAAGGCTCGCGCGCTGCCGCGCCGCGGCCCATGAAGATCCTGGTGCTGGGTACCGCATCGTCGGGCGGATTCCCACAGTGGAACTGCAACTGCGCGATGTGCGCGGGCCAGCGCTCGGGCCGCGTGCATGCCGGCGCGCGCACGCAGAGTTCGATCGCGGTGTCGAGCGACGGGCACGACTGGGTGCTGGTCAACGCCTCGCCCGACATCGCCGAGCAGATCCGCGCCCGCAGCCCGCTGCAGCCGCGCCACGGCCTGCACGACACGCCGATCGGCGCGGTGGTGCTGACGGATGCGCAGATCGAACACGTCGGCGGCCTGCTGAGCCTGCGCGAAGGCGATCCGCTCGAGCTGTACGCGACGCCGAACGTGTTCGAAGACCTGACCAATCCGCTCCCCCTGCTGCCCGCGCTGCAGCACTACTGTGGCGTGCACTGGCACATCGTGCCGATCGCCGGGGAGACCTACACGAGCGAGTTCGCCGTCAACGGTTTCGACGGGCTGCGCTTCGAAGCGCTTGCGGTGGCCGGCGCCGCGCCGCCCTATGCCTCGTATCGCGGCGACGGGCTGGCGGGCGACAACATCGCGCTGCGCGTGCAGGACCGGCGCAACGGCCGCCGCCTCTTCTATGCGCCGAACCTGCCCTTCCTCGGCAAGGAAGAGATCGAAGCGATGAGCGATGCCGATTGCGTGCTGATCGACGGCACGCACTGGGGCGGCAGCGAAGTGCTCGCAGCTGGCTTGACGACGCATCAGGGCGGCCTGCTCGAAGCCTTCGGCCAGATCAGCGCGTCGCGCAAGCTGCTGATCCACATCCCGAGCAGCGACCCGATCCTCGACGAACGCAGCGTGCAGCGCGCCACGCTCGACCGGCTCGGCATCGAAGTCGCATACGACGGCATGGAGATCCAGCTGTGAGCGCCCCCAGGGGAGCGGCCCGGCGTTTCCTCGTGAGCTGCAGCCGGGCCGAAGTCGCAGACAATCCGCCACGCATGAAAAGACACCCGAGAGCCCGCACATGCTGACGGTACGGCAGCTGACCAAACGTTATGGGCAAAGAGTCGCGCTCGATACCCTGTCGCTGGAGATTCCGCCGGGCCAGTTCGTTGCGCTGCTCGGGCCCAACGGGGCCGGCAAGTCGACCTTGTTCCAGGTCTTGACCGGCCTGTTCGCGGCTGATGGCGGCGATGTCGAAGTGGCCGGCGAGCCGCTGCGCACGCGTGCCGTGCAGGCGCTGAAACACATCGGCGTGGTGTTCCAGCAGATCTCGCTGGACCTCGATCTTTCGGTGCAGCGCAACCTGCGTTTCCAGGCCGACCTGCACGGCCTCGCGCGCAAGCTGGCGGATGAACGCATCGAAGAATCCGCCACCGCGATCGGCATCCAGGCCGATCTGAAACGCACGGTGCGCGAGCTCTCCGGCGGCAACCGGCGCAAGGTCGAGCTGGTGCGTGCGCTGCTGCATCGGCCGAAGGTGCTGCTGATGGACGAAGCCACCGTCGGCCTCGACCCGAAGTCGCGGCGCGACCTGATCGCCGCGATCCGCCGCGACGTGGCCGAACGCGCGACCAGCGTGCTGTGGGCGACGCACCTCGTCGAAGAAGCCGAAGCCGCCGATCGTGTCATCGTGCTGCACAAGGGCAAGCTGCTGGCCGACGGGCCGCCCGCGGCGGTGACGGAACAACTCGGCGGGGCCACGCTCGAAGAGGCCTTCATCCGTGCGACCACGGCTGAAGCGCCCCCGAAAAAACAAGGAGACACGCTTTGATGCATCGCCCCCCGATTCGACTCGCGCTGGCGCTGGCCTGCTTCGCCGGTGCCGCGGCCGGCCCCGCCGTCGCGAAGGACACCGGCCTCGCCTACATCTCCAGCGAGAAGGACAGCACCTTGACGATGGTCGACGTGAAGACGCTCGAAGTCACCGGCGTGATCAAGACCTGCAAGCGCCCGCGCCACATGAAATTCCTGCCGGGCGGTACGCAGCTGATGGTGGCCTGCGGCGATGCGAACAAGGCGGACATCATCGACGTGCAGACGAAGCAGTCGCTCGGCACCTTCGCCTTCGGCGACGACCCGGAAGCCTTCGATCTGTCGCCCGACGCGAAGACCGCCTACATCTCGCTGGAAGACGAAGGCGCGCTCGGCTTCTTCGACATGGCGACGAAGAAGCTGAGCAAGTCGGTGCCGGTCGGCAAGGAGCCCGAAGGCGTGATCACCTCGCCCGACGGCAAGCTGGTCTACGTGACCTCGGAGGTCGCGAACAAGGTGCACGTGATCGACACCGCGAGCGGCAAGGTCGTGGCCAACATCGCGGTCGGCAAGCGCCCGCGACGCTTCGCCTTCAATGCCGATGCGAGCGAGCTGTGGGTCTCGAACGAGCTGGGCGCGAGCGTCAGCATCATCTCGACCAAGGACCTGACGGTGAAGGACACGATCAACTTCGAGGTCAAGGGCATGCGGGCGGACGACATCACGCCGGTCAGCCTGGCGATGTCGAAGGACGGCAAGACGGCCTACGTCGGACTCGGGCGCGCGAACCACGTCGCCTTCGTCGATGTCGCGACACGCAAGGTCGAGCAGCTGGTGCTGGTGGGCAAGCGCGCCTGGGGTGTCGGCCTGAACAAGGACGGTTCGCGGCTCTTCGTCGTCAACGGCCTGTCGGACGACATGACGGTGATCGACACGGCCGCCGCCAAGCCGCTGAAGACGATTCCGGTGGGCCGGGTGCCGTACATGGTCGTCGTCGATGACTGAACGAGCCGGTCAACAGCTTGTCGCCGCGCTCGCGCTTGGACTCGCGGCGGCTTCGCTGCACGCCGCGACCTTGACCATCGGCGTGCTCTCGCGCGCCGATGACGAGCGGCTCGATCCGAAGCGGGTCGAGCTCGGCTACCTGGGCCAGCCCGGCGGGCCGATCTCGCAGGCGGTCGACATGGCGGTCAAGGAGAGCGACTACGAGCTCGGCGACGCGAAGTTGCAGGTCAAGGTGGATGCGGTCGAAGTCGCCGATGCGGCCGGCGCGAAGGCCGCGCTGCAGAAGTTCGAGAAGGGCGGCGCCGCCGCGGTCTTGCTCGACTTGCCGGCGGCGTGGATCGCCTCGTCGGCCACGGCCGTCAAGCTGCCGCTGATCAACACCGCCGACGCCTCCGACAGCCTGCGCGCGAGCTGCACGCCGAACCTCTTCCACACGCTGCCGAGCGAGCGCATGCGCGCCGATGCAATGGCGCAGACCTTGATGTCGCGCCGCTGGCAGAAGGTGCTGGTGCTCTATGGCCCGTCGCCGGAAGACGCCGAACGCTCGGCCGTGGCGCAGGCCTCGATCAAGCGTTATGCGATCAAGCCGGTCGCGGTGAAGCCGTTCAAGCTCTCCGCCGATCCGCGCGAGCGCGCGCTCGGCAACCCCTTGCTGCTGACCGGCGGGACGGACTACGACGCGGTCTGGATCATCGACAGCGACGGCGAATTCGCGCGCGCCCTGCCCTATCGCACGCAGCTGCCGCGGCCGGTGGTCGGCGACGGCGGCCTGTTCGCGCTCGGCTGGGCGCCGCACTTCGAGCGCTTCGGCTCGCCGCAGCTGATCCGGCGATTCGAGAAGGCCGCGCACCGGCCGATGGTCTCGCAGGACTGGGCCGCGTGGATGGCGACCAAGGCGGTGCTCGAAGCCGCGCTGGAGCAGCCCGCATCGCCCGGCGCCGCGCAGGTGATGAAGGCCCTGACGCGGCCCGACTTCGTGCTCGACGGCTTCAAGGGCGTGCGCGTCAGCTTCCGCCCGTGGGACCGCCAGCTGCGCCAGCCGATCCTGATGACCGACGGCCAGGGCGTGGTCGCGATCGCGCCCGCCGAAGGCGTGCTGCATCCGAAGAACGTGCTCGACACGCTGGGCCTGGATCAGCCGGAGTCCAGGTGCAAGTGATGGCGATGACAACAACAGCGAAGCGGCCGGCATGAACCTCGTCCACGCCTCGCGCGCACTGCGTGCGATCACGACCCGCGAAGTGCTGAAGTTCGGCAAGCAGTCGGGCCGCCTGGTCTCCGCGCTGGTGCGGCCCTTGTTGTGGCTGGCGGTGTTCGCGGCCGGCTTCCGCAACGTCTTCGGCGTCGCGATCGTGCCGCCCTACGACACCTACATCCCCTACGACGTCTACATCGCGCCGGGCCTCGTCGGCATGGTGCTGCTGTTCAACGGCATGCAGTCTTCGCTCGCGATGGTCTACGACCGCGAGATGGGCCTGATGCGATTGCTGCTGACCGCGCCGCTGCCGCGCTGGTGGCTGCTGCTGTGCAAGCTGCTCGCGACCGCGGCGCTCTCGCTGCTGCAGGCGCTGGCCTTCGTCATCGTCGCGATCCTGGTCGGCACCGACCTGCCGCTGTTCGGCCCGCAGACGCCGATGCTGCTGATCGCCTCGCTCGGCGCCGCGCTGATGCTGGGCGCGCTCGGCCTGCTGCTCTCGGTGCACATCAAGCAGCTGGAGAACTTCGCCGGCACGATGAACTTCGTGATCTTCCCGATGTACTTCATGTCGACCGCGCTCTACCCGCTGTGGAAGCTGGAGGAATCGGGCGCCAACTGGGTCTACCAGGTGGCGCGCTTCAACCCGTTCACCCACGCCGTCGAGTGGATGCGCTTCGCGCTCTACGCCAAGGACCCGGGCATTTCGCCCTACGTCGTGATCGGTACCGGCCTGGTCTGCTTCGCGCTCGCGGCCTGGGGTTACGACCCGCAGCGCGGCTTCGGGCAGCTCGCCAAGCGCGGCGGCTGACGGCCAGGCATCATCCTCGACGAGAACCATCATGTTGACCGAGCAGTTCCTTCTTTCGCGGCGCCAGTGGTTGAGCGCCGCAGTGGCCGGCAGCGTCGCGGGTCTGGCGCCGTCCTGGGCGCGCGCGGCCGACGACTATCCTTCGCGCCCGATCACCTTGTGGGTGCCGTGGCCGGCCGGCGGCGCGACCGACATCACCCTGCGCGTGCTGGTCGAACTCGTCTCGCACCGGCTGAACCAGAAGATCGTGATCGAGAACCGCGGCGGTGCCGGCGGCACGATGGCGATGCCGATCCTGCAGCAGGCCGCGCCCGACGGCTACACCATCGCGCAGATCCCGCAGACGGTGTTCCGCGCGCCGTGGATCCGCAAGGTCAACTGGGACCCGATCCGCGACGTGACGCCGATCATCCAGGTCTCGGGCGTGACCTTCGGCGTGCTGGTGCCGGCCGCCAGCTCCTTCCATTCGCTGGACGACCTGTTCGCCTATGCCAAGACCCATCCGGGCGCGCTGACGATCGCGACCAATGGCGTCGGCACCACGCCGCACGTGGTGATGGACGAGATCTTCGGCAAGAAGGGCCTGAGCTACGTGCACGTGCCGTACAAGGGCACTTCGGAGCAGATGCTCGCGGTCTCGTCCGGACAGGTGATGGTGGGCGTCAACTCCAACGGATTCGCGCCCTTCGTCGACAACGGCAAGCTGCGCCTGCTGGTGACCTTCGGCGACCTGCGCACCAAACGCTGGCCGGCGGTGCCGACCTTGAAAGAGCTGGGCTACGGCATCGTCGCGACCTCGCCTTACGGCATCGGCGGGCCGAAGGGCCTGCCGCCGCAGATCGTCAGCGTGCTGCACGATGCCTTCAAGGCCGCGATGTACGAGCCGACGCACATTGCCGAGCTCGCGCAGTACGACCAGGAGCTCGACTACCTCGGGCCGGAGGACTACGGCAAGTCGATGCGCGAGATCTACGCAGCCGAGCGGCGCACGGTGGAGCGCATGGGGCTGGCGCGCGTGGTGGAGTAAGCGCGCAGTCGCAGGCCGGGCTGCTCAGCTCGGCCCGATGCCGTGCAGCCGCGCATAGCGCAGCAGCTCGACCGCATTCGCGACGCCGAGCTTCTGGCGGATGTCGGTCTGGTAGTTGGCAACCGTCTTCGGGCTGAGGTGCATGGCGCGCGCGATCTCGTCGACCGCACGGCCGGCGAGCAGGCGATGCAGCACGTCGAGTTCACGGGCCGACAGGCGCGCATGCAGCGGCTCGCTCTCGGCTTGCGCAGCATCTGCGAT
>Ga0105240_10001407_pt1 | contig 41286 bp, 26 predicted proteins | sample KBSC54metaG_FD_80426 | JGI IMG/M metagenome (GOLD analysis project Ga0105240, IMG submission 80426) | Corn rhizosphere microbial communities from Kellogg Biological Station, Michigan, USA - KBS C5-4 metaG | ecosystem: Host-associated > Plants > Roots > Rhizosphere > Soil | place: Michigan, USA... | reverse complement strand
GCGCCGCGCCGCCGGCGCCCACCGACACGGTGCCTAACGAGACGCCGCCCGCCGTCAGCGCGCGTACGTCCGAGACCGGCACGCAGGCGCAGTTCCGCAACGTCGACTTCGACATTGGCCGCGGCATCACGCTCGACATCTCGCGGCTCCGCGGTGAGCTGCGCAGCAAGCAGCAGGGGTCGCCCATCGCGTTCGACGACAAGCGGTCGTTCGTCATCCACATCGCGTCGGCGGAAGTCGGACTCACGATGCAGAGTCTCGACAGCCTGATGAACGGCTACGTGTTCGCGTACCGCGGCGCGCCGCTCAGGCACCTCAAGTTCTCCACCGACAGCGGCAAGCTCGTGCAGGAAGGCACGCTGCACAAAATCGTGAACATTCCGTTTCGCATCACGGCGGTCATGTCGATGACGGCGGACGGACTGATCCGCGTGCACCCGGTGAAGATCAAGATCTTCTCGGTGAACGGACGCGGCCTGATGAAAGCGTTAGGCATCACGCTGCAGTCGCTGCTCGACCTCCAGCACGCGCACGGCGTGAGCGTGCAGGGCAACGATCTGCTGCTCGACCCGCAGCAGCTCCTGCCGCCGCCGGCGATCGAAGGACGTGTCACCGCGGTGCGCGTCGATTCGAACGAAGTCGTGCAGGTGTTTGGCGACTCGAGCGAAACCACGCCGCGTCCGCTGCGCCCGCCCGAGACGGCGCGCAATTACATGTATTTCCGCGGCGGCACGCTGCACTTCGGCAAGCTCTTCATGGTGGACGCGGACATGGAGATCATCGACCTCGATCCCCACAACGTCTTCCAGTTCAGCATCGACCAGTACAACACGCAGCTCGTCGCGGGGTACTCGAAGAACACCGCGAGTAACGGGCTCATCGTCTTCATGCCTGACCTCGCCACTGCCGAACGCGAACAGGCCAAGCGAGAGCTGTCGCGTCACGAGTGACTCGCGCCGGTGTGGTTGCCCAACCATCTTTTCGCGCGTCGAACGTTGGACCATCACCCACACAAGTCCCCCCGAGCCGAGTCTCGAACCCAATGTCGACGCTCCCGTTTCAGCGCGCGCTCTCGACGGCGTGTGCCGTTGCCATCACGATCGTGTGCGGCGTGCCCGCGCTGGCGCAGGTAGCCGAACCACCAGCCAGGCCGTCAGCCACGGGCGATCCGCCGGGCCGCGTTGGGCGACTCGCGTACCTCGGCGGCACCGTCTCGTTCCGCGCCGGTGGCGACACCGCGTGGGCCGTTGCCGTGCCCAACAGTCCGGTGACGACCGGCGACGCGCTGTGGGCCGACAACGCAGGACGCGTCGAGGTCGAGATCGGGTCGGCCGAAGTCCGGCTCGACCAGCAAACCGAGCTCGACGTCGAGCGACTGGACGATGCGGCGCTCCAGTTCAGCGTGCCGCAGGGGTCGGCGATCTTGCGGCTGCGCTCCCTGGCGACCGGCGAAACCGACGAGATCGACGCGCCTAACGCAGCGGTGCAGATGGCGACGATCGGCGAATATCGCGTCGACGTCACACTCGACGGCGCGACGACGTCGATCACCGTATTCTCTGGCACGGCAACGGTCTCCGCGGGCGGGTCGTCATTCGCGGTGGACGCCGGCCAGGTGGCCACCGTCCAGGGTGACAGCACGGCGACGTACAACCTCGCCAACGTCGGGGCGCCCGATGAGTTCGCGCAGTGGTCGAGGACGCGCGACGCGCGCATCGATGCGGCGGTGGCCGCCGCGTCGCGATACGTGTCGCCCTACATGCCGGGCACCGCCGATCTCAACGCCGATGGCACGTGGGACCAGGATGCGAGCTATGGTCCCGTCTGGTATCCGCGCAGGGTCGTTGCCGGTTGGGCGCCGTATCGCTACGGACACTGGGTATGGGCCGGCCGCTGGGGATGGACCTGGGTCGACGATGCACAATGGGGATGGGCGCCGTTCCACTATGGTCGTTGGGCATACATCCACAATCGATGGGGATGGTGCCCGGGCCGCGTCGTCGCGCCGCCCGTGTACGCGCCCGCGTTAGTCGCGTTCGTCGGCGGCAACGGCTGGTCCGTTGGGACGTCGTTTGGACCGGGCGGCGGCATCGGATGGTTCCCGCTCGCGCCGCAAGAGGTCTATCGCCCGCCGTACGTCGTGAGCCCGGTGTATCTGCGCCGCGTGAACGTGACCAACGTGAACATCACCAACATCAACATCACGAACGTCAACGTGACCAACGTGACGTATCGCAACCGCACCGTCGTCAACGCGGTCACGGTCGTTTCGCAGAAGACATTCAGGAACGGAACGCCGGTGGGCCGCTCGGCGGTGCGTGTCGCTCCCGGCGACGTCGCGCGCGTCACCGTCATTCAGCGCGCACCGGTGGTGCCGACGCGCGTGAGCCTGATCGGTCAAGAGGTGGCGAACCGTCGCGCTTCGTTCCCGCCGGCGGTATTGGCGCGCCGTCCCGTGCTCGCGGTGCACGCACCGCCGCCCGCGCCGATGTCGTTCGCCCTGCAGCAGAAAGAACTGGCGAAGACCGCCGGTCGTCCGCTGTCGCACACCGAGCTCGTCACGCTGCGCAGGCGTACGCCGGTGGTGGCGTCCACGCCAATTCGCGAGCGGCCGGCGACCACGGTGCTGCCGGGTGGCGCGGGACTCAAGCCCGCGCGCATCGGCCTGCCGCCCGAGCGTCGAACCACGGAACCGACGCCGGTGCGTCTCCGGGTGACGCCTCCGCCGCCGACGGCCAATCCCGCGCCTAACCAGCAGCCGTCCAGGGTGGCGCCCGAGCCCGCCGCGCCGCCGGTGCGGCTGCCGCCGGGCGCGCCGCCAATGCCTAACGGAAAGAACGCGACCGCGTCGCGCGCCCAGCTCGATCAGGCCTACTCGAAGGCGCAGCAGCAGATGGAGCAGCGGCACGAGCAGGAGTTCGCCAAACCGCCGAAGGGCGAGCGCATGCCGGACCTTACGGCGCGACAGGACTCCGAGCACCGCGACCTGTCGGCTCGCTACCAGCAAGCGGCGGCCGCCGGCAGCAGCAAGCTGCCGCCATCTCCGAAACCGGCGCGTACCACCGCGCGGGCGCCAAGAAATCCGAGCAAGGAGACAAAGCAGCGATAATCGAATGATTCGCCATCCGGCTCGCGCGTCCCGCTCGCCGAGCGGCGTGGTCCGTGTTATGCGACGCCGCTCGACGTATGCCTCATGCGTGCTCGCCGATGCGCGGCGAGCGGAACGCTGACCCAGTCGGCTGGAGGTCAGGATGCCGGATCAGGACACGATCGAACGCGCGCATGAAGATGCGCGAGAAGGGAAGTCGCCGTCGACGCAGGCGGGCGAGTTCGTGCGTGAAGAGATGGATCACATCCGCGAAGGGAAGCACGGCGCCCGGTCGACCAAGCAGGCCATCGCCATCGGTCTGTCGGAGGCGCGTCGCGCCGGTGTGAAGCTGCCTCCGAGCAAGAGCTCGTCGAAGCGGACGCGGAAGAAGGCGAAGCAGGATCTGGCGAAGGGACGGAAGCGCGGGCGGAAAACGTCGCGCAAGCGCTCGCGTGCGGTGACCGGCGCCCTGCGCCGCGAGGGACACAAGGCTGCGTCGCGCAGTTCGCTGTCGAAACAGGCACGGTCGAGCGCGCGCCGGCGCAGCGCCTCGCAGCGCTCGGCGTCGGCGCGGCAAGCCGTGCGCACCAAGGGCGCGGCCGGGCGTTCGGCAGCGGCAAAAAAGGCGGCACGCACGCGGGCGCGTCACCGGCGCTGAGGTCGTGCCCGGCACACGCAGGCCGGGTGGGTGCACCCCGTTAGGCGAAAATCCCCACCTGGCCGCCCGTGTGCCAGAACAGCACGGTCGCGTCCTCGGGGATGCGCCGCGCCCGCACCGCGGCGATGAGCCCCGCCAGGGCCTTGGCCGTGTACGTGTTGTCCACGAAGATGGCCTCGCTCTGCGCGGCAAGTCGCTGCGCTTCCCGCGAGGCGTCGCTCGGCACGCCATAGCCGTCGCCGATGAAGGCGTCATCGACTTCGATCGGGCGTGCCCCCGCGAGTGCCGCTCCGTCCACGCCTAACAACGAACCCATGCCCTGCATGACTTCGCGCACCCGGCCGGCGATCGACGCCACCGGGTCATCGGGACTCACCCCAACGACGCGCGTGGCGAGCCCGTGCAGCGCGCAGCCGGCCAGCAGCCCGGCCTGCGTGCCGCCGGACGAGCTCGAGTGATAGATGACGTCCGGTGCCGGTCCCTGATCCAGCATCTCGCCCACGGCGTGCGCGAATCCGAGCGCGCCTAACGGAGTGGAGGCGCCGAGCGGGATGCGGAAGGGCGTGCGGCCGTCGCGCTCGAGCTCTGCCACGGCGTCGTCGATGGCCGCGTTGCGTTCCTCGCGCGACGATACGTAGCGCACGTCGGCGCCCAGCAGCGCATCGAGCAACGCATTGGCGGTGGGCCGCTCCTGACGCGTGCCGTTCGCGATCAAAACGCACTGCATGCCGAGCGTGGCGGCTACCGCCGCCGTGACGCGCGCGTGGTTCGACTGGATACCTCCGGTGGTGACGAGCGCATCGGCACCGTCGGCGACCGCTTGTGCGCCGACGAACGCGAGTTTCCGCACCTTGTTGCCGCCGAATCCGAAGGGGATGGCATCGTCGCGTTTGACGAGGAGACGCGGTCCGCCGCCGAGCGCAGCGCGCAGACGCGCCATCTCCTGAATCGGCGTCGGCGTTGTCACGAGCGGAAGGGCAGGGTGCGTGCGCAGACGCTCGAGGGCGGCGCGCGCGCCGGGCATGGATGCGGACATTCGCCTAACGGAAGAGGTGATCGGGCATCCGCAGCGGCGCTGCCTGCGGAGCGGCGACAAGCCTGGTCCAGGGAACCGCGATGCGCAGAGAATGCGCGCGCCAGAAGACTTCGTCAACGGCCGGTGGGTGGCGCGGTCTATGCACGCCTCGACGACGTGCGTTCGGGGCGGAGCTCGACCCAATCGCGCAGCGACAGCCCTCCGGCGGACGCGCGCGACGATGCGCGCCCGGTCCCGCTGCGGCACGCGCTCAGCGTCATGATCGCGTCGGATCCCGGCCTAACGCGATGGCGCGCCGCGGCGCGCGCCACGCTCACCGCGATCGCGTCGTCAGCCGTGCTGGTGCCGCTCGCGCACGCCCGCCGCGAGTCCGCCACGCTCGTACTCGCCGGCATCGTTGTCGGTATCATGGCGGCTGCGCGCGTATACGATGACACACCGCGGGCCCAGCGCATCACCATGCTGCTGGCCGTCCCCGTGACACTCCTCGTCATCGGGGCCGGATCGCTCGCGGCCTCGCGGCCGTGGCTCGACCAGCTGTTGTTTTGTGTTGTCGTATTCGGTGCGACGTTCGCGCGCCGCTATGGTCCGCGCGGCAGCGCGCTCGGCCTGCTCGCGTTCATGAGCTTCTTTTTTTCACTCTTCGCCCGTGCGGGCGAGCGCGACTTCACGTTGTCGTCGGTTTCGATCGTGATCGCCGTGGCCGTCGCATACGTCGTGCGATTTGGAATCGTCCGTGACCGTCCCGATCGCCTGCTCGATGGGATGCTGGTAGCGTTCCGTGCGCGTGCGGCAACGGTCCTCGAGTCGCTCGCGCGAACGGCCGATGCGAAGCGCGACGGACGGTGGCGCATGCACCGGCTGCGTGTGTCGCTCGCCCATCTGAACGACACGGCTCTCGCACTCGAGGATGAAGCCGCGGCGCGACGGCACCGGAGTGCCGCCGCCGATCAATGGGCGCTCGACATCTTCGAGGTCGAGCTGGCCATCGAAACAGTCGCCGACGTCCTCGAGGGTGCGTGCCGAGTCGGCCCTTGGGCGGGCGTTCGTCGCGCGGTGGCGCGGACGGCCCGTGCGTTAGGCGCACACGTTCGCGCGCCAGACGGCGAGCGCGACGCGGAGGCCAGGGCGCCCGACGGGTTGCCGGACTCGCTCGGCAGCAAGATGCGGTTTGCGGAGTACATCATTGCGCACCGCCATCCGTGGACGTCCCCGCGACCCGCCGATGCGGTGATCGACGAGTCCGTCACCGCTCAGGGCGGCTCCACGCCGCTGGGTCTCAATCCCGATGAGGTTGCACCATCGCCCGAGTCGCTCCGCCCGACGCTGCGGCTCGCCATACAGGCCGCGATCGCCGCCGCCCTCGCCATGATCGCGGGTCACCCGGTCTCTTCGGCGCGCTGGTATTGGGCCGTGATCGGCGCGTTCGTTGTATTCTTGCGCGCGACCAATCGCGCCGAGAGTCTCTCGCGCGCGTGGCAGCGGATCCTGGGGACCGTTGGCGGCGTCGTGTTAGGCGTCGTCATCGCGGACGCGGTTGGCGCCGACCACCGCACGGCACTCGTGCTGCTTTATCTGAGCATCTTCGGCGCGTTCTACCTCGCGCCGCTCTCGTACGCCTGGATGATCGTGTTCGTCACCACCGCGCTCGCGCTGTTGTACGATACGTTCGGCAACTATTCGTCGGCGCTCCTGTCGCTGCGCCTCGAGGAGACGCTCATCGGCGCGTCGATCGGGGCCGTCGTCGCCAGCCTCGTGTTGCCCGCGCCGGCACGCCTGTCCGTGGACCGGCGCGCGGCCGACCTGCTGCGCGAATCGTCGCGCGCCGTCGACGCGCTCACGGCGCCCGATGCGACGTCGCTGCCGCCGAGCGCGCGGCTGCGTTGGGCACGAGGCGTGGATCGTGCGGTGCAACGCTTCCGTCAGACCACGCGCCCCGTCTGGGAGATCAACCTGCCGCTGCACACACCTCGCTTCATGGACTCGGTGCGTGCCGCGGTCGATCTCGCCTACGCCGTGCGCCACCTGGTGGCGCACTCGGGCCCGGGCGACGACGTCCCGGTCCGCGCCGCTCCCGTGTCCGAGTGGTTCGAGCGTGTCGATGCCGCGCGCGCGGCCCTCGCCGCGACGGCCGGGTTGCCGGCGCCGCTGGCGGTGGGAGCGCGAGACGCCGACATTTCGTAGAGGCGGGCGCATGCGCGGCCGCGTTGCCTAACGGAGAGAGCCGGCATCGTGTCAGGCACGTACGCGGTCAAAGAGCTGTATTACACGCTGCAGGGCGAAGGCGCGCAGACGGGTCGCGCCGCCGTGTTCTGCCGCTTCGCGGGCTGCAACCTGTGGACCGGCCTCGAGCGCGACCGTGCCACCGCCGTCTGCACCTTCTGCGACACGGACTTCGTCGGCACCGACGGGCCGGGCGGCGGCCGCTTCGCCACACCGGAGGTGCTCGCGCAAGCCGCGCTCCTCACGTGGGGTGAGGGCCGGTACCTCTCGGGCACGCCGCTCGTCGTCTGCACCGGCGGCGAGCCGCTGTTGCAGCTCGACGTGCCGCTCATCGACGCGTTCCACGACGTCGGCTTTCAGGTGGCGATCGAGACCAATGGGACGCAGCCCGCGCCGCCTGGACTCGACTGGATCTGCGTGAGTCCCAAGGCCGGGGCGCCGCTACGCCTCGTGGTGGGCGATGAGCTCAAGCTCGTGTATCCGCAGAGCGAGCCCGAAGCGCAGCCCGAGCGATTCGAGTCGCTCGCGTTCCGGCACTTTTTCCTGCAGCCGATGGACGGCCCGCACCGCGAAGAGAACACGCAGCGCGCGCTTGCCTACTGCCTCGCGCACCCGCGTTGGCGGCTCTCCCTGCAGACGCACAAGCTCATCGGGCTCCCGTAGAACGGACACGACCGGACGCAGCCGGACAGTGCACGGATCGCTCGGCTGCGAGAGTCCGGCTGTGCGCGCCTTATCCGTTCTATGGCCACTCGTGCTTCGGCCGCTCGAGCGCCGCGCGATCCCAGTTGCCTAACTCCGCCGCGGCTTCGTACGCTGACTGGGCAAAATCCAGGATGGCATCGTCCGGCGACGATGCCCGCCTAACGACGTCGTACGGCATGATGTATTCGCGCATCGTCCGGTCGTATCCCGCGCCCGCTGGACGCAACGCGCGCGCGCGCGCAGTGTAACCCTCCGGTTCCGGGTACGCATACGCGTAGAACGCCGGGCCCGGCATCCCGGGGCTGCCCGGCCACAACCCGACGCTCGCGCACTCGTGCGAGTACGCTTCCACCATCACGTAGTCCGGACAGTTAGGCGCGCCGCCGCCGTGACGCGGCGCGCGCCGGCCGGAAAACCGCGTCTGCGCCAGGTCGAAGCTGCCCCAGAAGAAGTGCGTCGGGCTGCACTTGCCCAGAAAGCGCCCGCGGAATCGCTCCAGCACGCGCTGCGATTCGCTCACGATCAGCCACCATGCGTGCGCCGCGTTCGCGTCGTACGACGCGTGCTCGCGATCCTGCGCGAACGGAATCGCCACCGGAACCTCGTTCGGCACGGGGCGAATGCGCGCCTCGAGATCGAGCGCCGTGAGCTCCGCGACGTACGCCGCATAGAACGCCGCCACCGATTGCGGAACCAGCGGCAGCGATGCGCTGCGTCCGTCGCTCGAGCGGATGTCGAGGCGATGATCGATGAAATCGAAATCGACCGAGAACGTCCGCACGCCGTCTCCGGCCGGCATCGCCGATGTCGTCAGCCCGCGTGGCGTCACGTAGAGAGCGACCTGCCACCAGTGATTCATCATCGGTGCGTGCGCGAGGCGCGTCTTCCCCACGATCTGCGTCCACATGTGCAGCGTGGCGTGCGTGTCGGCCCACGACTCGAATGGCAGGTCGGGCCAGCGCTCGGCCGCGGTCGCGGAAGGTCGAATGTCGCTCACATTGCCAACATATGCGCGATATCGCCGCGTCTCAAGAAAGGCAGTATTGGGTCAGATCCACGACCAGAAGCGCCGCGCTCTCTCCAATCGCTCCGCCGCCGCATACTTTGTACGACATGAGTGACACGCCTCGCCCGCGCGCCGTGGTCCTGTTGAGCGGCGGGCTCGACTCTACGACGGTGCTCGCTGTCGCGCGGCACGATGGCTTCGACGTTGCCGCGCTTTCGGTGCGCTACGGCCAGCGCCACGCCGCCGAGCTCGAGGCGGCCGCGCGCAGTGCCCAACGAATGGGCATCGCTCGGCACGAGATCGTGGATCTCGATCTGCGCGCGTTCGGCGGCTCGGCGCTCACAGCCGACATCCCCGTGCCCAAGAATCGCGACGCAAGCGACATCGGTGCCGGTATTCCTGTGACGTACGTGCCGGCGCGCAACACCGTATTCCTCGCGCTCGCCCTCGCGTTCGCCGAGACACTGGGCGCAGCAGATATTTTCCTGGGCGTCAACGCGCTCGACTACTCGGGCTATCCCGACTGTCGCCCCGCCTTCATCGAGGCTTTCGAACACCTGGCGAATCTCGCGACCAAGGCCGGCGTCGATGGCACGAGCCGCTTCCGCATTCATGCGCCGCTCCTCCACCTCTCGAAAGGCGAGATCATCGCCATCGGTCTGTCGTTAGGCGTGGATTATGGCGTGACCTGCAGCTGCTATGATCCGCTGCCCACCGGCGAGGCGTGCGGCCGCTGCGACGCGTGCCTGCTTCGTCTGCGTGGGTTCGAGGCCGCCGGCGTCCGCGATCCCATCGCGTACGCACCGCGCTGAACGCCGTCGTATCGCTTGACACGCGCTGTACCGCGGCCTATTTGACTGCGCGACGCGTGCGACTCACGCGTTGCGATCTACGCATGCTTGTCCCGCACACAAACGAGACCTGACCGTGGAGACACGAGACAACATCCCGCGCCTGGAACCCGAACGCCCCGAGAGCGACGTCACGCGGCGCGACTTCCTCGTGCGTGCCGGCCTGTTCGGTGGCGCGCTCACCCTGTTTGCCCGCACGCCATCTGCCGTACGCGACGTGATGCGTCAATCGGCGCACGCGCTGGGGGACGCGCCGACGGCCTTCGCCGCACCGGCGGGTGATCTGTCGCCGCTCTTCTCGGGACTCCAGTGGCGGCTCCTCGGCCCCTTCCGCGGCGGGCGCACCGATGCCGTGACCGGCGTACCGGGTCGGCCTAACGATTTCTACTCGGGCTCGGTGAACGGCGGCCTCTGGAAGACGATCGACGCCGGCCGCGTGTGGGAGCCGGTGTTCGACGCCAACCCCGTCGCGTCGATCGGCGCGGTTGCCGTCGCGCCATCTGCCCCCGACACCGTCTACGTGGGCAGCGGCGAGTGCACGCTGCGCGATTCGACGGGCTTCGGCAACGGCATGTACAAGTCCACCGACGCCGGCAAGACGTGGACACACATGGGGCTCGACGGCACGCAGCACATTGGCAAGGTCGCGGTACATCCGACGGATCCGAACATCGTGTTCGTCGCGGCGATCGGAAACTTCTACGGCCCGAACGCCGATCGCGGCGTATACCGCTCCACCGACGGCGGTCGCAGTTGGAAGAAAGTGCTGTTCAAGAACGAAAATGTCGGCGCGGTGGAAGTCGTGATCGATCCGACCAACCCGCGCGTGATCTACGCGGGTCTCTGGAACACGCGCCGTCCGCCATGGTTCGTGTACGCGCCGACCAACGGGCCGGGCGGCGGTCTCTACAAGTCGACCGACGGCGGCGACACGTGGACGGAGCTAACGAATGGGCTTCCGAAGGAAGGCATCGGCAAGTCGGGTATCGCCGTATGCCCGAGCAATCCGCAGCGCGTGTACGCGGTGATCGATGATCTCGTACCGGATCCGAGCATTCCCGTGGACACGTCGCAGGCCGCGGTGGCCGCGCGCCGCTTCGGTGTCGGCGTCCCAGGGTTAGGCGGATTCTTCCGCTCCGACGACGCGGGCGCGACGTGGACGCGCTTGTCTAACGACTCGGCCCTCTGGGGGCGCGGATGGTACTTCGAGCACGTCGCGGTCGACCCGAAGAATGCCGACGTGGTGTACGTGTCCAATGTGTCCGTGTCGCGCTCCATGGATGGCGGCCACACGTGGGTGCCTGTGCGCGGCTCGCCCGGCGGCGACGACTATCACCAGGCGTGGGTGTCGCCCGATGATCCGAACACGATGATCGTGGCCAGCGATCAGGGCACGGTGATCACGCGCAACGCGAAGACGGAGGATCCTCGCCAGGTCACGTGGAGCTCGTGGCTCAATCAGCCCACGGCGCAGATCTATCACGTCTCGGTCGACTATCGCTTTCCGTACTGGGTGACCGGCGCGCAGCAAGACAGCGGAGCCGTTGCCGTGCGGTCGCGCGGCAAGTTCGGCGAGATCTCGATGCGCGACTGGGAGCCCATCGGCGCTGGCGGTGAGAGCGGCTACACGGCCGGTGACCCGCTGCATCCGGGCATCGTGTTCGGCGGCACGGGTCAGCGGTACGATCTCGCGCTCAACGCGCCCGTGGCCGGCACCACCGCGCCGGACGTTCCGAAGGGCGAGACGGCGCGCGCCGATTGGACGCAGCCACTCGTCGTGTCGCGCGCCGACCCGCGCGCGCTGTACTACGGCAATCAATATCTGTTCCGCTCGACAGACAGCGCGCAAACGTGGACACGCGTGAGTCCGGACCTCACGCGCCCACAGCCCGGCGTCCCGTCGGGGCTGGATGCGGCAGCGGCAGCGGACACCGGGACGAACGGACAGCGCGGCGTGATCTACACCATTTCGCCGTCGCCGATCCTGGTGCCCATGGTGTGGATCGGCACGGACGACGGCAACATCCAAGTGACGATGGACAGCGGCGCGCACTGGCAGAACGTGACGCCGCCCGCGCTCACCGCGTGGAGCCGCGTGACGATGATCGAGGCGTCGCACTTCGACTTCAACACGGCGTACGCGAGTGTCGATCGGCATCAATTGCAGGACTTCGAGCCGTACATCTATCGCACGCGCGACTTGGGCAAGACGTGGCAGCGCATCACCAAAGGCCTGCCCGCCGGTCTGTACGTGCACACCGTGAAGGAGGACCCGATGCGCCGCGGCTTGTTGTTCGCGGGCACCGAGCGCGGGGCCTTCGTTTCCTTCGACGACGGCGACTCGTGGCTGCCGTTGCAGCTCAACCTGCCGCCCACATCGATCCGCGACTTCGAGGTGTACCAGAACGATCTCATCGTCGGCACGCACGGCCGCGGCTTCTGGGTCATCGACGACATTACGCCGCTGCGTCAGGCGGAGGCGTCGCAGTTGGCGAGCGACGTCGTGTTGTTCAAACCAACGGACGCGATCTACTACAATCAGGGCGGGGACAACGGCACGCCGCTGCAGAAGGACGAGCCGCAGGCGGACAACCCGCCTAACGGAGCAGCCATCGATTATTTCTTGAAGGCCGCGCCGTCGGGACCGGTGACGCTCGAGATTCTGGATGCCTCGGGCCAGGTGGTGCACACGTTCGGGAGCGGCGCACCCGTCGAAGCTGCCGCCGGCGGCGCCGCGGGTCGGCACCGGCCGGGCCTGCCCAACACGACGGCACTGTGGCGGCCGGCGCCCGAGCCGTTCGCCACATCGGCGGGCATGCACCGCATCGTGTGGCTGCCGGTGAAAGAGATGCCGCGCGGCGGTCCGGGCGGAGGCGGCGGCGGATTCGGCCGCCGGCGGATTCCGCTCCTCGGCACCTTCTCGGCGCGCCTAACGGTGAACGGCAAGACCTACACGCAGCCCTTCACCGTCAAGCCCGATCCGCGCGGCCTGCCGGGCGTCGAGGACGAGGACGACGGCGCCGACGACTACTGACGCCGCGGCGATGCGGGCGGGGCAGGGATGCCCGCCCGCGTCGCCGCGTTAGGCGACGGGCACCGCGTGCAGCAGGATCGGCCGAGCGTCACGGCCCCTTGTGCGGATACTTCGGCGGCTTCGGCACACTCGGCGGCTGCTTGGCTAACTGATCCATCAACGTGTGCACCGCCATCTCGAGCTGCGCATCGCGGCCGAGGAAGGTCTGGTGGGGTGTGTCGTCCACGACCACATCCGGATCCACGCCGTGGCCCTCGATGAGCCACTCGCTGGCTGGCCCGTACACGCCCATTTCGGCGGCCGTCGCGATACCGCGGTCGGCCAAGATGTTCGACGACGACAGCCAGATCTCGCCGCCCCATGTCCGCGTACCGATGAGCTTGCCTAACCCGAGCGCCCGGAACCCGTACGCGAACGCTTCGCCGTCCGATGCGGTGTGCTCGTTCACGAGTACAGTCATCGGCCCGCGAAACGCTTCCTGCATGTTCCAGTACGGCGCACCGGTGCGCGGCTGCCAGAACATCCACGCGTGGCGCATCAGCTTCTCGAGAATCCACGAGTCGATGTTGCCGCCGCCGTTGTCGCGCACGTCGACGATCAGCGCATCGCGGTTGAACACTGGATAGAAGTCACGCTCCCACTGCGCGATGTCGTTACTGGTCATCGCGCGCAGATGCACGTAGCCGATGCGTCCGTGGCTCAGGCTGTCCACGAGCAGGCGCCGCGTGTACTCCCACTCGTTGTACCGCAGGCCGGACGCGGCACGCGCGCTCATGGGTTCGACGACCACGTCGCGCGTCGCGGTGCCCGGGCCTTGGACTCGAAGCCGCACTTGTGTGCCCGCCGTATTGCGCAGGAGCGCGCCCAACGATGGACCGGACAACGCGGGTGTCCCGTTCACGTCGACAATCACGTCGCCGGCGCGCACGTCGACACCGGCGCGTGCCAGCGGCGACAGTCCGTCCGGGTCATCCGGGTCGCTGCGATACACGTGCACCACCCGGTACCCGCCGGCCTTCACGTCGCGCGAAAGCTCGGCGCCTAACGAACCGGTCTCGATCTGCTCCGTGGCCGCCTGCATGTCGCCGCCGTACACGAACATGTGCAGCGCCGAGAGCTCGCCGATCATCTGCCCGAAGACATCGGACAGCTCGTTGCGGTCGGTCACCCGCGCGGCCAACGGCTCGTATTTCTTCCGCATCGCCGGCCAGTCGATGCCGTTCATGTTGCGGTCGTAGAAGTAGTCGCGCTCGAGGCGCCACGCCTCGCGATACATCTGCTGCCATTCCTCGCGCGGCTGGATGCGCAGCTTCCATCCCGAGAGATCGATCTTGGTCTCGTTCAGCTTCTCGGGCGTGCGCGTACCCGCATCGAATACGAACAGGTCGTCGCCGCGCCTAACGAGAAGCTCCTTGCGGTTGGCCGACAGCTCGTAGCTGCGCACGTCCTCGAGCAGCGTGGTGACCTTGGGATCGACGCGCGTGATGGCGAGCACGCGGAGCGTGTTCTTGCGCGGCGGCGCCGGGTCAACCGAGAGAAAGAAGAGGTGTGCGCCGTCGGTGGACAACGCGCCATAGTTCCCGGGATCGACCGGCACGCGGTAGAGGCGCTCCGAGATGCCGGCGGTGTCGATCGTCACCGCCGTGGAATCGACCACCGGTGCGTTGGCGGGCTTCGTCGCCGGTCCGGGGCGAGGTGCGGGCTTCTGCCGCACCGCCGTGGTGTCGGGGTGCAGCTCGTCCGCGTGCGCGAACGGAAAGCGACCTGTCTCCCGCAACGCGAGCGCGAAGATTTCGGTCTGGCGATCGAAGTAGGGTTCCGGCGCGCGAGAACCCCACGGCGCGCCCACGGTCGAGCGGAAATGCCGGTCGGACAGGAACCACAACCAGCCGCCATCCGGGCTCCACGCGGGCGAGTACGAATCGTACCGGTCGCTCGTCACCGCGGTCGTGCTCCCGGAGCGTGCGTCGTACAGGTAAATCCGGCTCAGCCCGTTAGGCGACGCGACCTGATACGCCAGCCAGCGCGAGTCCGGTGACCACGCGAGATCGGAGAAGTCGCCGTACTCGGACGTCCCGATGCGCGTGGACGCGCCGCTCGACGCGTCGTATACCCAGAGCCGCTGGTCCTTGTCGGTGTGCGCGATCAGCTTTCCGTTAGGCGACGCCACCGCCGCCCAACGCAGCACGGATCCGTCGCGCGTCAGCTGGCGCGGCGCGCCGACGCCATTGGCCGGCATCGTCCACAGCTCCACCTCGCCGCTCTCGTCCGAAAGCGCGAGCAGCACGTCACCGTTCGGCATGAACCGGCCGTCACGGTAGCGCACGCCGGGGTGCCGCGCCGCTTCTACCAGCCGCCCCTGGCCGGCTTTGACCGGCGCCACGAACAACTGCCCGCGCGCCGTCAACACCACGCGGTCGCCGGTTGGCGACAGGTGCACGTTGCTCACCCACTTCATCGCCGTGTCCACCCACTCTTCCCGCATCTGGTCGAAGTCCGACGCCAGCCGGATCGGAATCATGCGGTCCTGCCCCGACGCTAGATCGAGTACCAAGATGTCCGCGCCTAACTGATAGACAATGCGCCCGTTGGACAACGCGGGCGACTGCAGGTCGAAGTCGGTGTGGTGCGTGTGCTCGCGCGGGTCGCGCCCGTTCTCATCCACCGACCAGATGTTCATCGTGCCGTCGCGGTCGCTCGCGAAATACACGCGGGCCTTCCACGGCATCGGCGTCTTGCTCGTCCCCGCATAGTCGCCCGTGAGCGGCACCGCTTCGGGCATCGCGCTGCTCCACTTCCACAGCTGCTGCGCCGTGCCGCCTTGATAGCGCCGCGTGTGGCTCCCTTGAAATCCGAAGCGCGTGAAGAAAAGCGTCCCGCCGTCGTATGCGCCATCCGACGCCTGCTCGAGTGGCACGCGCGTGCGCACGCCGGTCGCGGTGTCGAGCGATACGAGTTGCGCCATCGGCAGCGTCGAATAGCGTCGCGTCGAGTAGAGCACCCGACCGTCGGGCGTCCAGCCCACCACGACATCGACGCCGCCGTCCCAGGTGCGCCGCTCGGGCAAGCCGCCGGCGACCGGCATCGTGTAGACCTCGTCCGGTCCCTCGTATTCGCCGGTGAACGCGATGGTCGCGCCATCAGGCGAGATCGCCGCGTTCGTCTCCTGGCCGCGTCCACTCGTCAGACGACGGGCCACACCTCCGCCGATGCCGATGGTCCACAAGTCGCCTTCCGCCGTGAACACGACCGTCGTGTCGTGAATCGCGGGGGAGCGGTAGTAGCCGAGTGGCGCCGACGGTACCGATTGCGCGGACACTGAAAAAACGGATGCGAACGCCAACGCGATCGTGCTGCTAACGAGCACACCGAGAGGTCTGGGCATACGTGTGCCAAAGGAGATGGAGACGAGACCGGACGGGAGGGAGGAACGCGCACGACCTTACTGCACGGGCTGCGATGTGGCAAGCCCGACGGGCCTGGATGATCCAGCGTCTAGCGCTGGGCGCGCGCTCCCGTATGCGTTGCGCTGGCGCGCACCGTGTACGTCGCCTTCACATCGTGACCGGCCGTGCCCGAGAGCGTGAGATCACCGGTATGGTTTCCGACGGCCCACGCGAGCGCGACACGACCGCGCGCATCCGTCACGCTGCGGCCCGGCACGATGGACCCCGTATGCGTCGTGAAATGCAGCGGGACCTCGGGCACCGGGTTCCCATACACATCAGTCACGAGCGCCACGAGGTGGCGCACGCCGCGGCTCCCGTGCGAGGGCAGGGCATCATCGAAGGTGAGATTGGCCGGTATCGCCGGCATCGCGCGCGCGTGCACCGCCACCAGCGCCGTCACACCATCCACGTGGACGGCCAGCGTTAGGCGGCCGGCGGCACGGCCCATGGTCCATCGGGTGCGGGCCACGCCCGATGCGTCGCTCTCGAGCGCCGTGTCCGGCACAGTGCCGCCCGAGGGCGAGAGCACCACCGCCACTCCCGCCACGTGGTTGCCGTGCGCGTCCACCACCCGCACGGCGATCGACTTGGAGAGCGGCGTGCCGGCTACGGCGTGCTGGTCGTCGCCGGCGAGGATCTCGATGGCGGCCGGTTTTCCGGCGTGCGCCATGGCCGAAATCGTCACGGGCGCCACGGGATCGCTGCTCTCGGCCGCGCCGACCTGAACACGGACACGTTGCACGCCCGGTGCCGAGCCCAACGTCCAGTGGACGCGCGCCACGCCCAGCGAGTCCGTGCGCGGGTCGATCGGCCGAACGGAGCCGTTCAGCGCCGTCCACGTCGCCGGCACACCGGCCAGCGCGCGGCCGGTCGAGTCGGTCACGCGCACGCCCACGGAGTCGCCTAACGGAGAGCCGGCTTCGGCGCCGAGCGACGCCGCGAGCGCCGACACGCGCGTGTTCCGCGCCGCCGGATCGGCTTCGGCCGCGACGTGCGCCATCGTGTCGAGGTGGTCCACCGACGCGAGCAGCATCTGGCGGCCCGGCAGACCGCCGAGCGTCCACGTGGTGCGCGCGCGACCGTCGGCGTCGGTGCGCGACGTGTCCGGCGACGCCGCGCCCTGTCCACCCGCGCTCGCGAACGTCACCAGTTGATTTTCGATGGGCCGTCCATGCCGGCTCGTCACGCGCACGACGACGGCCTGCGCCAGTGCACGACCGGCGAGCGCCCGCTGCGACGTTCCGGCCACGGCGACGATCGCTGCCGGCGTCGCAACGACGGTAATCGCAGCGTGTCCGGCAATCGCACCGACGGACGCCGTGACGATCGAACGACCCTGGCTCCGTCCGCCAAGCAACCCGGTCGAGTCGATGGTCGCGACGGTCGTGTCGTCAATGTGCCAACGGGGCACGATGCCGGCGATCGTGTAGCCGCGTGCGTCGCGCGCGATCGAGTGGAGCGCCAGGCGCGCATCCTCGGCGACGGTCACAGCGCTGTCGAGTGCGCCCGCTTCCACCGAGATCGCCGCCACTCGTTGCGCGACCACCACGCGCGCATGCGCGACGAGCCCGCCGACGATGACCGCGACGCCCGTCGCGCCCGGCCCGCGCGCCACCACCGACCCATCGCCGAGCACCGTGGCGACGCGCGGATCATCGGAGCTCCACGTGGGATGCGCGCCGACGAGCACGCTGCCGGTGCGGTCGGTGATCGTCGCGGCGAGGTGCAGCGTGTCGCCGATCGCGAGCGCGGTGTCGGCCGCCGGCCTAACGCCGACCCACGCCGCGCCGAAGTTGCCGATGGTTTGGTGCGCCTCGGGTCGTCCGATCACGCCGTATGTGTAGAGCGCCGACACGAGAGAGACCACGGCGGCGCCCGTGGATGCAACGGCGGCGACCGTGCGCCACGCGTGGGTGAACCACGGTCCGCGCACCGTGCCTGCGGCGAGTCGCTGTGAGGAGGCCATACCGACCCTTGACTCGGCCTCCACGACGGCGGTCACGCCGACATCGTGTCTCGCGACGAACGATGTCGCGCACAGGCGAACTCCGTTACGCCGCGCCGGCGCGCGCGGGAAATCTGACCCCCGCGCACGCAACCTTTGTTGCATTCATCGGAAGGCGCCGGCCGGCGCGACCTGTCAGCTCAATGCGGCCACAGCCACCCGAACACGCCGGCCGTGAGCAATCCGTAGATCAACCCGTCGATCACGTTCTTCGTCGTGACCGACCACGGCTGCTGGCGCCAGATCGAATTCGTGATCTCGGCGCCGGCGTAGCCCATCCACGCCACGGTCCCCGCGATGCGGAACACCGCCAGATACGGCGCGCCTAACGGAATGGTCCGCGAGAGCACGTAGGCGGTGAAGTACGAGATCACCAGCAGGAAGATGAACCAGGAGCCCAGAAACCCGCTCATCTTCACCGCCCCCGTTGGGCGGAGGGTGAGAATGCCGACGGGACCTTCGTTGAATTTCTGCACTTTTTCGGGCGAACCCATCTCCTTGGGGTCGGCGCAATAGGGAATGGTGTATTGCCCCGGTGCCGGACGTCCCGCGTTCACCGCCGCGCGCACCGCGTCCTCGTTCGACAGCCCCATGTAGTCTGCGCGGTGATACGTGAGCACCATGTGCATCACTGCGCTCGCGATGAAGACGATGACAGCGGAGACGATGATCGGCAGCCACAGATGACCGAGGGAGACCATGGCGGTGTTCATAGGGCGCTCCGATGGCGGGATGGGTGGGCAGCTCTGCCCAACAATTAGCGTCATCCAGGCGCAGGGCGGAAGAGTCCGCCGGGGCGCGTTTACGCGCGGTGTCCGTGCGCGGCGCGACCGAGGGCGATGATGCGGTCGAGGAGCTTGATGTAGCTCATGCCGGCGCGCTTCGCCGCCGACGCCAGCTCCTCGCTCGCGCTGATGTCGGGATTGGGATTGGCGTCGAGGAACCAGAGCACGCCATGCGCATCGAGCCGGTAGTCGATGCGGGCGTACCCGGACATCTCGAGGATCCGATAGATGCGCCGGCTGAGCCGCCCGATGGTCGACGCGAGCGGCTCGTCGAGGTTCGCCGCCTGCAGTTGCACGCCGCGCCGCTCCTGATACTCGAGGTCGTGCTTGACCTTCGCCGTCGCGATGAGCGGCTCGTTAGGCCCGCTGTGCTCGATCACCAGCTCCCAGGCCGGCAGCGACCGCGCGCGCCCGTTGCCGAGCACGCTCACGTACAGCTCGCGCCCTTCGATGAACTGCTCGGCGATGGCATCGGTGTCGAGGCTGTCGTGGATGAACCGGACGCGCTCCTCGAGCTCGGCGTCGTCGCGCACCAGCGACGCCTTGGCGATGCCCAACGAGGCGTGCTCGGTCAGGCTCTTCACGATGAGCGGGAACCCCAGCTTGTTCGGCCGCCTGGTCCGCCTGCCTAACGGAAAGACCGCGAACGCCGGGGTGCGGACGCGGTGGTACGCGAGGAGCTTCTTGCCCAACGCCTTGTCGCGCGAGATCACCAGGCCGCGCGGGTTGCACCCGGTGTAGGGCACACGAATCAACTCGAGGAAGCTCACGATGTTGTGGTCGTAGAGCGCGTTGTGGTGAAACTCCTCGAGCAGGTTGAACACCACGTGCGGCTTCATCGACTCGACCGCGTCGCGAATGGGCTGCAGCTCTTCCTGAACGCCCAACGCCATCACCTCGTGCTTCGCCTTGCGCAGCGACGAGATGACGTCGTACTCGGCGCGCCACGCCAGGATATCCTTGTCGTCCAGACCGTCCAGCGAATCCGGCGGCACGTGATCCGGGTAGACGAGCGCCAGCACGCGGAGCCGCTTCATACCACGATCCACTCGCGGCGCCGGCTATAGAGCACGCGGGTGATGGTCACCGCGAGCAGCACGGCGAAGTTGGTCACGAGCGGCCGCTCGGCGCCGGCGGCGCGCAGCTTGAGCTCACGACAGCGCACGATCATGTCGGAGAGCACCGCGTCCAGTGTGATCTGGTATTCGCCGCTCCAGCGCGCCACGAGTTGGCGGATGGTGGCCCGGTGGCGCCTCAGGAACACAGCCGCCGACTCGTGATCGCGATGCGCCGGGTCGCGCGAGAAGAGACGGAGGAGATCGCGATCGTAGGTGTTCGGGACCTCGATCACGTAGCGGCGGCGCCGCGCCTCGTAGTGGGCGCCAAGCGTGGTCGAGATGCGGTGGAGTGGCGCGACGACCGCGTGCGACGTGACCGACGGGGGCTGTCCGCCGACCTCGGCCATCAGCTCGTCGACATACTCGAGCTTGCGCAGCGCTATCGGCCACGCGGCGTAGCGCGCGCGCCAGCGGCGCCGCGGTCGCATCCAGACGGCGAACGTCTCGGCGAAATCCTCGTCGGGATGACTCTGCGCGTACCAGAGTCGCAGGTGTTGGACATGCTGCTTGCTCGCCGGGTTAGGCCGATACTGATCGGGATACGGCTGGGCCGAGCTCCCGAAGAGGTAGCGCCACCGGCGTCGGTGGTGCAGGCGATAGGCGTGCTGAATCGCGTGTCCGGTTTCGTGCCGTAGAATGCGCATGCACTCGCCGTGCGTGCCGCCTTCCAGATCCAACATCTGCGAGCGCTCGAGACGCATGAGACGCGGGTGAGCGAGGTAGAATGGCGCGGCGAATCCCGGTATGCCCAACGGAGAAAACCATTCATCGGAGAGCCAGATGTGCGGCTGGAACACGAGCGCCCGGTCGAGGAGCTCGCGCCGCAACTGGTCGACCTGCGGCCCGAGCCATGACCCCTCGATCGACACGCCGAGGTCGCGAAGCCGCACTTTCATGAGCTGCTCGCGCGGGAGGCGCTCCCACGACCTGCGGCGCGCGTGCTTGGCTCGTTTCCCCACCGCCATGGCGCAAAAACTTCGACTCGCGACGGTGGCGGCGCAAGCGGCTATCGCGTCCGGGCGAGGACGGGCATGCGCGCCAGCGCCGTATCGACGAGCGATTGAATGAGTGCGCTATCGGTAGGCATGAGATGCCCGGTCTTGAGCCAGATCTGCGTCTTCGGCTCGCGCGCTGCATTGTAAAGATCACGCGCAGCTTGCGCCGGCATCTGTGGATCGTCGATTCCGTTCACCATGACGACCGGTCGCGGCGCGATGGCGCCGATGAATCGCTCGGGCGACAGGCTCCGGAACGGTCGCGTGGCCAGCCACGCCAGCGGTCCACGCAACCAGGCCGGACGTGTGTCGAGGTTTGCAGCGAGCACCGCGGACAGATCGCCTGCGCCGTAGATGAGCGCCACGTTCCGAAATCTCGTGTCAGCCGCGGCCGCGATCGTGGCGAACGGAACGGCGAACGACGTGGCGGCGATCGCGATCCGCGTGGTGTCCACGTCGCCGCGATGCGCCAGGTACACCGCGCCTAACGAGAAAATCTGCGGGATGCGCTGCGCCGTGGCCCGGAGCGCGTCCGAGTGAAACAGCGCGTCGGACACCGAAATGCTCATCGGCAGCGACGGCGGGTAATCCAGCGACAAGACGATGACGTCGCCGAACTCCGCAGGCAGACGCTCGATGGCGGCGCTGTTTTCCTCGCGTCCGTCCTCCAACAGCACCGCCGGCAGATGACCCGTATCCGGGATCGGCTGCATCACGATCCCACGCGCGACGAGCCCGGTGCTGCTCGTGAACGTGATGCGCTGCACCTGATAGCGCCCGCGCGGCGGCCCCATCGTGGTTGAGATGCGAGTCAAGGCTCCGCGGTTGTGCGTGTACGCGAGGAGCTCGTCTTTTTGGGCAGGTCCGAATGAACAGGAGAGCATACCGGCGGCGACGATGATGGCGCCGATCACGCGGGGCCGGGCGCGCAGCCTCGCGCGCCACTGTCTCGGCCTCGCGGTGTTGGTCATGCATGAAGTGATGCGCACGGACGCCGCGATGTCCAGCGACCCATCCTGTTCAACCATCGCGGGGCGACATAGTGTCCAAGCTGTGTGAATCCTCACGTCATCGCTCACACTCACAGTCTGGACATGAGACATCATCGCGCGGTCATCCTCGGTACAGTCCTGCTCGCGTTCGGTTCGGCGAGCGTCGGTGCGCAAGTCACGGCGCGCGCCAAACTGCCGGCCTCCGCGCCGGTGTCCGACATTCACTATGATGTCACGGTCGATTCGACGACGGCGCGGACGCGCGAGCTCGCCGTAACGATGCAGTTCCACGTCGATGGATCTGGTCCAGTGGTGCTCGCACTGCCGGCGTGGAGTCCCGGACATTATACGCTGCTGTGGTTCGCGTCGCGCGTGCGCGACTTCAGCGCGACGGCGGGCGGCACGCCGCTGGCGTGGCACAAGCTCGACTTCCAAACGTGGGAGATCAGAGCCAACGGAGCGTCCGCCGTGTCGGTGTCGTTTCGCTACCAGGCCGACGCGCACGACCGCGCCGTTGCCTACACCGCGCGCGATCTCGCGTTCTTCAACGGCACGAATGTGTTTCTGTATCCCGTTGGGCGAGGCTTCTCGTGGCCGGCCACCGTGCAGATCCACGCGCCGGCAGACTGGCGCGTCGGCACCGGCCTAACGGCAGGCAGTGCGGCCAACAGCTTCACGGCCACCAACTATCACGACTTCGTCGACGCGCCGTTCGTCATCGGCAAGTTCGACTTCGACAGCGTGCGCACGCGCGACGTGTGGGTTCGCCTGGCGAGCTTCCCCGCGGGCGGCATGCGCGCCGAGTGGCGGCAGCGGACGCTGCGCTGGATGTCGCAACTCGTGCCGACGGAAGGGGCGGTGTTCCACGACATCCCGTTCGCGCAATACACCGTGCTGCAGCTCGCCGACACGATAGTGAATGGCGGCGGCCTCGAGCATCACGATTCGCAGCTCGACGGCGTGACCATGGATGGCAACGACTATCCGTTCCTCCCGTTCCTTTACGCACACGAGATGTTCCACGCCTGGAACGTCAAGCGGCTGCGCCCCGCGGACATGGTGCCGTACCGCTACGATGATGCGCAGCCCACCCCATGGTTGTGGGTGAGCGAAGGCGTCACCGACTACTATGGACCGCTTGCGCTGGTGCGCAGCGGTATCATCGGCGACTCGGCGTTCGAGGCGCAGATGGCGGGCGACATCGCGCAGGTGCAGGGCTCCGTGCCGGTTGCGTTAGGCGACGCCTCGCTCTCGGCGTGGATCGGCGCGGCCGACGGCACCGCCGGCATCTACTATCCCAAGGGCGCGACCGCCGGTCTCCTGCTCGACATCCTCATCCGCGACGCCAGCAACAACGCGCATTCTCTCGATGACGTGATGCGCGCGCTGTACGACAGTACGTATCGCACCCGGTGGCGCGGGTTCACCGCCGCCGACTGGTGGGGAACCGTGAGCCGGTTCGCCGGCGGCCGCTCGTTCGCCGCCTTCGACCGCCACTACATCACTGGTCGCGACGCCATGCCGATCGATTCGGTTCTCGCCCTCGCCGGCTGGCGCGTCGCGCGCGACACCGTTCGCGATCTCCGGTTAGGCGCGCAGGTCGCGCCGGGCGACGGGTGTATGCTTCTCGCCGTGGTGAACGACGGCGGCCCGGCACAAGCCGGGGGACTCCGCGGCGGCGACTGCATCTCGAAAGTCGGCGACGTCCCGGTCACATCGCTCAATGACTGGCCGAAAGTCCTCGCCCGCTACGACACCACGACCGGCACGACGCTGTCCGTGGTAGCCCGGCGCGGCTCGGACACGCTGTCCCTGTCCCTGCCGGTCCGGCGCATCGACAGGCTCGTCTTCAGAATCGAAGAGATTGCGGGCGCTTCGGCCAAGGCCAGCCAAATTCGGGCTGGCATTCTGACAGGCCACACGGGACGGGGAGGGAGTCGGTCTAACTGAACGAGCTCCCTGCGACCCCCAGATGTTTCCGCGGAGTATGTCACGTATTGACCGGTCGCGAGTCTTCTAGCAGGTCACGCACGGACACGACGTTAACTGATCCGGCGCGTCAGCGGCGGCAACCCCGACTCCTCCCTTTCGGTGGTCGCCCCGCCTCCTGACCAGTCGACTGGACTTCTTCGGAGATCCTCATGCACAAGCGATTCGTCATGGTTTCTGCGGCTGCCCTCGCCCTCGCCGCTGCCTCCCACACCGCGACGGCTCAGCTCGCGACCCCCAAGCCCACTATCGGCGTGCTCGGTGGGCTCAATTTCTCCACGCTGAGTGGAAACGACATCAGCAATGCGAGCAACCGGACCGGCTTCCAGGCGGGTCTGTTCCTCACGCTGCACATGAACCAGGCGTGGTCGATCGAGCCCGAGGCGCTGTATACGCAACAGGGCGCGAGCGCGGGCGGCGAGACCGCCAAGATGAATTACCTCCAGGTGCCGGTTCTGCTTCGTTGGGACGTGATGGCGAAAAGCCCCATGCACCCGTTCTTCATTGCCGGTCCGGCGGCGGCCTTCCAAGTTGGCTGCAACCTGTCGGCCTCGGGCCAGAGCGCGAGCTGCGATGACCTGAGTCAGCAGGGGGTGTCCCCCGAGAAGAAGTCGTTCGACGTCCTCGGCGTCGCCGGCGCGGGCCTCGGCTTCAACGTCGGTGCCACGCAGATGTCGGTGGGCGCGCGCTACTCCTATGGCTTCAGCGACGCGTTCAAGGACAGCGACATCAAGAACCGCTATTTCTCGGTTCTGCTCGGCCTAACGTTCTAACGGAAGGAAGCACGAGAAGGGCGGGCCCGCTCCGGCGATGCTGCCGGGGCGGGCCCGCTCGCGTTTGGACCTCCGCGCGCGTCACCGATGCGCGACCTCCGTCTCCTGCGCGCTCACCGCCTGCCACCGCCCGTCCCGCTCCACGAACACATCGGTGAACACCGTCCGCCGCACGCCGGTCGTGCCGTCTTGCGTCGCGGCCACGATGCCGGTCGCAATCGCCGTCGACCCGTAGACGCGCACGTCCAACCGCTCGAACCGCGTATGCACGGACGCCGGCCTCGGATGCTTGGCCACGAACGCGATGTGCTCCGACTTGTCGATGATGTCACCCGTGAACACCGGGTGGAGAAAGTCGGGCGCCAGTATCCGCTCGAGCGTCGCGCTGTCACCCGACACCAGCCACGTGTGCTCGAGCGCCACCACCGTGTCGCTGTCGGCACGCGCGCTCGAAGACTGCGCGGTAGCTGAAGTACCGATCGCCCCCAGCGCGGCAACGGCGAACACGAACACGACCACGCACGTTCTGTTAGGCATCCATCCCCCCGTCGTTGAGCCACCGATACACGGCTCCGCCTGCTCCCGCACGCAACGCCGAAGAAAGCGAATGCGACAGCCGTCCGCGCCGCCGTCTGACGAATGTCTGACAGGGCGCGCGCGCCGATTCCACGTTGCATGATACGCGTGCCGGGCGAGCGCGAGGTCCCAGTCTCACTCACGTTCGGACTCGTCTGCGCGCTTGGGAGCTGGCCGACTCATCCGCAATCAATTGTTTGGTGTGTCTGCCGCCAACCGCCTGGCGCTAAGCCCGCCCGACGGACGCCGCCAGTCGAACTTGTGGTCGCACTCCGCGCCGAGTGACCTCGGGCGGGGGAATGGAGTCCTCGCTTTTCAGTAGGGAGGTGTGCACAGAGCACAAACGCGCTTAGATTGGGGCGCGAGAAGTACAGGCAGGGGAGGCGCCTCATGTGGCGATGTCGCCACGCAAGCTGGTTGCCGCAACGAATTGCGGTGCCTATTTCGGTTGTGTTCTGCATTGCGGTTTCTGCTCCGGGTTGGTCGCAGGGTAGCATCAGCGGCGTCGTTCGTGCCGCGGGTTCGACAGCACCGCTCCCAGATGCCATAGTCACCGTGTCGGGCTCCACTCAGGCAGCCCGTTCCGGACGCGACGGCCGGTTCGCCGTTGGCGCGGCCGGTGGTGTGCACGTCATCGTCGTGCGCCGCATCGGCTTTCAACCGGACACACTCACGAGCGTGATCGTTTCGCCGCCGTCGACGACGTCGGTGGTAGCGGAGCTCGTGCACCTCACGACGAAACTCGACACAGTCGCGGTCCGGTCCGTGGCTACGAACATCGCCGTCACGGGCGCGTCGCCATCGGTGGAGCTGACGCGTGCCGACATCGCGCGCACGCCGCAGATCGCCGACGATGCCTTCCGCGCGGTGACGCGCGTGCCGGGAGTCGAGGCGAGCGATTTGTCGGCGGGATTCCGCGTACGCGGCGGCGCGAATCGCGAAGTGCTGTTGTCGCTCGATGGGATGGAGCTCTACGAGCCGTTTCACCTCAAGGACCTCGACGGCGCGATTTCGATCATCGATCCGGGGATTCTCGGCGACGCGAACATCAGCACCGGCGGCTTCGGCGCCCGCTACGGCGATCACCTGACGGGCGTGTTCGCGCTCCAGACGCGTGACGACATGGCCGCCGCGATGCACGGCAGTCTCACGGCGAGTTTGAGCGGCGTAGGCGCGGAGCTCGCGGCGCCGATCGACGGTTCGCATGCCGACGTCATGATGTCGGCCCGCAAGGGACTGCTCGCGACGGCGCTCGACGTGGCCGGCGATGGCGGCACCCTCGCGCCGCGCTACGACGACAGCTACGCGCGCGTGCGCGTCCGGCCTAACGCAAACAACCAGCTCACGATCAGCGCGCTGCGCGCAAACGACGGGCTCTTCTTCTATGCGTCCGGCGAGCCCTCGCTGGCCAGCGAATACGGCAGCTCCTACGTGTGGGCGACCTGGACTTCGATGCCGGCCACGTGGCTCACGACCCGCACGATGGTCTCCACCGCCAATCTCGATTGGGACCGGACGGGCGGCGAAACGTCGGCCTCGGGTCTGGCGTTGCAGGTGGACGACCGACGCGGGTTCCAGGCGCAGGGCGTCCAGCAGTCGGTGACCGTGGACGAGTCGCAGCGCTTCCGGACGGAAGCCGGCGCGCAGTATCGATCGCTCCGCGCGCAGTACGAGTACGGGCGGCAGCAGGCGCTGCCGGTAGTCGAAGCCGGCGAATGGGTGACGGATTCCAACGACCTTGGCACCCGCTTCACCACGCACGGCACAACGCTCGGCGCGTACGTCACGCAGTTCGCGCAGGTCACCCGCGCGTTAGGCGTGGAGGCTGGCCTGCGCTACGACAAGCAGAGCTATACGGGTGAGCACACGTCGAACCCGCGCGTCGCAGCGGCATACGCGATCGGCGGCCGCACGACCCTGCACGCCGCGTGGGGGTTGTACGCCCAGCCGCAAGCGCTGTACGAGCTGCAAGTAGAAGATGGCGTCACGCACTTCTCTCGTGCCGAGCGCGACGAGCAATACGTGTTGGGCATCGATCATCGGTTCGATGCGCTCACCCTCAAGCTCGACGCGTATGATCGCCGCCTGCTGCGCCTCGACCCGCAATACGTGAACCTCGAGAGCTCGTTCGACGTGTTCCCCGAGGCGGGGAACGACCGCGTGCTCATCAATCCCGTGAGCGGCTACGCCAGAGGCATCGAGATCTCGGCGTCGTCCGATCGAGGTCCGATCCAGTGGCTGGCCAGCTACGCGCTCGCGTCGTCGCGGGACAACGTGAACGGCGTGTCGGTGCCGTCGCCGTACGATCAGCGCCATTCGATTCACGTCGACGCGAGCGCGTCGCCGCATCCGGGTTGGCGCGTGAGCGCGGCGTGGGAGTACCACTCGGGGTGGCCGGCGACGCCGATCACGTTCGGACTGGACACGCTGGTGGACGGCAGCCACCACGTCCGCGCCGAGTACGGCATCTTCAACTCGACGCGCATCGGGCCGTATCACCGGTTGGACTTCCGCGTGTCCAACGACCGGCGCCTCGGGCCCGGCAAGCTGTCGGTCTATCTCGACGTGTTCAACGTCTACGGCCGCAACAATCCGCGCGGGTTGGGCTATACCGTCGCCGATTGGAACTCCGCCGAAGTGGTCGTGAGCCAGCGGTCCAAGCTCCAGCTGCCGCGCATTCCGACGCTCGGCGTCCAGTGGACGTTCTAACGGAACATCGCTCCGCTATTCGACGTGCAGCGCCTGCGCCGGATCGGCGCGACTCGCCCGCGCCGCTGGCAGCCATGACGCGACGAGTGCGCTGAGCGCGAGCGTGAGCGGGACGGCGACGAACGTGACCGGGTCCGTTGGCGCAACGTGGTACAGCACCGATCGCAGCGCCTGCGTGGCGAGCAACGCCGCGACGGTGCCGATGACGAGCCCCGGCACCAGCATGCCTAACGCGTGGCGCACGATGAGCCAGCGCACCGCCCGCGCCGGGGCGCCGAGCGCGAGGCGGATGCCCATTTCGCGCGTGCGGCGTTGGGCAAGCTGGGCCATCACGCCGTAAACGCCCACCACGGCGAGCGCGAGGCCGACGGCCGCGAACACGAGCAGCAACGTCGTGAGGAACCGGGCGCGCGCCATCGACGTCGCGACGATCTCATCGAGAGTGTGCGTCTCGACGATGGCTTGCTCGGGGTCGATGTCGTGCAGAGTGGATCGGAGGTGCGGCAGGAGCGCCATCGGGTCGCCGGTCGTGCGCACCATGAGGTAGATGTCGCCCGATGGATCCTCCGCCTGGGGCGTAAAGATCTCGATCCTGGGCTCGGCGGCGAGCGAAATTTGATGCTCGCTGCCGACGACGCCGACGATCGTGCCCCACACGGATGACGAGTCGGGCACCTTGTTGAACGTTAGGCGCTGGCCGATCGGGTTCTGGCCGGCGAAGAAACGCCGCGCGAGCACGTCGTTGATGAGCACGACTTTAGGCGAGCGGTCGCGGTCGGAGACGTTGAACGTGCGTCCCGCGTAGAGCGGCTCTCGCATCAGGCGGAAATAGTCCGGACCCACTTCGCGGTGCGCGACCTCGGAGCCATACTCGCCTGGGCGGCGGCCCGCGATACTGAAGCTGCTCGTCCACTCGGTGCCGGTGAGCGGTAGATGCGAGACGATCGCGGCATCGGTCACGCCGCGCAGGCCACGCGCGCGTGCAAGGAGTGCGTCGTCGAACGCGTTGACCTTGGGCGTCGTGTCGTAGCGCGCCTGAGGCAGCTCGAGGCCGACCGCCAGCACGCGTCGCGGATCGAAGCCGGGTGGCACGTGCGCCAGACGCCACAGGCTGCGCACGAGCACCCCAGCGCCCGACAAGAGCATGAGCGCGAGCGCGATCTCGGCGACGGCGAGCGCTTCGCCCCAGCGGCGCATCCGCTGTCCCTGATGACGTCCGCGTCCGCCTTCCTTGAGCGCGTCGCCCGGTGCGCGGCGCGCGCTCCACAACGCGGGGCCGATACCGAACAGCACGCCGCACGCGGTGGTGATGGCGAGCGTGTACGCCAGCACGCTCCAGTCGATGTGGACGCCGGAGTCGGGCAACGTGCGGGCCGGCGCGAGCAGGGTGATGGCGCGCGTGCCGAGCCAGGCGAGCGCGAAGCCGGCGGCTCCGCCTAACGACGACAGCACCAGGCTCTCGGTGAGCACCTGGCGCGTGAGCCGCCACGGGCCGGCGCCAAGCGCGAGACGCAGCGCGACTTCGGGGGCACGTCCGTTCGCGTGCACGAGCATCAAGTTGCCCACGTTGGCGCATGCGATCAGCAGGAGCAGTCCCGAGGCCGCGAGCAGGACGAGCAGCGCGGTGCGCGTGTCGCCTACGAGATACGTGTGCAGCGGCACCATGCCGGCGCCCATAATCCGGTTGGTCACCGGGTACTGCTGTTGGAGGCGGCGCACCACGACTTGGAACGCCGCATTGGCTTCATCGACGCTCACACCGGGCTTGAGGCGCGCGATGGCGCGCAGCCAGTGCGCGCGACGGAACCAGACTTCGGTGCGCGACGCGCGATCCCATCGTTGCGTGTACCATGCGTCGACGGTCGACGACGGGAAGGTGAAATCGGCCGCCATCACACCGATCACTTGCGTCGGGCGTCCATCGACGTGGATGGTCCGACCGACGACGCCCGGGTCGGCGCCAAAGTGCGTGCGCCACGCGTGGTCGCTCAACACGATGGTCGCGTGTGTCGTATCCCAGGTTTCGTCATCCACGAAACCGCGGCCGAGTTCCGCGCGTCCGCCCAACACGGTGAAGAAGTTCCCGGTCACGGCCTGGAGCGTGAGCAGCTGTGGATCGCCGGCGCCGGTGAGCGTGCCGTGGCCCGTCCCGCTCGTGTACGCTGCAATGTCCTGGAAGGCGCCGACCTGCTCCTTCCAATCGAGGTAGTTGGCGCCGGCCACCGACTCCATGTGCCAGTTGAACTCGGGATTGTTCTCGCCGAGCATCACGAGACGACCGGCATCGGGGAAGGGCAGCGGGCGCAGAATCGCCGCGTCGACCGCCGAGAAGATCGCGGTGTTGGCGCCAATGCCTAACGCCAGGGTGATCACCGCCGCGCCGGCGAGCGCGGGCCGGCGAACCAGTGCACGGAGCGCCACGCGCATGTCGCTGGTGAGATCCGCCAACCACGGTACGCCGCGGACTTCACGGTGCGCTTCGCGCACCTGCTGCACGCCGCCGAACGAGACATAGGCGCGACGCCATGCGTCGGTGTCGCTCATGCCGGCGCTCACGTTTTTCTCCTGCTCGCGCTCCAGGTGGAAGCGAATCTCCTCGTCCAACTCGCGGTCGGCGGCCCGGCGGCGGAGGGCCGCGCGGAGACGGAGCCGGATTCGTTCGAAGGGCATCATGGGCGGCTCGTGGCGCCTGCCGGCGCCGGATGGTCACGGAGTTCCGAGAATCAGCTCGACGGTGGACACGTAGCGCCGCCAGCTCGCCGTCTCCTCGCCTAACGCTCGGCGCCCGCTGGTCGTTAGGCGATAGTACTTTGCGCGGCGGTTGTTCATCGTCGTGCGCCAATCGCTCCCGACCCAGCCGCGCTGCTCGAGCCGCTGCAGCGCCGGATACAGCGAGCCCTGGTTCACGTCCAGGACGCCCTTCGAGACGTGCTGGATGCGCTGGCTGATGCCCCATCCGTGCATCGGCTCGAGCGCCAGCGTCTTGAGGATGAGCAGGTCGAGCGTGCCGCGGAGGACGTCGGCCGATGGCGAGGAGGCAGGCATGGCGCCGTTTCTGTCGGGTTCCGACAGAAGATGCGGCCACTCCTGTCGGAACGCAAGAGGAAAGTCGGACACGGCCGGACACACCCGGACCATTCGGGTATGGATGAAGACTTGGATCGCGTGCGATGAGGTCTGCCCTGCTCCGAACGGTCCAGCAGTGTTCGGCAGTGTCCGGCAGTGTCCGGTCCTGTCCGCCTTCCTAGCGCGTGAGCGCGGGAGTCGCGGGCGGCACGCCGGCGCGCGAGGCCGCCAGCAGGGCGGTGAACGCCTCCGGCGGCTGCGGCTTTGCGAACAGGTAGCCCTGTCCGAGCTCGCACCCCAGCTCGCGCAGCGCGCGGAACTGCTGGGAGTCCTCGATGCCTTCGGCGACCGTACGCAGCGACAGCATGTCGCCCAGCGCGATGATCGTGCGCGCGAGCGCGGCGTCGTTGCCGCCCAGCGTGATGCCGTCGACGAACGCCTTGTCGATCTTGAGCACGTCGATCGGGAACCGCCGGAGGCTGCCTAACGAAGAGTAGCCCGTGCCGAAATCGTCGATGGCGAGGCGGACGCCCAGCGCCTTGAGCTCGAGGAGGCGCGCCAGCGTGGCGTCCACGTCGCGCATGATCACCGTCTCGGTGATCTCGAGGACCAGCCGGTTGGGCTCGAGCGTCGATTCCGCGAGCGCCGCCGCGACGTCGCGCACGAGGTCGGCGTGCTGGAACTGGCGCCCCGACAGGTTCACGGTGACGGTGGGGCGCTCGTCGAGCGGCGACGGCGCGCGCCACGTCGCGGCCTGGCGGCATGCCTCGCCGATCACCCACCGGCCTAACGGAACGATGAGGCCCGTGTCCTCGGCCATCGGAATGAAGACGTTGGGCGCCAGCAGGCCGCGCGTCGGGTGCTGCCACCGCACGAGGGCTTCGGCCGCCGCCATCCGGCCGGTGGAGAGGTCGACGATGGGCTGGAACATGAGCCGGAGCTCGCCCCGCGCGATGCCGTCGCGCAGATCGTTCTCGAGCGCCATCCGGTCGACGAGCGACTTGTGCATCTCGGGCGCGAAGATCGCGTAGCGTCCTTTGCCCGCGCCCTTGGCGGTGTACATGGCGACGTCGGCGTTGCGCAGCAGCTCGTCCGCGCCGTCGGCGTCGCCGGCCCGCGCAATGCCCATGCTCGCGCTCACCGCGACCGGCTTCTCATCGAGTACGACCGGCGACCGGAGGCTCGACGCGATGCGCTCGGCCACGGTGATGACATCGGAGTCGGTGCTCACGCTCTCGAGCAGCACCGCGAACTCGTCGCCGCCTAACCGGGCGACCGTGTCGCAGCCACGGGTCGCGTTGAGGAAGCGCGCGGCGACGGCGGCAAGCAGGCGGTCCCCTTCGGTGTGGCCCAGGCTGTCGTTCACCGTCTTGAAGTCGTCCAGATCGAGGAACAGGACCGCGAGGCGTCCGCCCACGCGCTCCATGCCGGCAAGCGCGTGCTCGACGCGATCGTGAAAGAGGGCGCGGTTGGCCAGACCGGTGAGCGGGTCGTGCAGCGCCTGATAGGCGAGCTGCGACTCGAGCTGTTTGCGCGACGTGATGTCGCGCGCCACCCAGACCACGGCGTCTTCATCCATGGGTGACACGGTGCCCGCGAACCACGCCGTGGCACCCTCGATCTCGAGGCTGTACTCGACGTCCACCGGCCGCCGCGACTCGAGCGCGCGCGTGACGCACGCGTGGACGGTCTCGGCAGTACCCGCGGGCAGCACCTCGTTTACCGTGCGACCTAACCATTCGACCGGCGCGCGGTGCCGAGCGTCGGCTGCGCTGGCGGCGATCTTGACGTAGCGGCCGTTGCGGTCGAGCGCGACGATCACGTCCGACATGGCGCCGACGAGCGCGTGGAGCTCGGCCTCGCTCGCGTGCAGGGCGCTCTGGGCGCGGCGAAGCGTGCGCTCGTTCCACGCCGTCGCGTACGTCGCGACCCACGCGGCCATGCCTAACAAAAGCACCTTGGCGCCCTCGTCCAACAGCGAGACGCCGCTCGTGGTCATGGCGGCGATCGGATCGGTCTCGAGGTGGACGTGTCCGGCGACGAGGAAGTAGCCGATGAGCACCGCGTACTCGGCCACGACGAGTGTCGACACGAACGCCGCGCGGCGCGCCGAGCTGGTGAAGGGACGCGCCGCGAGGATGACGAAATACGTGAGCCAGATCGGCGACTTGATGACGAGGCTCGGCGAAACCGCCAAGCCGTATTCCGCGAGCAGGCACGTGACCGCAGAGGCGTCGGCGATCGCGTTCGCCGCGGCGAGCCACGGCCGCTCGAGACGGTTCCGGTGGATGCGCACCTGCTGCCACAGCGTCCACAGCAGCATCGGCAGCAGCACCGACGCGTTCACCATCGTCAGCGCGCCCGACATCCGCGGCGCATAGACCACCGCGCTCACGCCTAACAGCATGAGCACCACCGCACGCACGCCGTTGAGGTGGCGTTCGGCGTTGGCGCGCTCCGCGGCGAGCAGCGCCGCGGTGGTGGGGCCCTCGAACGATGTAGTGTTCTGCACTGATGCCGGCACCGGATCCTTGCACAGCGCACGCGGTTGCGCGCGACGGGTGGCGAGAGGAGGACGTCCAGTCGACGTCCCGCGTCACGACGCGCAGACCCCTTGGCCGGCGTCCTTGCCGCGCGGCCTTCTGAGGGGGAGAATAGCCCATGCTCTCTCGGACATGGGACTGGATGCGGAGGGTGAATTGGCGGCCCTGGCTGCTCGGCGCGTACGCGCTGAGCGTGCTCGTCGTGGCCATTCCCAAGGGCCTGCACCACTCCGACAACAATTTTCTGATCTTCGACGCCGCGTTCAGAAATCTTCGCGCTGGACGCGACCTGTACGCGCCGCACCCCGATCAATACATCGACCTGTTCAAGTACAGCCCCGCGTTTGCGGTCCTGTTTGCGCCGATATCGATGCTGCCGGACACGCTCGGGCTCGTGCTCTGGGATGCGCTCAACACGATGCTCCTCGCCGTCGCCATCGTGAAGCTGCTGCCAGACCGGCGCGGCGATGCCGTGCTCGCGCTCACGTTTCTCGAGATGTTCGGCTCGATGCAGCACTCGCAGTCGAACAGCTTGCTCGCGGCGCTCATCGTTCTCGCGTTCCTGGCGCTCGAGTCGGAACGACAGATTGGCGCCGCGCTCGCCCTCGCCGTCGGCACGGCGGTCAAGATCTTTCCGATTGCCGGCGTAGCCATGGCGCTGCTGCGTCCGCGCCGCGTGCGGTTCGCGATCGTGTTCGCCGTGGTGTTGGCAGTGGTTCTCGCGCTGCCGTTTCTCGTGGTGTCGCCGCATGAGGTGAAGGCACAGTACGCATCGTGGATGACGCTGCTGCCGCGCGATGCAGTGGCGGACACGGTGGCGGGTCGCGGCATGCACACGGGCGGCGTGCCGGAGCTGCTGCATCTCTGGTTCGGCACGCGGTCGTCGCCGCTCGTCATCGACGTGGTCGGCGCTGCGCTGCTCGTGCTACCACTGTTGGCGCGATTTCGCCGTTGGGCCGATGCCGATTTCCGCCTGCGCTTTCTTTGCTCGCTGCTCGTGTTCCTCGTGATCTTCAATCATCGATCGGAATCGCCGTCGTTCGTGATCGCGATGGCAGGGATCGCGATCTGGTTCGTGAGCTCGACGCCGGATGCGCTCACGATTTCGGTCATCGTCGCGACCGTTGCGATCGTGTCGATCGGCGCATCGAGTGCGGTGCCCAACGCAGTGCGCGTCGGCATCGTGATGCACTACCGGCTCAAGACCCTGCCGTGCGCGATCGCGTGGCTCGTGATGCAGGCCGAGCTCTGGGGATGGCGGGCGTCGCGGCCGACGCTGCCCGCGCTCGCCGGGTTGTGGCGCGCGCGGGTCGCGAGTGAGAGCATGGCGTCACCCTGACTGCTGCCGCGCTCGCTGGTGGCATCTGCTTTGCGCTGGGACAGTCACGGGTAGACAGGACTCACGACTCAACTCCACAAGGACCCACGATGAGGATCAGAGATGCGCGTAGGCGCCGGCATGTCATCGCGAGCGCGTTGGCACTGTGCGCATGCGGCACGGCGTTCCTGCCGGCATTGCATGCGCAGGACGACCAGTTGGCAGACCGCGCCAAGCGCGCGGGAGAAGTGTTGTCGGAGCTTGTGTCGGTGCCGGATCGGTCGCCACCGACCGCGCTGATGCGTGAAGCGGTGTGCGTGGCTGTCGTGCCCGCTGTGGTGCAGGCCGGGTTTGGTGTTGGCGGCCGCGCCGGGTACGGCTTGGTGAGCTGCCGCGCCGGCGGCGACTGGAGCTGGCCGACGTTCGTTGGGCTCAAGGGCGGCAGCTTCGGTCTACAGATTGGCGCGCAGTCGGCCGACGTCGTGCTGATCTTCATGAATCAGAACGCGCGCAAGACGATCGCGGGTTCGTCCTTCGATTTGGGCGGCGAGGTGTCCGTTGCTGCAGGGCCAATGGGACGCGATCTCTCTGCCGCGACCGACTACAAGGCGCAAGCCGAGATCTACTCGTACTCGAAGAGCAAAGGGTTGTTCGCCGGGATCAAGATCGCGGGGACGAAGTGGGAGATCGATTACTCGGCGAACAAGAAGGCGTACGCATCCGCAGGCGAGGCGCTGAACGGCGGGACGAGAACGAGCGTCGGGAAGCAGTTGAACACCAACGGCGGGCAAGCGCCGTCGATCGTGCAGCCATTCCTCGCGAGCTTGCGGAAGAACGTCCCCGCGCCGGCGACACACTGACGGCGCGCAGCGGCGGCGCACCGTTAGGCGCGCCGCCGCGGCCGGTCATTGCGAGGCTTGGGCCGACGCGGTGGTGTCGGTCTTGAGCCAGCGGGTGAGCCAGTTGGCCGTTTCCTGCGAGATGAGCGTGAAGCTCTGCAGGTCGTACGCTGCGCCGTGACGTCCGGGCGGGTAGATCCGGAGTGCGACATCCTTGCCGGCCGCCGTCATTGCCGTGAGCAGCTGCATCGTGTTCTGCGGATGGACGTTGTCGTCCATCATGGAGTGGATCACGAGCAGATGCCCGTCGAGCTTGGCCGCGTGCAAGACGGCCGAGCTCGAGTCGTAGCCCGCTTCGTTTTCGCCTAACAGGCCCATGTACCGCTCGGTGTAAATGGAGTCGTAGAGGCGCCAGTCGGTGACCGGCGAGTTCGCGACGCCCACCGTGAACAGGTCGGGGTACGACTCCATGGTGAACACCGTGGAATACCCGCCGTAGCTCGTGCCGATGATTCCGATGTGCCGCGCGTCCACGTACGGCATTTTCGCCAGGTGCTTTGCCGTCTCTGCGAAGTCGTGGCTCTCCCATTTGCCGAGGTCGCGGTAGACGACCTTCATGAACGCGCTGCCGTAGTTGTTGCTGCCGCGGTTGTTGACGTTGACGATGATGAAGCCCTGCTGCGCCAGCCACTGCGTGATCGGGCTGCTGTCGAACGAGTCGAACACGGCCTGCGAGCCCGGGCCGCCGTAGATGGCAAACACGACCGGGTACTTGCGCGTGGAGTCGAATGGTGACGGCCTCACCATGGACCCATCGAGCTTCACGCCGTCCGACGTGGTGAACGTGAACAATTGCGGCGTGGAGTACACGTGCGACGTGAGCCACTGCCGCAGCGCGTGGTTGTCGACGAGTGTGCGCAGCTTCTTCCCGGCGCTGGTCCACACGTCAACGCCACCCGGATCGGCGATGGAGCTGTACGTGCGCAGGTAGTACTTGGCGTTGGGCGACATGTCGATGTCGTGCACGCCGTCGCCCGTCGTCAGGCGGCGCTCGTGACGCCCGTCGAAGTCGATGGTGTACAGCTGTCGCTGGAGCGGCGATGCTTCGGTGCTGCTGTAGTAGATGACGCGCCGCTTCGGGTCGATGCCTCGGATTTGTGTGACGCTCCACTTCCCGCGCGTCACCTGGTCGAGGAGCTTGCCCGAATAGTCGTAGCGGTAGATGTGCTGGAACCCGTCGCGATCGGACAGCCAGAAGAATTGCGTTAGGCCAGCGGGGAACGACATCAGATCCTGCACCGCGGCATAGAAGTCCGAGACGTCAATCCACGTCCGCGACGAATCGCGCATCACCATCCGCTTGCCGCCGGAGCGCACATCGAAGAAAAACAGCGTCATCACCTGCTGCCGGCGGTCGAGCGTGACCATCGCCAGCGTGTCGGGGCGACTCGTCCAATAAATACGCGGCACGTAGTACTCGCCTGTGAGGCCGGGATCCAGCCAGATCTTGGACCCCGTGCTCACGTTCACCACGCCGATCTTGACGGTGGGATTCGAGTCCCCGGGCTGCGGGATGCGAATGCTGTCCCAAGCCGGATGGCGGCCGGCGTAGTCGCTCAGCTGGATGGTCGGCTCCTTGCTCTCGTTCACCTGCCAGTAGGCGATGTACCGGTTGTCGGGCGACCAGTTCCACGCTTGCACGAGGCCGAATTCTTCCTCGTACACCCAATCGAAGTGGCCGTTGTACACGTGCGCGGTGGCATCGGACGTCAGCCGCGTTTGCTGCTTCTTGGCGAGATCCTCAACGTACATGTCCCCATCGCGCTCGTACCCCAGCATCATTCCGTTAGGCGAGAGCTCCGCGGTCCGCGCGCCGCTGGCGGCCAGCTGGAGCGAGTGGTCGGCCAGGGTATAGACGAAGTAGTCGGCCGTACCCGAATTGCGGTAAATCGGCTTGAAGTGCGTCTGGAACACGAGGTGGCGTGAGTCCTTCGCCCACTGGAACGAGTCGTACTCGAACGCCTCGGTGCTGCCGGGGAAGGTGAGGCCCTGTGCGCTGAAGAGCACCGTGTCGCGGCCGGTCACTGGGTCCGTCGCGTGAATCGTCTCCTGACCCGTCTGCGGATCGTGCACGATGTACGAGTAGCGCGTGCCGGCGTCGATCCAGTTGACATCTTCGGGGCCGGATTCACCGCGCAGCGCTCGGCCGGCGCGCAGCCAGTCCGAGAACGATGTGAGCCGCGTCTTTTCCTGCGCGGCGGCGCGCTGCGGCACGACGGCCGCTGCCAACACCACATACCAGAGCGCGACACACACACGCGAGACACCACGAACGCGCATGACCTGTCCTGTCGTTGAAGTTAGGCACCCGCGCGACGCGGCCGCTGTGGCGTCCGGACGTAACGCGGCCTGCTCCGCGCCGGCCGATGCGCCGACGCAGAGCAGGCCTTCAAGATGTCGTGCACGGCGCGCCGGCGCGAGCCAGCGCGCACTACCGGACTATTGCTTGGTCAGCGGGCCGCAGGCCACGATGGTTTTCATATCGGTGGCCGACGCATGGATGTTCACCATGTAGCTGCCGTTGGGATCGAGCGGGGCCGACACTTTCGCGGACGACGTGCCCTTGCCATCGTCGCCGACTTTGATCGGCGTGTACGAGCTGCCGCTACCCACGACGCCCTGATCGTTGCCGCAAGTTCCCTTGTGCACATGCCAGGGGTGCGTCGATTTTGGCGTCGCGCCCGCGATGTTCACACTTGCGGTGAAGCCTTTGCCCGACTTGTCGGGCGTAACGGTCGCGCTGCCGAAAACGTGTTCGTCTCCCGCGTACGATGACGGAGCGCTCAATGTGGCGGTCAATCCGCTGTCCGCGGTCGTCACGCGCGGTGAGAGCGGACTAGCCTCGACGCCTCGATGCGTGACCACTGTGCCGGCCGCGACGAATGCGCCAAGCGCCGTCACCAGTGCAATGTGTCGTGCGAACATCGACTCCTCCTCTCGGGTGGGAAGATTCGCTGCCGAAACCTCGACCGCTGCGTGCAGGACTCGTGCGAGATGCACGTCGGAGCGGCCAAAACTGACACGGCAAAGGTACCGGGCGGCAACGTTGTAACCGTCTAAAGATACGGCTGCGCCAGCCAAGCCACACCGTCCCGGAGTTTGCTCAGCAGCGGACGCTCGCGCAGATCCTGGAGCGTGAGCACGCTGCTCGACGCCACTTTTTCATCGATCATCGAATTCACGCGCGCAGCGAGCTGGCGCGAGTAGCACTCCACGTCATACTCGAAGTTGAGCCGCAAGCTGCGCGGATCCCAGTTCGCAGATCCGATGAGTGTCCACGCGCTGTCGATCACGAGCAACTTGCTGTGATCGAATGGCGGCTTCGAGAGACGCACGCGACACCCGCCCTCGATGAGCGTCCCGAGCTTCGCAGTCGCGGCCCATTGGACCAGTCGCAGATTCCCGCGTGCCGGCAGCACGAGCTCCACGTTCACGCCGCGCATTGCAGCGACGCGCAGCGCATCCACGAGTGGTGGATCGGGAAGAAAATACGGCGTCACCACACGCACGGAGTGTGCGGCCTGTCCGATTGCGCCGAGGATGGTCATGAGGAGCGTCTCGAAATCTTCATCCGGACCATCGGGCACACCGCGCGCGACGAGATCGCCGGCCTTCCCATTTTTCCCATTCGCCTCTGCCGGGTACCACGTGTCGCCGCCGAGTCGCTCGCGCGTGGTGAATTCCCAATCGAAGGCGAACGCAGCGGTCATCTGCTGCACCACCGGTCCGCGCAAACGAAAGTGCACGTCGCGTGTGGCGTCGGGCAGACCGTACGCGAGCACGCACGCGTCGCGAATGTTGAGGCCACCGCAGAATCCGATCACGCCGTCCACGATCAGCAGTTTTCGGTGGTTGCGCAGATTCATGTACGGGTGCGGGAACGGGACGCGCGACGGTACGAACCGCGCGACCGGCACGCGACGGTGGCGCAGCTCATCCACGATGGGTGGACGACTGTAGCGCGCGCCGACGCCATCGATGAGCACGCGCACCTGACATCCGCGCGTCACCGCCCGCTCGAGCGCGGCGACGAACTCGGAGCCGGCGCGGCCGCGGTCGAAGATGTACGTGGCGAGCGCGACGCTGCGCGAGGCACCGTCGATAGCCTCGAGCATCGCCGGGTAACCCTCATCGCCGTTGCACAGCGGCTCGATCGCATTGCCGCCCGTGAGCGGCCATCGCGTCACGCGGCGAACGAGCGTGGCCAGCGCGCCTAACGCTTCGGGGACGTCGGGCGGCGGCGTGAGGGGCTCGGGGCCGTCGGCGCGCAGTTCTTCGGTAAACGTGGAGCGACGGCCGCGCACGCGTCCCGCGCGTCGCCGGATGCGATTGATGCCGAACAGCACGTAGAGGCCCGAGCCCAGGATGGGCGTGAGCCATACGAGGCCGATCCAGCCGATCGCCGATCGGACGTCGGTCTTGTAGAGAACAATGTGCGCGGACACGGCCAGCGCGAGCCCGATGTGCAGTGCGCCGACGAGAAATCCCCACACGTGCGGCGTCAAACCCTTGCCTCCGGAGCCCGGTCGGCCCCAATGTAGGGCCCGGTGCGGCCCCCGCACCACACCTCGCCCAACCGCCCCGCTTTTCCAATCTGGTGTTGCACATGTCGATGCATCGGTTGCTCCGCGACGGGACGCGCGCTCTCGCGCTGCTCGCACTCTGCGCATGCGGCGGAACGGAGTCGCCGAATACGTCCACCCCGGTTAAGATCGTCGCGATTTCCGGTGGGGGCCAGACGGCCGACCTGGGACAACCGCTCGCGCAGCCGCTGGTGGCGCGCGTTTCGACCACCACGGGTACGCCCGCATCCGGTGTGTCGGTGACGTTCACGGTCACCTCGGGCGCCGGCACGCTGTCGCCATCCACCGTTAGCACGGACGCATCGGGCAATGCGTCGGCGACGTTCACGATGGGTCAAACGCCCGGGGTCACCACCGTGCGTGCCATGAGCAACGCCGTGTCGGGCGCGGCGGCCGACTTCATCGTGAGCACCGGTCCGACGATCGTTGGGCGCGTCACGGTCGCCGCGGGCAACGTGCGGCTCCCGGCCCTCGCGCACGGCCCGCTCCGCACGCCGATGGTGCTGCCCTCGGTTGCGCCGCGACCCGTCAAGGGGCTGCAGCTCGACGTTGCGTACCGCGCGTCGGCGATCGGCGCGCCCGGTCCCGGCGCGCTCCGAACGCTCGGGCTGGATCGAGCGCGGGTCATCGCGGCGTCGATCCGGTCGCGCCTAACGGAGATGCCCGTCGCGTCGCACTTCGACGTCATGGCCGTGTCGCCGGCGATCGCGGTTGCGCGACTCCGCTTGCACGGCGCGTCCGACCGCGATTCGGTGATGCGCGCGTTGCGCGCCGATCCGGCGGTCGCTTCGGTGAACGTGGATGGCCTCTTGAGCCGCGGCCCGATTGCGAAGCGCATGTTCGCGCCGCTGTCGCAGCATCGGCCGGCTGCGGCGCAGAATCCGG
>Ga0105240_10001405_pt1 | contig 41308 bp, 37 predicted proteins | sample KBSC54metaG_FD_80426 | JGI IMG/M metagenome (GOLD analysis project Ga0105240, IMG submission 80426) | Corn rhizosphere microbial communities from Kellogg Biological Station, Michigan, USA - KBS C5-4 metaG | ecosystem: Host-associated > Plants > Roots > Rhizosphere > Soil | place: Michigan, USA... | reverse complement strand
CGCTTCCGGCCAACACCCCAAGCGGCGCTCGCGAAATCGCCGAATCCGTCCACCGATACAGCCAGCGCCTCCTCGAAAGGCGACACCAGGAAGGCGGACGCGAGGTGGGCCAGGTGATGCTCGACGAAATGCACTTGGCCTCGGAACGCCCCCCCCAATGCCGCCTCGAGTGACGGCGCGATACCTTGACGTTCGCGTCGGTTGCGCGCGCGCTCGAGCAGGAGCGAGAGGGAGGGCCTTTGCGCCGCCACGTAGGCGAGCTTGCGCCATAGGTTCGCGCTCGGATCGTGGTTGACCGCGATGTGCCCTACGTCCCCGAGCGAAACTCCGGCGGCATCGAGGCACCACCGAGCCGCCTCGGTGGGCAAACCGGCCCAGTGCTTGATCCGCCGAAAGCGTTCCTCCTCGGCGGCGGCGATGAGAACCCCGTCGCGAAGGACGCAGGCGGCCGAGTCGCCGTGGTACGCATTGATGCCCAGAACGATCATGTGCGCCAGTGTAATAGCACGGGCGTCAGTACCGGAACTTTCGGTAGACTGTGTCCAGTCCCTCCGGAGCAACACCGAATTTGCCACCGACCTCGCCTGCGATAGTTGACGCCAAGGGCCTGCTGCGCGCGATGAAGTGGGATTCGCGCCATGCCGCCTCGACCGTCCGCAAGTACCTGCCATTGTCGCCATGCTGGCGCGACATCGTGTTTGTGGTCGGTTGCGGGCGAAGCGGCACTACGCTGCTGGGCGAGCTTCTCGGGGGACACCGGAACGTGCACTACCTCAACGAGCCGCGCGATCGCTGGGCGGCTCTCAGCGAGGTGACAGACGACATCGACCTCTTCGGCACAGGCCGCGGGCGGATGTTCTTTTCCGCAGGCGACGCAATGCCCGAGCACGTGACGCGCTTCGAACGACTGTTCGGCGTGCGCGATCCCGGGGCCGCGCGCACACTAGTCGAGAAGTTACCCCAGAACTGCTTCCGCATCCCGTGGCTCAGGCGTCTCGCCTCGCAGGCCAAATTCCTCCACATCGTGAGAGATTGGCCGGATGTCGTGGCCAGCATTGCCCGCTTAAGCCTCGACGACAGCTACACCATCGCGGGCCGGCCGCTGCTGAACCGGTGGTGGGGTAGCCGCTATGCCAAGCTCGACCGCTTCATCGAGGAATTGGCGGGCTCGAACCTGATCCCGATCCGGAGCGCCGATCTCTGCTCGATTCCCACCACCGAGGCGGACTACGCCAAGCTTGCGGCCTGCGAGTGGTACGCATCGATTCAGGCCGTCCATGCGGCTCGCGACCTGCTGGGAGCCGATTTCCTCGAGATCCGCTACGAGGATCTGGTCGCGAACCCTCGCGGCGTCCTCTCGTGCGTATACGATTTCCTCGAGCTGCGGCGCGACGGCGGTGACCTCGACCGCGCGATCCGGGAGGTCAAGACGGGCCCACACGCGGCGGCAGCGCCCGCATCCGTCGCCGGCGCGCTGCGGGACGCTTGTGAATCGCTGCGCATCGAGTTGGGGTACGACCCTCGCCCAGCCTTACCGAGCGCCCCCGTCAACGACAAGCTCCGTGCTGGCTCATCACCTGCACGGTCGAGCGAGCGCATTGCTGTACTGTTCGAGCGCTTCGGCCCCTACCACCATGCACGCGTACGCGCCGCTGCCGCGGCGATGCCGGTGCATGCGATCGAGATCTTCCGCCAGGACGACACCTATGCATGGGACGTCCTTCCCGAGCAGGGCGACTATCCGAAGGAGACGCTGTTCCCGCATCCGACGGGCAGTGCCGGGCAACGGCATGACGCTCTCTGGCGCGCTTTGGACAGGGCGGCGCCTGCCGTCATCGCGGTCCCCGGCTGGGCTTACTGGTATTCGCATGCGTCCCTCGGCTGGGCCCGGAAGCACGGCGCGAAGATGATCGTGATGAGCGAGACCACGCGCGCCGACCGGGACCGCGCCGCCGCACGTGAGCTCACCAAAAGGGCGATCCTCGCGGGCTTCGATGCCGCCCTCGTCGGCGGCACGCCGCAATGGCGCTACATGGTGGAGCTGGGCTTTCCGCCCGAGCGCATCGAGCTCGGCTACGACGCGGTGGACAACGACTACTTCATCCGCGGTTCAGACGAGGCCCGGCGCGACGGGGCGGCGACCCGGGAGCGCTTCGACCTGCCGCCACGATTCCTGCTGACCTCGTGCCGCCTGATCCGCCGCAAGAATGTGGGCGGGTTGTTGCGAGCGTTCGCCGTCTATCGGGGCCGCACCGGCGATGCGGCATGCGATCTGGTCGTCATGGGCGACGGACCCGAGAAGGCAAGCCTCGTGGCGCTCGCCGAGCAGCTGGGCATCACCCCCCACGTGCGCTTCATGGGATTTCGCCAATATCCCGACCTGCCGGCGATCTACGCCATGGCGACGGCATTCATCTTGCCGAGCCTCACCGAGCCGTGGGGACTCGTGGTCAACGAAGCGATGGCCTGCGGCATCCCGGTGCTCGCTTCGGACACGGCCGGTTGCGCGCGCGACTTCGTGGTGCCGGGCGAAACGGGATGGCGGTTCCATCCCACGGATACCGCTCGCTTGGCCGAACTGCTTTCCGCCGTTTCCGCCGATTCGCGCCTCACGGCCCGTATGGGCGAGGCCGCCCGCAGATTCATCCGCGACTGGGGTCCCGACCGGTTCGCCCGTGGGCTCGCGGCCGCGCGAGAGACGGCGTTGGGCTCGCCGTCGATGGATCTTTCCCTGGGTGCCCGCCTCGTCCTGCGCGCGGCGGCACTGCGATGAACGTCTGCCACGTCACCGAAGCCTCGGATCCTGGCTTCGGTGGCCTCTACACGGCGACGCAAGGGCTCGTTCGCGCGCTGAAGGAGCACCAGCACATCGAATCGGTCGTGCGCGCGGGGCATGCCATAGATGGCTGCTCGAGCGCGGACCTGTGCCACGCCCACGGCATGTGGGCCGGGTCGGCGTTCGTGTCGCTCGCGTGGCGATTCCGGCATCGCAGGCCGCTCATTGTCGCCCCGCACGGCATGCTCGATCCCTGGGCGCTGGAGCAGAGCGCCGCCGCAAAGAAGGCGGCACTCGCGACCTACGAAGGATTACGGTTGCGGACAGCCACGTGCCTACACGCGCTGTGCGAGGCGGAGCTCGCCTCCATTCGACGGCTCGGCAAGGACCTTCCGGCATTCGTCGTGCCGAACGGGGTCGACATTCCGGATGCAAACCAGGTTCGCGCCATGTGCGAGTCCGCCGCCAAGCGACAGGACCGCAGAACCTTGCTCTATCTGGGCCGCATCCATGCCAAGAAGGGCCTGGAGCTGGTGCTCGGGGGTTTCGCGTCGGCGGCGACCGCGGATCCGCGACTTCGCGACGAATGGACGGTGGAAATCTGCGGATCGGGCGACGCCGATTACATCGCGAAACTCCAGCGGCTCTCGTCCGACCTGGGACTATCCGGAGTCGTTCGCTTTGCAGGGCCCGTGGCAGGAGAGGAAAAGGAAAGCAGGCTCACGACAGCGACGGCCTTCGTCCTCACGTCCCTCAGCGAGGGCTTGCCGATGGCGGTGCTCGAGGCATGGGCCCATGGACTGCCGAGCCTCATCTCCGAAGCGTGCAACCTGTCCGCTCCGGCGACGACCGGCGCCGCGTTGCTGACCAACGCGACGATGCCTGCAGTGACGATCGGCCTGGGAGAGCTCCTGCACATGAATGAGAATGATCGCCTCGAGATGGGTGCACGAGCGCGTGCCTATGTCGAGCGCGTGCACCCATGGGCGAGGGTCGCATCGCGAATGGCGGCCATCTATCGCTGGGCGATCGATGGCGGTCAACGCCCGGATGAGATATGAGCACCGAACCACTCCAGTGGCTGGTGAGCCAGATCGGATCGCGCGAACTCTACGCCTGCGCGGTCAGCTTCCAGCGACGCAAACGGCTCAAGCGCTTCTACACCGACGTTTGGTGGCCCTATGCGCCGTCGGCATTCGCCCGAATGCCCACTCCGCTGTGGGGGCTGTCCCTTCGGCATCACGCGGAGCTTCCGGCGGACAAGGTGACCTCATTCACCGGTTGGGCCATTCTGGACGATTTGCGATGGAAGCTTCGCAGCGGTTCGCGGGATGTCGGAGCGACCTTTCGCCATTACCTGGAGACGGGGCGGCACTTCGGCACGAAGGTCGCGGAACACATGGCGGGCCTCGCGCTGGATCCGCGTCGCGACGCCCTGTTCGCGTTTTCCACCGGCGCCCTCGAGCCGTTACGACACGCCAGGGATCGTGGACTATTCACCGTCGTCGACCAGCTCGATCCCGCACGCGTCGACCAAGAGATGGTGCTGGAGGAAATGGCTCGCTGGCCCGACTGGGAACCGCCCCACGATCGAATCCCGGAAGAATATTTTGCGCGGCTCGGCGAAGAATGGAAGGCGGCCGACCTCGTCGTCGTCAATTCCAACTTCTCGCGGGACGCGCTGGTGCGCCAGGGCGTGGCACGGGAAAAGGTGCTCGTCGTGCCCCTGTGCTACGAAAGGGAATCGACTGTTGCCCCGAAGAAGACTTCATCCAATGCACCGCTGCGCGTGCTGTGGCTGGGGCAGGTCGTCCTTCGAAAAGGAATTCCCTATCTCTTCGAGGCCGCCAGCCTTCTCCGGAACGAGCGCATCGAGTTCCAGGTTGCCGGGCGCATCGGCATCTCGGACAAGGCGGTCGCCACCGCTCCTCCGAACGTGCAGATGCTAGGGAAGGTGAATCGTGAGCGGGCGCTCGAGCTCTACTCCCAGGCGGACGTCTTCGTCCTTCCCACGATTTCCGAAGGATTCGCGATCACACAGATCGAGGCCATGTCTTTCGGATTGCCGGTCGTGACGACCCCCAATTGCGGCGACGTCGTCACGTCGGGTAAGGATGGCTTAATCGTACCCATCCGCGATCCGCGAACCCTAGCCGACGCGCTACTCGAACTGCACGCGGACCGCAAACACCTTCGGGTAATGTCGGACAACGCGCTGCTCAAGTGGCGCCAGTTCACGCTCGATCACTATGCCGAAACGATCGAGGCGGCGGCCCTCCGCCTTCGGGGACGTCGCGCCGCAGCTTAGTCCTCCCGACGGAACTCGTAATACATGCCAGCGGGCGTGGCATTACCCCTCCACCACGCCTCGACGTCGGCCCGTAACACCGGACGTAGCCCCTCCTCGATTGCGCTCGCGCGGTAGCCCGCAGCCCAGAAGCGCTCGAACAGCGCGACATAATGCGGGTTGCGCTGCGGGAAGTTCTCCGTCAGCCCGTGTTCGACGATCCAGATCGGCGCTGGGATGCGCGCCAGCGTGGCGGCGGCGCCTTCCAGCACGGTGTGCTCAGCGCCCTCAACATCGAGCTTGATCAGGATTCGCGCGCCGGACGCCCTTCCCGATAGAAGATTGTCCAGCGTATTGGCGGGTACCGGCGTTGCATAGTTCGACGCGATGTCACCCTAGCCTTCCAGGAGCGACGCCCCTTGGCCGCCGCCAAACAACTGAACGATCCCAGGCCGCGCGCTCAGCGCGAGTGGGAATATCTCGGCATCCAGACCGTTCTCAAGCAAGCAGCGGTACAGCGCCTGGAGGTTGAGCGGATGGGGCTCGATGGCAATCACCGGCTTGCATGCCTGTGCTGCCAGCGCGGTAAAAAAGCCCGCGTTAGCGCCGACGTCGACAACTAGCTCTACCTCCGAGAGTGCGGCGACGAACCGCTCGAGTTCGCCTGACGCGCCGCGGCTCGAGTCGATGCCCGGATCTCCATAGAACAGGAAACCTTGGCTTGTGCGATAGCCGCGGCGTCCCTTCGCCGTAAGTCCGTCGCGTAGCCGGCGCGCGCGCCGCGCGAGCGGCCCCATATGTCGATCGATCCAGTTCCGAGCGAGACGTTTCGGGGCCATCGGGTTACATATTGCGTCAAAAGGGGACGAACGTCGGATCATGCGTCTCGCTCGCGTGGAGGGTCAAGTGCGCGTCGCGAACCAACTGTGCGGTACCATTGGCAGCGCTGGCCATGCCGGAGACACAATCATGGCAGCGCAGATTCATGGCCCTCGACACACTATCGCTGAGCATCGCTTCCATCGCCCTGCTGGGATTCGGCCTGTGGTGGTTCCTGCGCCGCAACGACGAGCTTCCGCTCGCCATCACCGGATTCAATTTCCTCTTCATACGCCGGCTCTGGGTGGTTGAAAGCGGCTTGGCCGACTGGGCGCGATTCGACTACGGGCTGCCCTTCAACTTCCACGAATATTCGCACGACGCTGCCACCTACATGCTCATGGGCGCCGCGATCTTGACGGCGATGTACTGCATGTTCGTCAAGGAACGCCCTGTGGCCATCGCCGACAGCGCGGAAACGTTCAAGGCATACCTGCTACGGCAGCGACCGAAGATTCTGATCGGATTCGTTCTCTTCACGATCGCCAACGCCCTCGTCCGGCCGACATTCAAGGACAATGTCGAAGAGCTCCTTGCGTCCAGCTACGGATATCAATTCACCTTGGCGCACAGCAGCTTCATCGTCCTGATCGCCATCCTGGTCACGTATGCGCAGCGCGGTACGTTCGCCCAGAAGGCACTGATGCTGGGCATCATCGCCACCTCCGGCTTGTCGTCGATCACACCTTCGCTGCGCTTCGCGATCCTCGGTTGGACAATCCCGTTGGCATTCGTCTTCGCTGCGCAGCTTCGGCCTTCGAGGAAGCTGTTCGTTTTCGCGGTCGTCGGCACCATTGTCGCGTTTGTGTTCACCGTGGCCGGGATGCTGCGGAACGCGGAGTTCCAGGGCCTGGAGCGCGAGCAGCTCATCCGGGAAGGTGGCGACGCGCTGTTGGTCGGCGGCGACGTCAATATGCTGGACGGGTTCACCATGCTGATGCAGGTCTACCCGGAGGTTCTCGACTACGGCCTCGGGCGTGAGCACCTCGAAATCCTCAGCAGGCCGATCCCACGCGCCATCTGGCCCGACAAGCCGGTTGGCGGCTGGACCCAGAAATTCGCGGTGGCCAGTGGAAGCGAACTGTTCAGCACCGGTATTTCACCCAGCTTGTACGGGTCGTTCTACGGGGAAGGCGGTGTCATCGGCGTCGTGCTGCTCTCAGCCTTGTATGGATGGCTGTTCGCGCGATACGTCAATTGGGCCAACCGCCACGCCTCGCCCCTGCGATGGGTGCTCCGCGGCGTGCTGATCGCTTCGCTATTTGCTCTCATGCGTGGGGGCGACCTTCCAGGCATCGCCGCGTTCATCGGCATGAGCTATTGGCCACTCGCACTGTTTCTCTGGGGCTACCGCCGCGCACTGCGCCCGCGAATCGCAGCGGCGGGCTTCCGACACCGAATTGTGCGCCAGGACGCGGTCAAGCTTCGTTGATAGCATTGCAAGGACTGGTATTGCTCATTCGGCATTGCGATTCTTCCAGAACAAGTCTGTCGACGCGCCGAACACGTTGAACCCCCAGACGAGCTCGAAGCTTAATTTCCTAAGTCGGACACACAGATCATCCAGCATGACGCCACCGGCGTATGAAGGATATAAGGCCGCCTCGGTCACCAGATAGCGGGTACTGCGCAAGGTCGATTCGCCTCCCTGAACGACGCGGTCCTCGAAGCCTTGGACATCGATCTTCACCAGGTCGACCTGCCGCGTCACACCAACGGCGTTCTCGGCCGCCCAATCGTCGAGCCGTCGCACCGCCACGCGGATCTTCCTCGCCAATCCCGCCTGCTCGGGATAAAGCGGGCCGTACCTGAAGCAGCGATGACGAAACGCTGGACGAATGGACATTGAACTCAGCGCCATCGACATCCTCGGAGCCTAGCGCCAACGGTACGTGGGTCAGTCCGCCATAGCGTCGAGTCAATCTAGCCAGATGCTCAGAGAGCTCGGGGATTGGCTCGAACGCGTATACCTCCGCGTCAGGCCAACGGGACAGGATCATTTCGGAAAAACCGCCTTGGTGTGCGCCGATATCCAAGACCAACGGCTTTTCTCCGGCGGCATTCGAGCAAGCCCGCCAAACGACCGCCTCCCACCCTGCGTTCTCTAGCGATGTTCGTCGCAAGGCGTAGCCATGCCGTGCGAGAAATCTGTCGATCCGGCTTCGGGCGAAGTTCTTCAGCCTCATTGGACGAAACCGGATTGTGCTCGGTCTCAATTGCTGGAGGGCGGGAGGATTCGAATTATATCGCGCTCTACGTTCGAGGTCGCATCTGGCCACGCTCGCCTGACCATAGTAAGCAGTTGATCGAGCGTGGGGTAATCGTGCATGCCATTGAACAGCCTAGCGTCATCAATGACCACGATATGGCCTGCCGCCGAGTGTGCCAAGATCGCCTCGAGCTCGGACACTATTGGCGTGTCCTTCGCCCCCCTGCTTGTCTCCCCTCCCGAATAATGCCCGTCTAGCCAGAACAGTGCAGGACGGTCAAGCTGTGCAAGAACCGTGGGAATCACCTCTGCGCTATCCCCGAGAATGGGTCGGATCGACGACCTGCCTGCGAACCGCCTTATGGCAAGCGCGTGCAAGCGGGGGTCAACCTCGATCGTGATGCACAAATCGAAGCTGGGCGAGAGGAGGTCGATCGTCTCTCCATAGAGCGTTCCGGTTTCCACGAAGACCCGTAGCCCGTACCGCTTCGCAAGGGCTCGAAGCGTGGCAACCTTGTAGTGGTGCGAGGGCGGACTTGGCATGCCACTCAACTTCCACCTGGCATGACCGGCCAATCTTCTCATTGCCCGGTAGACTTTCATTACATTAGCTCGAGAATAGGGCCCCGGATTTCGCGGCTCGATAATGATGTCAAAATTGCGCCTTCGTCGTCACTGTTGGTGTCTGTGGAATTTCGGCGGAGCCCAAATGTCGGGAAGAACACTTCGCAATCTACACTCGGATGGTACCTGCAGAAAACCAGGATCGCACCATCCTGGCACGCACGCCGGTCGCTTATGCCCCTCGGCTTAGCGGACCGTGCTGCGGCTTGGGCCAAGCTGCCTCGCGCCGGACTCGGCAACATGCTCTATGTTTGGGCCCGCGCCGTGGCATTCGCCCACATCAATGGGGCTCAGCTATTCGTCTCACCGTGGAGCCGCTTCAGGCTCGGACCGTTCATGCGCGGGGAGCGCAGCAAACGACTGTACCTCGGCTCCTTCAAGGGCGATCCTGTTGGCGCGAGGCTGCAGCTGCTGGCCGCCCGCGCCACGCGCAAGTCCATTCGTGACCCAGCAATCGCACCGGTGTCGGACGAAGCAGCGCATTCAAGCCTCTTCGTCTTCGACCGGCTCGGCGGCAACCCAAGCGACCCGTTCCGGGACTTGATTGCTCATCGGGATACCATCCTTTCGCGTTTCTTCGCGATGCTCTCGGACCCGATCCAGGCGCACCTGGGCGAGCTGGACGCCCCGGTGATCGGCATTCACGTCAGGCGCGGCGATTTCACCAACGGACCCTGGGAAACGCCGATGGAACATTTCTGCGACCGATTACGCGCGCTCCGCGACGTTGCCGGGACCGAGCTGGCTGCCACAGTGTTCAGCGACGGGAGCGACGAGGAGCTCGCGCCTCTCCTCGCGAATCCCGGCGTACGCCGTGCTCCAAGACAGCCCGACGTGCTCGATCTGATACAGCTCAGCAGGAGCCGCGTCATCGTGCCATCGCGTGCCAGCACCTTTGGCATGCTGGCGGGATTCCTTTCCGAAGCGGTGATCATCCGAGATCCGGAATGGAATCACGGAGATTCACGCCCAGCGCAGATCAATTTACGGCGCTTCGAAGGCGCGCCCGCCATGGATCCGGCACGTTGGCCGTACCTGCTGGTGCAGAACCTTCGCGAAGGTCGATGAGCCTTCAGGAGGCACCGTCAACGGCGGCGGAGAACTCGAGCTCGACGCATCCCCGGTACATTGCCGGATATGTCGGACGTTGTTCATCTTTGATGCCCGGCAAAACGGATAGCACGGCGATGTCCGTCACCTCGAATCCGCCGTGTTGCGTCACCGTCCAGATGCCGACGCGGTAGCGCCCTTCGACGAGGGGGAGCGAATGCACTCGGCCGGAGATTGTCAGCCCCTGCTTCGGTACCGGGACGTTGCATAGGTCTGCGCGGCGCAGGTCGAGAAGGCCTATGCGCACGCCCAACTCGGAATAGATCAGCAGGGTCAGCTCCGATAGCACCACAGCGCCGCTCCCAGCGAACTCCAGCTGGAACGGCGCGGGCTCCCCGGAGCGCACGCCTCCCTGCCCGAAGGCGAGGCGGCGCAACGTCAGATCCGCTCCGATGGGGATCTCGAGCCGGGGTGCCTCGCCCGAGGCGCTCTCGAGAGCGGCAACGTAACCCCGGATAACCTCCGCCACCGGCCCTTCGGCGACGAGCTTGCCCCGATCGAGCAGGAGGCCGCGACCGCACAGCGCCTGCACGGCGCTCATGTTGTGGCTCACGAAGAATACTGTGCGCCCGCCTTGGGCCACTTCGGACATCTTTCCGAGGCATTTCTTCTGGAACTCCGCGTCGCCGACCGCGAGTACCTCGTCGACGACCAGAATCTCGGGCTCCAGGTGTGCAGCGACGGCGAACGCAAGGCGCACGTGCATGCCGCTGCTGTATCGCTTCACCGGCGTGTCCAGGAACCGCTCGACGTCGGCGAAGGCGACAATCTCATCGAACTTGCGCCGGATCTCGGCGCGTCCCATGCCGAGGATCGCGCCGTTGAGGAAGATGTTCTCCCGGCCACTCAGTTCGGGATGGAAGCCTGTGCCCACCTCCAGCAGGCTCGCGACCCGTCCATCGATGGTCACCCGCCCTTCGCTCGGCTCGGTGATTCGCGACAGGATCTTCAGCAACGTGCTCTTGCCGGCGCCGTTGCGTCCGATGACCCCGACCACCTCGCCCCTCCGTATCTCGAAACCGACGTCACGCAGGGCCCAGAATTCCTCTATCTCGTCGCCTTCCAGCAGCGCGCTGCCGCCGGCCATGTCGCGCACTCTGCGCCAGAGCGCACCCGCCGCGCGCGCAAGCTCATCGCGGAGCGCCACGTAGCGCGCCCCCTGACGCTGGTGCGCGATCGCATATTTCTTGCCGAGGTGCTCGGCGCTGATAACCACGTCGTCCATGCTAGAGCATGTCGGCGAAGGAGCGCTCGGTAGCGCGGAAGCGCCTAAGCCCGAGCCAAAGAAACAGGACGCTCACCGCGGCGCTCGTCGCGAGTCCTGGCCAGTACGGAGTTGCACCGAGCAGGCACCAGCGGAAACCGTCGATCACTCCGACCAACGGATTGAGGCTGTAGAGAATGCGCCACTCGGGCGGGATCATGGCGCTCGTGAAGCCGACAGGCGACACGTACAACCCGATCTGGAGCAGGAACGGAATCACATACCGGAAGTCCCGATACTTCACGTTGAGCGCGGTAAGCCATATTCCGGGACCGACGCTCGCTACAAGCGCGAGCAATACGAATGCGGGCACGAGCAATGCCTGCCAACCGGGCAGGTATCGATACCAGGCCATGAGCGGCAGAAGCAGGGCGAAGCTCACGAGAAAGTCCGCCAGGGTTCCGCCGATCGCGGCGAGCGGGATCAGCAACCGCGGGAAATAGACCTTGCCTACCATTGCCGCGTTGCCGACGATGCTACCCGAGGCTTCGCTCAGCGCGCTGGAGAAGAGGAACCAGGGCAGCATGCCCGCAAAGACCATCAGCGCGTACGGCGCGTCACCTTCGCTCGGAAACTTCCCAAGACGGCCGAAAACGACCGTGAGAACGATCATGGTGAGCAACGGCCGCAGGATGGCCCACGCGATGCCAACGACTGTCTGCTTGTAGCGCACCTTGATGTCCCGCCACACGAGAATGAGGAAGATCTCGCGGTACGCCCAGAGATCGCGCCAGTAGTGGCGGTCGGCGCTTCCCGGCTCCAGGACGATGCGCTCGCCCGCGACGCTCATTGCCATTCCTCCGGCAACAGCACCATGTTGGCGTACGGCGAGTCCCAGAACGACGGCTCGATGGCGACCGGTGCGTCTCGCGCAACGTCGTAGCGGCAAATGCGGTAGCGCCACCCGTCGCACAGCGCCTCGAGATCTCGACACGAAGCGCCGAACTGGGCCCAGTTGATGCAGCTGTATTCGACCACGAGGACCGGCCTGTGCCGGGCGATCGTCCCGCGCGCAGACCGCAGCGCATCGATCTCGCCGCCCTCGATATCGATCTTGATCATGTCGACCCGCTCGGGGGCGAGCCGAGCGACGAGGTCGTCGAGCGTCGAAGCAGGAACCGTTAGGTGCGACACTTCCGCATCGGGGAACACGGCCGTCGGCCTCAGCCCGCCCACCTCATCCACACGCGCGGGCACGAAGAAATCTGCGACGCCGCCGTGCGAAGCAATCGCCACGTGGATCGCGCGATGCGCAATGCCGTTCGCCTCGAGGTTCGCATTCAACTGCTGCAGCAGATCGGGGTTGGCCTCGACGGCGATCACCGTGCCCGTTCCGTGCATGACGTCGTTCGCCATCACGGAAAAGAATCCCGCGTTGGCGCCGCAATCGATGAACGTTCCTCCCGGCTTGAGCATCCGTCTCAGCACCAGCTGCACGTCCGGTTCGAAACCCGAGAATCCGGCGTAGTAGCGTTGGATGAACCAGTGAGCGGGATCCAGCAACAACATCCCGCCCGAAGGAATCCGGCACTCGAAGGGTCGTCCCGGGTGCGATGCAGTCCACCGCCGCACGTACCGCCGGAGCACGAGGCCGCGCAACACCGGCGCGATCGGGCGGCGACCGGTCGCGCACTCCCAGACGACGCGAACATAGCTCTCGAGAAGGCGGCGCCGGTCTGGCCGCTCGCCGGTTGGCCGTGGCGGCTGAGACTCGGCGGAAGGACCATTCAGCGCAGGCAAGGCAACGGACCGCTCATGTCAGTATGGGAGCGAATGAAAGCCGGTACTCGAGATCGCGGGAGCGTTCGCCTACGGGCCGCGCCGGTGCGCCCGCCACGATCTGGTACGGCTCGACATCCCGCGTGACGACCGCGCCGGCGGCAACCACGGCGCCCTCTCCGATCCGCAACCCCGGAAGGACGATCGCGCGATACGCGATCCATACGCGATCGCCGATCACAATATCGCCGCCGAGGTCTGCGAAGTCGCGCGACTGGGGATCATGGGCCAGCGTGAGGATCGAAGCCTCCGGGCCGATCGACACGTCCGCACCGGTGACGATGCGATAGCGCCGGCCGTCGAACAGGCAACCGAAATTGACGACGTTGCGTTCCCCGAGGAACACCTTGCGGCCATTGAGGAACCTGCATCCCATCTGCACCGCGGTTCCTGAACCGAATCCGCCGAGCCACGCGCGCAGGTAAAGTGCCCGCAGCGCATGCGAGGGGACGTGCCCTGTGAGTTGGTTGTAGCCGTAGGCCAGCACCGCGCCCCCAAGGACTCGAGCGGTCATTGAGCCGGGTACGCCGAAATCACAGGCGGCGCCTGAACGAACGAAACACAAAATGCGGATAGATCTGTTCCGAGTTGAGGCCATCCCTTCGGATGAGCAAGTCCTCCACGGCCTCTGTAGCGCCGATGCAGCTCGAAACGTTTGCATCGTCGAACACGAGGTAGCCACCCTCCGCCATGTGGTCCTTCACCGCTTCGTAGGAGGACTGCACGGAGGACAGAATGTCGCAATCTATGTGCGCGAGAGTGATCTTCGTCGCCCTCTGCAAGACCGGGCCCGCCGTATCTTCGAAGTATCCCGGCACGAACTCGAGGTTGCTCAAACCGATCTTCTTCACGTAGGCCTGAAGTTCGCGCAGGTCCACATCATGGAAATCCGCCTTGTTGTGCGCGTCCACGCCCTTGTCCACGGGAGGCATCCCCTCGAAGCTGTCCAGGGCATAGACACGCGTATCGGGACACAGCTTGCTCGCCACGTACGCCATGAATATCGCGTTGCCGCCTCGATAGCACCCGAATTCGATGATGTCGCCCGGCTCGATCCCCGACAGGAAGAATCGCATGATCAAGAAGATGTTCATCCTGTTGTCCTCCGAAAGAATCGTCCTTCCCTTCGCCAGCCGGACGCCCTCCTTGTACAGCGGGTCCCTCAGCACCTGTTTGCGAAGGCTCCCGAACTGCAGCCCGAAGCCCCGCTGATAGCCCTCGTAGACGTTACGGGACTTGCGAATGCCCCTGATCACGCCGTCGAGCTGGGGCAGATGAAGTTCCGAGCTCATTGCACGGCCATCCTTGTACGTGCATGCGCCACCACGTGCGCGGCAACCTCGGCCGGCTCGATCTCCTCGATGCAGGCACGCCCGCTCCTGCAGACACTGTCGTAATAGCAATCGCAAGCCCGCGCCGGTCCCACGATCGCCCCCCGGCCGTAGAGCTCGAATTCGTGCGGATTAAAGATGTTGTTGATCAGCACGAGCGGGACCCGTGCCGCAATTGCAAGGTGCATCGCCTGCGTCACGCCGGATACCACTGCCTCGCAATGCCGCATTAGCGCGTAAAACACCTCGATCGAATGAACGCCGGGATAGAAGCAACCCGACTCGGCCGCGAGGCGCTGGTTCAGCACGTCTTCCTCGGGCCCCCCAAGGAGCATGGGCCTGAGGCCGGCCTGCCTCAGCAATCCGCAAAGCGCGAGCCAATGGCCCGGCGGCCAGATGCGCGACTTCCAGCGCGATCCTGCTCCCGTGTTCAACCCGACCCAGCCGCTTCCCGCGAGTTGCGCGGCGGCCTGCTTCACGGCGCTCTCCGACGGATCACGCAGCCAGTACTCCTGGCGCTCATACGGCAGGCCCACGATTTCGAATATCTCCTCCGGATAGCTCTTGGTGTTGGCCCGGCTCAGCGGGTCATCCACACCGGTCGCGAATTTGTGCCACGCCGACTCGCTCGCGGGCCAGGGAACGCCGTCCCTCAGCCCGAAGCCTCTCTTTTCGCCGGCAGTCACGAGGTCCGCGAGGGCACAGGCTTCCACGTCCTTGTCGAGGTTCCAACAGAAGTCGAAGCAGCCACCCTGCAGGCGCGCGATCGTGGCGGGAGACACGCTCACGGGCTCACACGCCTCGTGCGGGAGGAGGTTCGGGTGATGCGTGACCCACAGCACCTTCGTACCCGATTCCAGCGGAGCAAGGGCCCGCAGCAATGGCGTTGTGCGCAGCACATCGCCCGCCGCACCGAGTTTGATGATGATGCCGCGACGAGCGGTCGCGACGTATTCGTCACACTGGCAGCGCTTCCCGGATCGCCGGTGCGGCGCGCAAGGCCTGTCGCCCCTGAAGTGCACGCAATTGTGCTTCAACCTCGCGATGAGCTCGGCCGCGTCCATCATCAGGTCATCCACGGGTCGGTGACTCGCCGAGCGCCGCAGCGGCCATGACGGTCCGTGCATTGGCAGTCCAACTCGCATAACGCTCGTAACCCACCCAGTCCGGCACGGGAGAATGCTCGATCAGCTCGCGCAGCCCCCGCACAATCGCATCGACGGAATCGGGCTCGACGAAGACGCCAAGCCCAAAGCGCTCCACCACGGCACGCATGGGGCTCGGTCCCGACGACGCCAGCACCTGTTTGCGTGCTCGCGCGGCAATATTCAATACGCCGCTCTGCGAACGAAACGATGCCGAATATGTCACTGCGATCCAGTCTGCCTCCCCGAAATAGGCCGCCACATCCTCGTCCGCGATGAACTGCGCCATCATCCGAAAGCGCTCCTCTACTCCCGATCGCCGCGCAAGGTCACGATAGAATACCTCGGGCCGCTGCCCTCCTGCAGCAGCCGGGCCGGCGACCACTAGGTGCAAACGCGGGAACTGCGGTAGGGCGGCGATCAGCAGGTCGATGTTCTTGTTATCGCGGATGTGGCCGAAGCAGAGAAGCACGCGGGCATCGGAATTGGGACGGAGGTTCACGATCCGCGGGCTCGATGCGGACGGCCTCGTGATTTCGTAGAGCCCCACGGGCGCCTCGTGGACCGCGACCCGAGCGGGCACGGTACCCGGCGGCAGCTCCGCCTGATGCACGATCACGTAGTCCAGCGAGTCGAAGGCGAGGCGCACCGATAGCCGATGCCACCAGGCAGGACCCAGTTGGAAGTCGCGGACCGGGTCGTGCAGATTGGCGCCGTAGCGGATGCCCAGTCCGCGACGCAGCAAGCGGTGCGGCCATACCCACAGGGGGCTCAGATATTCGGAATAGGACGCGAGCAACACGCTCGCGGGCCGCACTCGCCAGATCCATGCGGCGAGCAGCCAAGGGACGGTCGCGAGCCACAGCGCATGCCGAATCTTGCGCAACAGCCCGCGCGCTCCAGCGGGCGCCGACGGAAGCACCCGATCGACGGGGTAGGACGCGTCGCGGCCCTGCAGGTAATCTTTCGCCGCAATGACCCTCACCTTGACGCCGAGCTCGTGAAGGGCCTTCGCCTGATAGTGCGTGTGCTCTGCCAGCCCACCTTGACCGAGCGGGCAATAGATGAGAAGGCTGTCGCGATCCGTCCGGCCCGAAGCTCGATTCACGACGCGGCCCCGGTCCGTAACAGCCGTTCGACGAACGCTTCCGCGGAATGAAACTGCCGCGCCGCATCGGCGCGCTCGTCCGCCGCCGCTGCATATTCGTCGTATCGCGCGGCCATGCGGGCGATCGCCTCGGCCAGCGCTTCCGCGGATTCCTCCTCGATGGCCACCCCCGAACCGAGCAGCGCCATGCTGTCGGATATCCAGGTCTCGGAGACACAGATGCATGGAATTCCGCAGCGGAATGCCTCCACCGCCACGCCCGAGAGCCGTGCGTGGTACTGCGCGCGTCGATAGGGAAGAAGCAGCACGTCGCATTCTTTGAGTCGCTCGCGGTATTCCCCGGTGGAAAGATCGCTCGCGATAAGCGTTACCCTCGGGTCGCCTTCGACGTCCGCACCGGGAACGATGCGACGGCCCTGCGGGTCGTGACATTCGCCGCTCCATTGGATGAGGAAGCGCACCGGCCTTTCGAGGCGCTGGTTGCGCAGCATCCGCGCCGCCTCGAGGATAAGGTCGCTGCCCTTCTCGAAGCGCGGCGGCCCGAGCGCGCCGAACGTGAGCGGCGACGAGGCATCGCGGCCGCGCGAACGCCGCGCATCGAGATCGTCGTCGACCGGGTGCGGATAAACGGAAAACGGCACTCCGCACTGAGCCTCGTACTGTGCGGCCAGCCGCGCGCTGTCAGACGCGAGCTCGACCGTGCCGCTGCGCGCCGGGCGGCGAAACGAGCCCACGATCCACTTGAGGACCCGCGCCGATGATGAAAACCGGTAGCGCCGCGTGGCCGGATCGTACTCTCCGGCGTTGTTGCGTGTCGTCAGGACAAGTCGTCCAAACCAGCGGCCCTTACCGCGCCACGCGATCCAGCACCACGCCAGCCAGTGGTAGAGCACCACGGTCGGCACGAGGACGACATCATAGGGACCCGCCTCGGCCAGATGGGTCCCGACGAGGCGGGCGACCAGCAGATTGTGCCGAAGGATGCCGAGATAACGGCGCCACGCCAAGGGATGGTAGTAGACGCCGTCCCAGCTCGTGACGGGGAAGAACGGCTTGGCACCCAGCTCCCGCCGCAGGTCCGTCTCCAAGTCCGCGTGCGCCAGTACTGTCGTCTCCACGCCGCGGCGACGCGCTTCCGCGACGATCGCCCGGTTGTACTCGTACCAGTGACCGCGCCGATCCTTCAGGGCCTCTTCGACGATCAGCAGCCGCACCATTCCTGCGGTCAGTCCGCGCGCCCGGCACGCGGCTGCAATGCCTCGGCCCCGACCACACGCACCGTGGGATGCGGAACGATGAACTTCCCGCCCTTCTGGAGATAGTCGGCGTACTTGTCGACGAAGAAATCGAGGAAGTTCCACGACAGCACGAGGTAATAGTCGGGCTGCGCGCGAATCGACTCCTCGTACACGATCGGAATGTGGGTCCCCGGCGTGAACCGGCCGATCTTGAAGCGGTTGACCTCCGTGGCCAGCTCGGCGACGTCGGGGCCGATGCCGCAGTAGTTGAGCAGCGTGCTGCCCTTGAGTGGCGCCCCGAGTGCGTAGATGCGCTTGCCTTGCCGGCGAAGGTCGCTCAGCAGCGCCACGAGCTCGTCCCGGTTGGCCGCCACGCGCCGTGCGAAATCGTGGTACGTGCCGATCCGGCGTAGCCCGGCAGCCCGCTCCGCGGCGATCACGCGATCGATGGATTCCGAGGTCGCGTGCGGCCCCTCCTGCCTGCCGACGTACAGGACGAAGGACCCCCCGTGCACATCGTAGTGCTCGACGTCGAGCATCCGCAGCCCGTGCTCCTCGAATAGCCGGCGCAGCGGCTCGATTGCGTGAATCATCGTGTGCTCGTGGTAGAAGTGATCGAATTGCAGCTTCTCGATCACGTCCTTGAGGTAGACGCACTGCGTGAGGAACACGGCGTGCGGCGGAAGCAAGGCGGCCAAGCCGCGCACGAAGCTGTGGATGTCGGCGACGTGGTAGAACACAGCGGTCGCGGTGATCAGGTCGGGCAGCAGTCCAAGCCTGCCGAACGCGCTCGCCGCGCTTTCGTCCCAGAATGCCTCGCAGACCGTGAAGCCGGCGGCACGGGCCAGTTCGCCGGTGCGCTTTCCCGGATCGATGCCCAGCACGCGCATCCCCGCCTGCTGAAAGCGCTTGAGCAAGGTGCCGTCATTGGCGCCGATGTCGAGGACAAGGCTGTTGGGGCGCAACGGAAACTTGCGCAGCGTGTCTTCGACGAGGCGGTCGAAATGCGACAGCACGGGCATGTTGACGCCGGTAATGTACGGATGGTTCGTGAACATGAACTCGACGGGAGGGAACTCCTCGATCTGCACCTGCCAGCAGTCGGTGCAAACCGCCATCGCGAAGGGGAATCGGGGCTCGTTTTCCAGCTCGTCGGGGCCGGGAAAGTGGTTGCCGTTCGGCTGCTGTCCCAGATCGAGAAACCGTTCGAGGTGAGGGCCGCGGCAATTCATGCACACCGAGTTCTTCATTCGATTCGGTCTCCACCTAGAACCGACGCGGCGGTACTGCCGCCGTGGCGCCACCAGTCGCAGGTCTCGCGCAATCCATCCGCCAACGTGTGACGAGGCGACCAGCCGACCTCCGTGCGCAGGCGGTCGATCGAAGCGTCGATTCGTGGCGGCGCGGACGGCGGCATCGGCAGCGAGCCGAACTGTACCTTGCCAGACTTTCCGAGCGATGCCGCGATCGTCGCCACGACGTCCCGCACCGAGACCGGCGTTCCGGAAGCGATGTTGACCGCACCCTCGACCGGGCCTGCATACAGTGCGGCGAACGCATCCGCGGCATCTGCGACATGGATGAAGTCCCGCACCAGGCTCCCGTCGTCGAATGGAAGCGTTCGCCCGGCATCGAGCACGCCGATGACCCGCGACACCAGCTTCTCGGGCTTGTCGAATGGCCCGTAGAGATTGAAGATGCGGCCCCAGGCCCACGATACTCCCGCGAGGGGCGCCCACGACTGAAGCACTTGCCTCAGCGCGTTCTTGCAATGGCCGTAGAGGCTCGCCGGCCGCAATGGCGATCGCGTATCGTCGAATGGCGACGGGGAGGACCAGTCGTATTCGGCCGAGCTTCCCGCGACGACGACCCGCCGACCGCCGCCATCGCCGAAATCCCGCAGCAGGGACAGGCTCGCGGCGGTCCAGTCGAGGTTTTCCAGGCTGGTCCAGTAATCCGCATGAGCCGTGTGCCACGCGAGGTGGATCAGCCCGTCGGCTCGCACTTGCTCGAGGAGGGCGCGCGTGATGGAGCGGTTGCGCAGCTCGACGCCGTGCCAGCGTACGTTCTTGGGCTTCCAGGCCGGCGCGTCGCTGCGGCTGAACGCATGCACTTCGCAGTCGCGGGAAAGCAGGGACGCGATCACATGCCGCCCGAGAAATCCGCTCGCGCCGGTAACGATCACCTTGCTCATGGCACGAAATCCGGCGCCGTGCGGTCGCGGTCGGAGAGGATCGGCTCGGAAACCGGCCACGCGATACGGACCGCGGGATCGTTCCATCGCACGACCGCCGCGGCACGCGGCTCGTAGGCGCCTTCGATCAGGTAGGTGACGGTCGAACGATCCTCGAGGGTCACGTATCCGTGCGCACAGCCCCGCGGGACGAAAAGCGCGTGGCCCGCCAACGGTTCGAGCTCCGTACCCTCCCATTGCAGGTACGTGGGCGAATCGCGCCGCAGGTCGAGAACCACGTCCCACACGCGTCCGGATGCGCAAGCCACGAGTCTCGCCTGGGCGTGAGGCGCGCGCTGGTAGTGCATCCCGCGCAACGTGGCCGCGCGCTCCGTGTGCGCGTGGTGCCCGCTTTGCGGAGAAAACCGGACGCCGGCCGCATGGAAGTCGGCCGATTCCCAGAACGTATCGAAGCGGCCGCGCCGATCCACCGCGCGATCGCATTCGATGAGCACGGCTCCGGGAATCCTGAGTGGCCGGACGCTCACGAACGCGGCGCGGATCGGGTCATGAACGGGGCCGGTAGAGGGCGTGGTAGTAGCGTCCCTCCGGCCCCTCGATGACATCGATCACCTGCTCGTCGTAGCCGAGCCGCTGGAGGTCGTTGCGGAACTGCTCCACTGAAGTGTCGAAGTCCGCAAGGGCGAACTCGTGGACTTCCACGAGCAACAAGGGACGGTGATCGCGAAGGATTCGCCCTGCGCCGCGAATCACCCAATGCTCCGCTCCCTCCACATCGATCTTGATCAGCCGTACAGGACGGGCGAGGTCCGTGAGGCAATCGTCGAGGGTGGTCGCGTCCACCACCACATCGCTCTCCGGCCCCTCGTGCGGCCGCAGGCTGGCCGCGACCGATACCCCATCGGTCACGCCGTGCAACGTCACCCGTCCACCGCCGACGTCGGATGCGGCCTTGGTGATCACGGATACGCGCCGCGCGAGGCCGTTCAGCTCGAGATTGCGCCGCAACAGGCGATGGTTGCCGGGAACGGGTTCGATGGCGACCACTTGACCGCTTTCGCCGACACATGATGCTCCGAGCAGCGTGTGCAGGCCGAAGTTCGCGCCGACGTCGACGAACACGTCGCCCGGCCGAAGGTTCTCACAGATCGACCGCATCACGGCCTCCTCGCCCTCGGTGCGCCAGCGCCTGAGCGACTCGTCGAGGCGGAAGGTCCGGCCGAGCAGGTTCACCGGCGCGCCGCGAAACCCATAGCGGACCCGAAAGAGGAAATTTACCAGCGCTGGTCCGCCGATCACTTCGCGATGCCGGGCTGGAACCGGACGCCCGCCTCCTGGATCAGCCTCACTTCCTTGGGTCCGATGCGCCGCGCCCGGAATTGACGAGGCCAGTGGATTCCCGTAAGACACACCCGCAGGGACCCTCTGACTCGCGCCCAGAGCGAGAACGCGGCATAGGCGAATTCGGGATATCGGCGCTCAGCATCGTCCAGCGCGATCAAGGGCTCGCGCGACGAAGGTGAGGCCCGCTTCAACTCGCGCTGGATGAGCCAGATCAGGTGCGCCAGCCGGAAACGCGTCATGGCTCCAATGGTCCGGCCGCTGCGGTCGAGATTCCGAACCATGTAATTCAGGGCCCGAGCCCAATGCACGAGCTTGTGCACGCTGCTCGTTTCCCCTTCGGTGAGCTTGTTTGCGTGGAGCCGGTACAGCACGAGGCACGATTCCGTGAACGCCGCCTTGGGATCCCCGAGGAAGATCCGATTCACGAACTCGGTATCCTCGGTCATCTTCAGGTCCTCGTACAGCGCGCCCACCCGAGCCAGGAATTCGCGGGTGAAAAGGCAGTTCTGCAGGATCAGCGCCCAGCCCCGCAGGTGCCATTCGTAGAGCGACAGGCTCGCAGGCACCGGGCCGCATTGCAGGACATTGTCGTAGCTCGTGACGGTGTCGCCCTCCATGCCAAGCTGCACCCACGGGCAGTAAGCCATGTCGGCGCTGGATTCCTCGATCGCGGTGACCTGGGCCTCCAGCTTGTTGAGGCTCGCGAGATCGTCGTCGTCCATGAACTGGATGTAACGCCCCGTGGCCAGCGCAAGACCAGCGTTTCGCGCTGCCGCGGGGCCGGCGTTGCGCTGGCGAACGTAGCGCACGCGATCGCCGTAGGCAGCGACGATCCCCGGCGTTTCGTCGGTGGACCCGTCGTCGACCACGATGACTTCCGCGGGCGGCAGCGTCTGCGCGAGCATGTTGTCGATAGTGAAGCCGAGCAGCGACGCCCGGTTGTAAGTCGGGATTATGACGCTGACCGAGCGGGGGGTCGGAGGCTTCATGGGCACTGGATTCTAAGCCGAGGCCAGCCCCGGGCGCCACCGGGTCGCGTGACGAAGATTCGGCTGGCAACCCGCGCTGGTCGTGCCTATACTATTCATTCGTCTCGAAAAGCTAAGGGAGCGCATGGTCAAAGAAGCCATGGAGGCGGGCGCACTTATATTGGCTTCGCTGGTGCTTTCAGCGGCCGTCGTTGTGCTGCTATCGCGCCTTGCTCCACGCCTAGGGCTTGTGGACGTGCCCGGTGGGCGCAAAGCCCACGCGCGCACGGTTCCCCTGGTCGGCGGAATCGCGGTGTATGCCACGCTTCTCATGGCCGCGGCCGTCGTGCCTGTGGCTGTCTCGTGGTTCCTTTTCGCGCTCTCACTCGTCATCGCCATCGGCTTCTGGGATGACGTGACCGAGGTTCGGCCGCGCCTGAAGCTGTTCATCGAAATTGCCGCTTCAGCCGTCATGATCTGGGGCGCGGACGTGCAACTCCGCACCGTCGGGGATTTGCTGGGCTGGCACCCCATCGGCCTGTGGATCCTCACGGTGCCGATGACGATGTTCGCGGTCGTCGGCGTCGTGAATGCCTTCAACATGATGGACGGGCTGGACGGTCTTGGAGGCTCTATCGCCCTCATCGCCCTCGCCTGGTATGCCGCCGTCGCGCAACTGTCCGGGCTCGACGGCCAGTTCCAGACCGCCATTATCCTTTGCGGCGCGATGGCCGGCTTCCTGCTCTTCAATCTGCGCTTCCCGTGGCAATCGCACGCGCGTGTGTTCCTGGGCGACGCGGGGAGCCTCATGATCGGCTTCGCGCTCGGCTGGTTTGCGATCGACCTTACGCAAGGCGTCGGGCGAACGTTCCCGCCGATCGCCGCGCTGTGGGTCCTGCTCCTGCCGCTAGCCGACTGCGTTTCCATCATGACGCGCCGCATTCGCGCCGGGTTGAATCCCTTCGCGGCGGATCGCCATCACATCCATCACTACCTGGCGGCTCGCGGATTCACTCCCAACCAGGTGGTGACCATCCTCGCCGTGATTTCGGCGATCTTCGGCGCGGTGGGGTTCGCGGGCTGGCGCCTCGGATGGCCTGAATCCCTTCTCTTCTGGCCGTTCTTCTTCGGCTACTTCGCGTACCATGCGTGGATCCAGCGCGCGTGGAAGAAGGTCGAATCTCCGGCCGAGGTCTCTTCGGCGATTGCGCTCGAAGAGTCGGAAGAGGTGAGCGCAGCCGGCTGATGGGTCCCCGCCCGCGCGAGGACGACAACCCAACGCGATGAATCACGCTGTCCTGTTCGTCTGCACGGCCAACATTTGCCGTTCGCCCATGGCGCAAGGAGCCCTTCGGACAATGGTCGCTAGCGGCGTAAGCGGTGCCGTGTTCGACATCGCCTCCGTCGGGACACACGATTACCACATAGGAAGACCCGCATTCCCGACCGCCGTCGAGGTCGCGGGCCGGCGCGGCTACGACATCACGCGCCACCTCGCCCGCCGCATCGCCCCCGGCGACTTCGACCGCTACGACGCCATCCTAGCGATGGATCGCTTCAACATCGCGAATCTCCGCACCATCGCGCCCACGCGCTGCAAGAGCAAGATCGAGCTCCTCCTCGAGTACGGCGACAGGTTCCATGGCCGGGAAGTGCCGGACCCTTACGGCGGCGAGGTGCAAGACTACGAACTCGCCCTGGACATGATTGAGGATGGGTGCCGGGGATTGGTCCAGCTGCTCGTGAGGTAAGCTCGTGGCGTCCCGCTTTCGCGGGAAAGGCAACCTGAGATGCCAAAAGTTCTCCTGACCGGCGGCGCCGGATACATCGGCACGCATATCGCTTGCGTGCTCACCCAGATGGGTCGCCGCTGCGTTTCCATCGACAACTACTGCAACAGCTCGCCAAGGGCGCTCGGACGCGTGGCGCGCATCGCGCCGGGGATGGTAGATGCGTACGAGTGCGACACGCGGGATGCGAAGAAGCTCGCGCAGATCCTGAACGGCGAGGACATCGACAGCGTGATCCATCTCGCGGGGCTGAAGGCCGTAGGCGAATCGGTCCTTGAGCCGCAGCGCTATCGGGACAACAACGTGGGCGGAACCGCGGCGCTCCTGGAGGCGCTCGCGGGGACAAAGATTCGCAGGCTCGTCTTCAGCTCGTCGGCCACCGTGTACGGCGCAGAGGCGCCGATCCCATATCGCGAAAGCATGACGACGGCACCGACCAATCCGTATGGCGAGAATAAGCTCGAGATCGAGCGCATGCTCTCCGGCCTCGCACGGCGCGATTCCTCGTGGCGAGTCGCCAGCCTGCGCTACTTCAATCCCGTTGGCGCACATGAGAGCGGCCTGATCGGGGAGGATCCTCCGGGCTTGCCAAACAATCTCATGCCCTACCTGTGCCAGGCGGCGGCCGGCAAGCGCGAGGCGCTGCGCATCTTCGGGAACGACTACCCCACGCGAGACGGAACGGGGGTGCGCGATTACATCCACGTGATGGACCTTGCGGAGGGCCACGTCGCGGCTCTGCGAGCGCTCGAGTCGAGCGAACCGGGCACAGCCCTCACCCTGAATCTCGGCACGGGACGGGGCTACAGCGTGCTCGAGGTCGTCGATACGTTCGAGCGCGTCAACGCGGTTGCCGTGCCTCGCGAGTTCGCTCCGCGCAGGCCAGGGGATAGCGCCGAGTACTATGCCGATGCCACACTCGCTGCAAGGTTGTTGCGCTGGCAGGCGAAGCGCGATCTTGAAGCGATGTGCCGCGATGCGTGGCGCTGGCAGTCTATGAATCCCTCAGGCTACGGTCGCGGAGACTGAACCTCCTCGTGAGCCCCGTCACTGCGTCCGCGCCGGCCTCGCGCAGCTCCTGCTCCGCTGACCCTCTCCCCGGCCTCCTCCCCAGGGAGTCGGAGGGAAAATTACGGCTGTAGCCCGATTCTTTCAGCTGTAATCGGCCAAAATCTTCCCGCGCGCGCGTAACGGATTTAGCCTTCCGGCATAGAGCTGCAGCGAGTTCGACACCGCCAGCGCGAGCTGGACAAAGGCCCGGGCGCAAGCCAGGGGAGGCGCGATCGCATAGCGGCCGAGGAGGCGCACATGGAGTCCCACTCGGCACTCGCGGGCCCGGTATGGTTCGCGCCCGTCGCCCTTTCGTTCCTGCTCGCCGTGGCCGGCACCATCGTCCTGGGGTTTGCGTCCGGGGGAACCTTGTTCGTTCGTTATCAAGCGAGCGACACGACGCGACAGCTCCCCGCATTCATGGGCGGAGTCGCCATCTTCGTGGCCTTCATCGCCTCGGCCGCGAGCATCGGACTCCTGTGGGACGCGCGCTACCTCCTCTACATGATGTGCCTCATGTTCGCCGTGGGGCTCTGGAGCAGCGTGGCGCACACGCGCGAAGGCGCGGAGCTGGCGGTGCAGGTGATCGCGACCGCGCTCCTCGCGCGCCTGGCCGGCGTGGAGATGCGCTCCGCGGGCGACCTCTTCGGCGTGGGCCCGCTCCAGCTGGGCATCCTGGCATTGCCCATCACGGTCGTGGCGATGGTGGCCACCGCCCATTCCATCGCGATGATGGACGACCTCGAAGGCTTCCGCGCGGCGTTCGCGTTCACGGCGCTGGCATGGCTCACGGCCGCGGCGGCGGCCTCGGGGTTCGAGCACCAGTCGCGCCTCGCCCTCATGTTCGAGGCCGCGCTGGCGGGCTACCTCCTGTGCACCGTGCTGCTGCGGAACCGCTCGCGCTCGCGCGTGTTCCTGGGCGCGGCCGGCGGGCTCATGATCGGCTTCGCGCTGGGATGGCTCGCCATCGACCTCACGCAGGGTCCCGGGCATAGCGTGCCCCCCATCGCGGCGCTCTTCTTCTTCCTGCTGCCGCTCGCCGATGGCCTGTCCGTGGCGCTGCGCCAGATCGAGCGGAAGGAGAATCCCCTCGAGCGCACCGAGAACCATCTCCACCACTACCTCTTCGCCCGTGGATTCACCCCGGCGCAGGCGCTGGTGATCCTCGTGGCCGCCTCGGCGGCCCTGGGAGCGATCGGGTACTTCGGATGGCGGTTCCGGGTGCCGGAATTCGCGCTCTTCTGGCTCGCGTTCTTCGGCTTCCTCGCCTACCACGCGTGGATCAAGGAGGCGTGGCGGAGGTTGCGGGGGATCTATTTCGTGCTGTGATGGATTCCCGCCTGCGCGGAAATGACGTTAGACGGCGCGCAGAATCCGATCGCGGAAATACGCGATCGTCTTCCCGAGCCCCGCCTCGAGCGGCATGCGGGGCTCCCACCCGCCCAGCGCGCCCTTCGCGAGCGTGATGTCCGGCCGTCGCTGCTTCGGGTCGTCGCTGGGGAGCGGCCGGCGCTCGATCCTCGACTTCGATCCCGTCTGCTCGATCACCATCTCGGCCAGCTCGAGGATCGTGAACTCCCGGGGGTTGCCGAGATTCACGGGCCCCGTCACCGCGTCGCCCGTCGCCATGAGCCGCACGAGCGCCTCGACCAGGTCGTCCACGTAGCAGAAGGAGCGCGTCTGGCTCCCGTCGCCGTAGATCGTGATGGGCTCGCCCTTCAGCGCCTGCACGACGAAGTTGGACACCACGCGGCCGTCGTTCGGGTGCATGCGCGGGCCGTAGGTGTTGAAGATCCGCGGCACCTTGATGCGAAGGCCGTGCTGGCGGTGGTAGTCGAAGAAGAGCGTCTCGGCGCAACGCTTCCCCTCGTCGTAGCAGGACCGGAGCCCGATCGGGTTCACGTGCCCCCAGTAGCTCTCGACCTGCGGGTGCACCTCCGGATCCCCGTAGACCTCCGAGGTCGAGGCCTGCAGGATCTTCGCCTTCACCCGCTTGGCGAGCCCCAGCATGTTGATCGCGCCGTGGACGCTCGTCTTCGTGGTCTGCACGGGGTCGAACTGGTAATGGATGGGAGCCGCCGGGCACGCGAGGTTGTAGATCTCGTCCACCTCCACGTAGAGCGCGAACGTGACGTCGTGGCGCTCGAGCTCGAAGTGCGGGTCCGAGAGGAGGTGCGCGATGTTGTCCTTCGTGCCCGTGAAGAAGTTGTCGACGCAGAGCACGTCGCAGCCATCGGCCAGGAGGCGCTCGCACAGGTGCGAGCCGATGAAGCCGGCGCCGCCGGTCACGAGGACGCGGCGGCGGGTGGAGTAGTTGCGCGTCACGTTTTCTCCTTCCACAAGGTTGGTACGTCGAGATCGGGAGCGATCGCGAGGAGCGCTGCCTTCCCCGCGCGGATGCGCTTCTTCCATCCGGCCCCGCGCGCGAGGCCGTCGTTCAGCGCCCGGTTGAAGGCACGCGCCTCGCCGGCGTGCAGGAAATACCCGGCGAGGCTCGCGGATTGCAGGAGGTCCTTGCGCGCCTTCGGCCGCTCGGACGCCGGGCGCTCGCCGTGGACGATGAGCTTGTGGACCGCGTAGCGCTCCGGCGTGGGCAGGTTCACGGTGCACGCCCCGGCCGCCCCGAAGACGCACCCCTGGGTCGTGCCTTCGAGGGAGAACTCCATGAACTTGAGCGGCTCGAGCGCGAGGTTCAGGTCCCGCATGACCACCGCGCGTCCCTTCCGCACGGCGCTCGTGACGAAGTCGAGCCGCAGCTCCTGGTCATCCGGGTTGCGGTATTGCGCACCGGCCCCGCCCTCGAATTCCGTGAGCGGGAGGAGGCCCATCTCGAGCGATTCGAGCGCTCCGTGGACGTCGATCCGGAGATCGGCCGGGAGGGCGATGGAGACGTTCCTTCCCGCGTGCGCGAAATCGACGTCGAGCGTGCTCGATCCGTGCTCCCAGCGCACGCCGAGGAGGTTCCCATAGGCGATGAATGCATGGGTGCCGACGAGCACGCCGCCCGCGCGGAAGAATCCGTAGTCGGCGAGCCTCTTCACGATCCTGAAGTGCTTGGGAGCCGTGGCGGCGCATCCCAGGGCGATCGCGGACCGGGCCTGCGGCGCGAGCGGTTTTTCGCGGCGCGATCGCCGGAAGCGCTCGATCAGCGCGCGCACGCGTTCGTCGTCCGGTCCGACGTACGACATGCGGCCCTTGCCGCCCGGCTCCCGGTACGAGAAATACCAGTAGGCCTGGCCCTTCCGGTCGAGCTTCTGGAAGCTGCCGACGAGGCCCCCCAGGGCGTTCGTGGCCTCGAAGGCGCGCGTCTGCTCGGCCAGCTCGGCGTAGGCGGTCTGGGCGGCGAGGGAGAGCTCGGAGAAGCGCATGGTTGCTAGACATTTTAATCATTTGTCTAGCAACCGGCAACCGTGCGCCTGCGGTCAGGGGCCCTTCTTGAAATCTCCCGCCTTCACGACCGTCACCTTCGCCGGGTCGATGTGCTTCCGGAGCGCCGCGTTCACGTCCGCCACGGTGAGCGCCTTCACCTTCGCCTCGAAGTCGCTGCTGAACTGGAAGGTCCGCCCGAGGTACAGGTTCCCGGCCCACGCCGCGGCGAGCGCGCGGTCCTGCGCGCGGTTCCGCGCCCGGATCTGCAGGATGCCGGACTTGGCCGCGTCGAGCTCCGCCTGCGTGAAGCCGTCCTTCAGCGCCCGGGCGAGCTCCTCGCGAAGCGCCGTCTCCACCTTCGCCACGTTCTGGGGCGCGGCGATGGCGTACGCGTTCCACGAGCCCGCGCGGTCGATCGAGCCCACCGCGAGCTCGGAGCCCACGCTGTACGAGAGGCCCTCCTTCTGCCGGATGCGGGAGGCGAGCCGCGAATCGAAGCGCGCGCCGCCTCCCAGGATGTAGTCCGCGACGTAGAGCGCGGGGTAATCCGGGTCGTCGTCGCGCATGTCCACGTTCTCGCGGGCGATGAGGACCGCGTTCTCCTTGTCCGGGGTCTCCACCGTGCGCACCACCGCCGGGATGTCCCGGAACTCGCGCGTCACCTGCGCGAACGCCACCTTGGGCTCCCATCCCGCGAAGAGCGCCTTCAGCTGCGCCGCGACCTCGTCCGGATCGAAATCGCCCACGATCGCGATGTCGGCCGGGTCTGCACCGTAGAACTGGTCGTGGAAGCGCCTGGCGTCCTCGAGCTTCACGGCCTTCGCATCCGCGAGCGTCTCCTCGAGCGAGGGGTTGTAGCGCCAATCGCCCTTGGGATACGTGTTGAACACCTTCGCGAGCTCGTCGCTCGCCCGCGCCTCGGGCTCCGAGAGCTGCGCCTGGATGCCGGTGAGGGTCTGCGTGCGCAGCTGCTCGAACTCCGCCGGGTCGAAGCGCGGCTCCTTCAGGACCTGCGCCACGAGCTTCAACGCCCCCGCGAGGTTGGGCCGCGTCGTCTGGAAGCTCGCGGAGGGGCCGCCGATCCGCCCGGAGACCTTGAGGCGCTCGAGCGCATCCGAGAGCTGGGCGCGCGTGAGCTCGGTCGTGCCGCGCGAGAGCATGCCCCCGGCGAAGTCGGCGTTGGCCTGCTGGCCGAAGAGCGCCTTCTCGTTTCCGATGTGCAGGGCGAGGGCCACGTTCACGGTCTGCCCGCGGTTCTTCTTCGGGAGGAGCGCGACCTTCACGGGACCGAAGGCGAGCCGCCGGGTGCGCGCGTCGATGTTCGACTGCGAGGGATCGAACGCCTCCGCGCCCGTCTCGCCCGCCTTCGCCTTGAAGTCCTTCAAGACCTGCTCGACGGGCGGTGTTGCGGGGATCTCGGCGCGCTGCGGCCGGTCCTCCGGAAGGAAGAGCCCCACGGTGCGGTTGTCGCGGCGGAAGTACGCGCTCGAGACGCGCGCCACGTCCGCGGCCTTCACCTCCGCGAGCTTGTCGCGGGCGAGGAAGAAGAGCCGCCAGTCGCCCAGCGCGATGTACTCCGAGAGCTGCACGCCCAGGGCTTCCGGGTTGGCGATCGTCTTCTCGATGTCGTTCTCCATCGAGATGCGCGCGCGCTCCATCTCCTCCTTCGTGGGCGGCGTGGCGCCGAAGCCCTCGACGATCCTGGCCATCGCGTCGCGAACCGGCTCGACCGCGTCGCCCTTCTTCACGACGGCGCCGAAGATCTGGATCCCCGGGTCATGGCCCATCAGCGGATAGGCGAACACCTGCGAGGCCAATCCCTTCTCGACCAGCTCCTTGTGCAGGCGCCCCGTGGGCACCTGGCCCAGGATGAAGCTCGAGAACGCGAGCGCGTCCGCGTCCGGGTGGAGGCTCGAGGGCACGTGGTAGGCCATCGCGACCACCTGGATGTCGCCCTTCCGGCGCACGGTGACCTCGCGGTTTCCGTCCTGCGTAGGCTCCACGGTCCAGAAGACCGGCCGCGCGCGCGTGGGCTTCGGCACCGGGCCGAAGCTCTTCGCGATGAGCGCCAGCGCCTTCTTCTCGTCGAACTTGCCCGCGATGAGGAGCACCGCGTTGTCCGGCTGGTAGTAGAGGTTGTAGAAGGCCTGCAGGTGCGGGATGTCGACGTTCTCGATGTCGCTCCGGTTGCCGATCGTGGATCGCCCGTACGCGTGCCAGTCGTAGGCCACGCTCTGCAGGCGCTTCAGCAGCACCGAGAAGGGCGAGTTCTCGCCTTCCTCGTATTCGTTCCGGACGACCGTCATCTCGCTCGAGAGGTCGCGGCCCGAGATGAACGAGCTCACCATGCGGTCGGCCTCCAGGCCGATCGCCCACGCGAGGTTGTCGTCGCTCGCCTGGAAGATGTCGTAGTAGTTGGTGCGGTCGAGCCATGTCGTGCCGTTGAACCGCACGCCGCGCGCGTTGAACTCCTGGTCGATGTGCGGGTGCTTCGGCGTCCCCTTGAACATCAGGTGCTCGAGGAGGTGCGCCATGCCGGTCTCGCCGTAGTTCTCGAAGCGGCTCCCCACCCGGTAGGTGATGTTCACGGTGATGGTGGGCTTCGAGGCGTCCGGGAAGAGCAGCACCTTGAGGCCGTTGGGAAGGCGGTACTCGGTGATCCCCTCGACGCTCGTGACCTTCCGGATCGCGGAGACGGGAATGGGCGGCCCCAGCTTCACCGCGAACGCGGCGTGCTGCGGCACGTTCGAGGAAGGCGGCGACGGCGGGCGCTTCGCGGCTTGCTGCGCGGGCTCGCCCTTGGGCGCGGCGGGCGCCGACTCGGGCGCCTTCGCGGGCGCGGTGCCCGGCGGGGTCGCAGGTGGGGTGGGCGAAGCCTTCGGAGCCTCCTTGCCGGGCGCGGCGGCAGCGGGCGCGGCGGCGGGCTGCGCGGCGGCGAGCGCCGGGACGAGCCCCGCCACGACGAGGGAAAGGAACGCGGAGACGACGAAGCGGGGAAGTCGCATGGGAGGGAGGTCGCGAAAAGGTGAAAGGGGAATGGGCGAGGAAGGGCTATGCCAGGCGCCGCCGCCGCGTCTCGTAGAGGCAGATGCCGCTCGCCACCGACACGTTCAAGCTGGAGACCGCGCCCAGCATCGGGATGGAGACGAGGAGGTCGCAGCTCTCCTTCGTGAGCCGGCGAAGGCCCTCCCCCTCCGCACCCAGCACGAGCGCGAGCGCGCCGTCGAGCTTCGCCTGGTAGAGCGTCTGCGGGGCGGTGTCGTCCGCGCCGACCAGCCAGATGCCGCGCTCCTTGAGGTCGCGCATGGTGCGCGCGAGGTTCGTCACGACGATGTACGGCACGGACTCGGCCGCGCCGGAGGCGACCTTGATCGCCGCGGTGGTGAGCCCGACGCTGCGGTCCTTGGGCGCGATCACGGCGTGGGCGCCGGCGCCGTCCGCCACGCGCAGGCACGCACCCAGGTTGTGCGGATCCTGCACGCCGTCCAGGACCAGCAGGAGCGGCGGCTCGGAGAGCCCTTCCAGCGCGTCCTCGATGAACTTCGGCATGTCGAGCGGCTCGGCCTGGGCCACCACGCCCTGGTGGCGCACGCCGCCCGCCATCCCGTCCAGCCGCTTCGCGTCGACCGCGATCACGCGCACGTTGAGGCGCATGGCGAGCTCGCGCAGGTCCTTCACCCGCCCGTCCTTCCGCTCCGCGTCGATGTAGATCTCGTGGACGGTCCCGGGACGCTGGCGAAGGCGGCTCGTGACCGCGTGGAAGCCGGTGAGGTTCTTCATCGTTTTTTCTTTTTCCTGTCGCGATGGCCCGTGGCGGGCGCCTCGTCGCGATCTTCCACCAGCGTGAAATCGATCTTCGCCTGCTCCAGGTTCACGCGCACCACCTTCACGCGCACGCGCCCGCCCAGCTGGTAGCGCACGCCGCTCCTCTCGCCGCGGAGCATGTGTTTAGCGCCGTCGAACTGGAAGTAGTCCTGCCCCAGGTCCGAGATGTGCACCAGGCCGTCCACGTAGAGCTCGTCCAGCGTCACGAAGATGCCGAAGCTCGTGACGCCGCTGATGATGCCGTCGTACTCCGAGCCCACGTGGTCCTGCATGTAGTAGCTCTTGAGCCAGGCCTCGACGTCGCGCGTGGCGTCGTCGGCGCGCCGCTCCGTCTCCGAGCAGTGCGCGCCCACCTGCGCGAGGTTCCCGGCGTCCAGGCGCTCCTTCTTGAGCACCGCCTTGATCGCCCGGTGGACGAGGAGGTCCGGATAGCGGCGGATGGGCGAGGTAAAGTGGGCGTAGGCGTCGTAGGCCAAGCCGAAGTGGCCGACGTTCTCCGGGCTGTACACCGCCTGCGAGAGGGAGCGCAGCATCACGGTCTGCAGCATCCCGCCGTAGGGCTTGTCCTTGATGCGCGCGAGGAGCTCCGCGTAGTCCTTCGCCTGCGGCTTCTCGCCGCCGCCCAGCGTGAGGGCGAAGTCCTTCAGCATCGAGCGCAGCGCCTCGAGTTTCTCGGGCGTGGGCCCCTCGTGCACGCGGTAGAGCGCGGGCTGCCGGTGCTTCTCGAGGAAGTCCGAGGCGCTCACGTTCGCGGCGAGCATGCACTCCTCGATGAGGCGATGGGCGTCGTTGCGCGTGACCGGGACGATCCGCTCGATCTTCCCGTTCGCGTCGAAGATCATCTGCGTCTCGACCGTCTCGAAGTCGATCGCGCCGCGCTTCTGCCGCGCGGCGAGGAGCGCCTTGAAGACCAGGTACAGGTCGTCGATCTCGCGCCGGCTCTGCTCGCGCCCCTCGATCATGGCGGCGACCTTGGTGTAGGTCATCCGCTCGTGCGAATGGATGACGCCCGGGTAGAACGCGTACTCGCGCACGACGCCGCCGGCGGTCACCTCCATCTCGCAGACCATCACGAGGCGGTCCACGTCGGGCTTCAACGAGCAGAGCTCGTTCGAAAGCTCCTCCGGGAGCATGGGGATCACGCGCCGCGGGAAATAGACCGAGTTCCCGCGCTCGTAGGCCTCGCGGTCGAGGACATCGCCCGGCCGCACGTAGTGGCTCACGTCCGCGATCGCGACCCAGAGGCGGAACGACTTGCCCTTCCGCTCGCAGTAGACCGCGTCGTCGAAGTCCCGCGCGGTCTCCCCGTCGATGGTGACGAAGGCCATGCTTCGCAGGTCGTGCCGGCCCTTCACGTCCTTGGCGGCGACCGTCTTCGGGAGCTTCTTCGCCGCCTCCAGCGCCGCGCGCGACCACTCGTACGGGAGATCGTGCTTGCGAAGCGCGATCTCGATCTCCATTCCCGGATCGGCGTAGTTCCCGAGCACTTCCACGATCCGCCCGATGGGCTCCGAATTGCGGGTGGGCTGCGCCGTGATCTCGGCCACGACCACCTGCCCCATCTTCGCGTTGCCCACGCTCTCGGGTGTCACGAGGATGTCCTGGTTGATGCGCTTGTTCTCGGCCTGCACGAAAGCCACGCCGTGCTCGATGAAAAGGCGCCCCACCACCTTCTCGTTCGCGCGCTCGAGCACGTCCACGATCCCCGCCTCCAGCCGCCCGCGCCGGTCCGTGCCGGTCACGCGGGCCAGGACCACGTCGCCGTGCAGCACCTTGTGCATCTGCCTGGGCTCGAGGAAGAGGTCGTCGCGGCCGTCCTCCGGCCGCAGGAAGCCGAAGCCGTCCGGGTGCCCCACGACCTTGCCCTTGATGAGGCCCGCCTTGTCCGGGAGGAGCAGGGCTCCCCGGCGGTTGCGAAGGACCTGGCCTTCGCGCTCCATCGCCGCGATGCGGCGCTCGATCCCCTCGCGCTCGGCCGGCTCGCCCACGCCCAGGCGCTCGACCAGCTCCGCCTCCGGCACGGGCACGCCCGCCTCCGCGAGCGCCGCCAGCACGTCCTCGCGGCTCGGGATCTCGGTGGGATAGCTCTTCAGGCCCTTGGTTTTGATGGACAATCTTGCGCCCTAAGGTTAAAATTTCGTGTTTTCCGCGCCCAGATGGCGGAATTGGTAGACGCACCAGTTTCAGGTACTGGCGGGTAAAACCGTGGAGGTTCGAGTCCTCTTCTGGGCACCATTAACGCGTTAGGAATCAACGAGTCAGGCACCGCCCGGGGAGTCATCGGGAGATCGACGTCGCGCTTCCGGCCACTCGGGCACGCCGATCGTAGAGCGTAACACGAAGGGCTCCCCCTTCGAGGCGCGCACCCCCCGGCTACCCGCCGAGGAACAAGCGGCCGACCTCCGGATCCTCCAGCAGCGCGCGCCCGGTTCCGGCGCGCGCGACGCGGCCGGCCACGAGCACGTAGCCCACGTCGGCGAATTCCAGCCCCTTGCGCGCGTTCTGCTCGACCATCAGCACGGTCTTGCCCTCGCGCGTCCTGAGGTCGGCGAGGATCTCGAACACCTCCTCGATGAAGCGCGGCTCGAGGCCGATCGAGGGCTCGTCCACGAGCAGCACCTCGGGATCCATCACCAGGGCGCGCGAGATCTCGAGGAGGCGCCGCTCGCCCCCGGACAACGCTCCCGCACGCGTGCGGCGGCGCTGGGCGAGCCGCGGGTACTTGTCGAAGATCCGGTCGGCGGCCTCGCGCGCGGCGGCGGCGCGGCCCATCTGGTAGCCGCCCATCCACAGGTTCTCCTCGACCGTCATGTCGGGAAAGACCGAGCTGTCCTGGAGGATGTAGGCGATGCGGGCGCCCGAGAGCTTCGCCGCGGGCGAGATGCGAGTGACGTCCTTCCCGCCCACGCGGATCGTCCCGCCCGTGATGCGCGTGAAGCCGAAGACCGAATGGAGCACCGTGGACTTGCCCGCGCCGTTGGGCCCGATGAGGCAGAGCGACTTCCCGCGCGCGAGCCTGAGGTCGATGCCGTGCAGGATCTCCATGCGCCCATAGCCGGCGTGGAGCCCGTCGATCGCGATGAACGCCTCGCCGCCGGCCAGCGCGTCGAGCGCGGCGGCGGTGGGGGGCTGCGGATCGAGCGTCCCGATCGCCATCGTCATCCCCCGAGATAGGCTTCGATCACGCGCGGGTCGGCGACGATCTCGTCCGGCGTCCCCTCCGCGAGGAGCTTTCCGTGCGCGAGGCAATGGATGCGCTGCGCGAGGCTCGTCACCACGCGGATGTTGTGCTCGATCACGAGCAGCGTCACGCCGAAGCGCTGGTTCGCGTCGCGCAGGCGGTCGATGAGCCCGTTGATGAGCGTGGGATTGATCCCCGCCGTGGGCTCGTCCAGGAGCAGCAGGCGAGGCTCGGCCATGAGCGCCATCGCGAGCTCGAGGAGCTTCTGCTGCCCGAACGAGAGGTCCCCCGCGTCCAGGTGGCGCTTCTCGTTGAGGCCCACGAAGCGCAGGAGCTCCTCGGCGCGCTCGACGAGCTCGGGGGGGAACTTCCAGAACATCGAGAGGAAACCGGCTTTCGCCGCGGGGATGCTCGCGAGCATGTTGCGAAGGCACGTCATGCGCCCGTAGACGCGCGTCTGCTGGAAGGTGCGCATGAGGCCCAGGCGCGCGATCTGCGGCACGCGCAGCCGCGAGAGCTCGCGCCCCGCGAAGCGGATCGAGCCCGCGTCGATGGCGTGGTAGCCCACGATCGAGTTGAAGAGCGTGGTCTTGCCCGAGCCGTTGGGGCCGATGAGCCCCACGATCGCGCCCTCGGGAACGGTGAGGGAGACGTCGTCGTTCGCCACCACGCCGCCGAAGGCCTTCCGCACGCCGCGGACCTCGAGGAGCGCGCTCATGGGGCGACCTCGGCGTGGGCGTGGGCGCGATCGCCGCGCCGCTGGCGGAGCCATCCCACGATGCCCTGCGGGAAGAAGAGGACGATCGCGACGATGAGGAGCCCCAGCGCCACCCGCTGCCAGCCGAGCAGGTACGTCCAGAAAAGCTCCTGCGTCGCGTGGAAGATGGCCGCGCCCACCACGGGCCCCCAGAGCGAGCCGCGCCCGCCCAGGATCGCCATGAGCACCATCCACACGCCGAAGGTGGGCCCCGCGAACGCGAGCTCGCGCGGATCGATGAACCCGGCGAGATCTCCCACGGGCCCGCCGGCGATCCCGAGGAAGAACGCCGCGACGCACCACGCGACCACCTTGCACCGCGTCGTGTGCAGCCCCATCGCCTCGGCCTTGCCCTCGTCGTCCCGGATCGCGTTCACCACGAGGCCGAAGCGGCGGGCGTAGAGCAGGCGCAACAGGGCGAAGGTCGCCGCGGCGAGCACGAGAAGCACGTAGTAGAAGAAGCGCTGGCCCTCCACGGCCTCGCCCGGATAGAGCGGGGGCGTCATGCCGGATCCCGCGCCGATGTACTCGATCGCGGCGGCGAGGTCGGCCGCGGCCACGCCCAGCCCCAGCGTTCCGATGGCGAAGTAGTGCCCGCGCAGGCCCAGCATGGCGGGCCCGAGGAGCCCCGCGACGAGCGTGGAGAGCGCCGCGCCGCACGCCATGCCCGTGAAGAGCCCCGGGTAGTAGCCGAGGCCCGAATCCCGCTGCACCACCGCGCAGGCGTACATCCCGAGCCCGAAGAAGACGACGTTGCCGAACGAGTTGTATCCCATCTGCCCGCCCAGGATGTCCCAGGTGAGCGCGAAGAGCACCATGAGCCAGAGGAACGCGAGCTGCGTCACGATGGCCGGGAAGAGCCACGGCGCCGCGATCGACGCCGCCGCGAGCGCGGCGTACAGGACGATAGCCTGGGCGCGCTTGCTCACTTGAGGTAGGTGCGCCGGCTGCGCAGCCGCAGGTTGCGGAAGACGAGGATCACCACCAGGAGGCCGAAGACGCAGGCGGTCTGGTACTCGGTGCCGAAGGCGAACCCCGCGAGGTTCTCCACCACGCCCAGGCCGGCGCCCGCGCCGAGCACGCCCGCCACGTTCCCGAGGCCCGCGACCACGACGATCATGAACGAGCGCAGCGTGTACGTGAGCCCGAGGTAGGGGTGGATGATCCACGTCATCGCCACCAGCGCCCCCGCCGCCCCGCAGATCGCGGCATTGAGCGCGAAGGTCATGCCGTAGACGCGGTCGGTGTCGATCCCCACGACCCGCGCCGCCCGGGCGTTCTGCGCCGTCGCGCGGATCGCCTGCCCCAGCCGCGTCGCGCGCAGGAACCAGGCGAGGAGCGCTCCCACCCCGAGCGCGATCGCGAACGCGAGCACCTTCACCTTGCCCACCGTCACCATCCCGTTGGCGAGGATGAAGCTTCCCATCCCGGACTGGACCGACTGGATGTTGGCGCCGAACACCTCGTTCGCGAGCTGCTGGATGAGGATGCTCAGGCCGAAGGTCGCGAGGAGGGCCGTGAAGAGGTCGCGATCGACCACGCGGTGGATCACGAGCTTGTAGAGGAGCCACCCCACGACGAAGAGCGCGACGGCCGCCGCCGGCACGCCCAGGAGCACCGGGGCGCCGGTCTTCGCGACCTCGATCGCGACGTAGCCGCCCAGCATGACGAGCTCGCCCTGCGCGATGTTGATCACGTTCATGACGCCCCAGACGAGGGCCATGCCGTAGGCGACCAGCGCGAAGATGGCGCCTACCAGGATCCCGTCGGCCAGCAGCTGGAGTGCCAGCGACGGCGCGTCGACCAAGAGCGCGAGATTGCCCACCGGCCGTTCCCGCGCCGCCCGGTTACTTGCGCTGGCTCCAGTCCGGGGCCGGATAGACGATCTTCGCCTCCGCCCACTTCGTGGGCGCCACGACCTTGTACTTGCCGCCCTGCACCTGGTAGAGGACCATCGACTTGGCGATGTTCTTGCCCGTGGAATCGAACTTGATCGGGCCGTAGAAGGTCGTCATGTCCGTCTTCGCGAGGGCGTCGCGCACCTTGTCCTTGTCGAGGGAGCCGGCGCGCTCCATGGCGTCCACGAACGTGAGCACGGAGGCCGTCGATTCGGCGGCCTGGTAGGGCGCCTCGTACTTGAAGCGCTGCTCGAATCGCTTGGCGTAGTCCTCCGCGGTGCCGAACCAGCGGCCCTTGTACGCGAGGGTGCGGTCCCATTGCGACCCGCACACGGCATACTCGGCGGCCTTCCCCTGCTTCTCGGCGATCTGGGCCGAATCGCAGTGCGTGAGGGCGAGCATCGGCACGTACACCTGCGACTGGGACACCTGCCGGACCGCGAGCGTGGCACCCTTGTCGTGCCCCGAGACCACGAGGACGTCCGGCTTCAACGCCTTCACCTTGGCGAGCGTGGACGACATGTCGTTCAGCTCCGGCGGCAGCTTGTCGTCGATCACCACCTTCATGCCGAGCTTCTTCGCGTCTTCCACCACGCCGTCGCGCACGTCCTTGGAGAAGTTGTCGTTCTCCACGGCGATCGCCACCTTGAGCGTCGAGGGGTCCTTGCCCGCCTCCTTCGCCTTCTCGGCGGCGAGCTGGATCGCCGCGCGCAGGTAGTAGTCGGAGGTGTTCAAGACCGCGAAGAGGTACTTGTAGCCCTTGGTGAAGAGGTCGCGGTCCGCGCCGTTCCCCTCGACCATCGGGATGTGGTACTTCTCGGTGACCGGCGCGATCGCCTTGGTGAGCCCGGAGCTGTACGGGCCCAGGACGAACTGCACGTGGTCCTGGTTGATGAGGCGCTCCACGAGCTGGGCCCCCCGCGCGGACGTGGACTCGTCGTCATAGTAGGTGACCTTGAGCTTGTAGGCCTTGCCGCCCACCTTCACCCCGCCCGTCTCGTTCACCCGCTCGACCGCGAGGTCGTAGCCGTCCTTCGTGTTCTTGCCGTTGGTGGAGTACTTGCCGGTGAGGGAGACCGCGGCGCCGAGGACGATGGTGTCGCCCTGCTGTGCGTACGCCGCGGTCCAGGGGAACGCGGCGAGCGCCGCGAGGAATGCGAGGGATTTGCGCATGGGTCTCTCCTCTGGTGTTCTCTTTATCATATCGCAATACGATATACCGCGCCTGCGCCACCGACGTCCCCTATCCTACTCGAAGGGATGGCGGAGCACGATCGTCTCCGCGCGGTCCGGCCCCGTCGAGATGATCGCGATCGGCGCGCCGACGAGCGCCTGCAGCCGCTCCAGGTAGGCCCGCGCATTGGCCGGCAGCTCCTCGTAGCGCTTCACCCCCACCGTGCTCTCCTTCCAGCCGGGGTGCTCCTCGTAGATCGGCTCGCAGATCGCGAGCGCCTCCGCGCCCACCGGGAGGATGTCCCGCGTGCCGCCCCCCGCCACCTTGTAGCCCACCGCGACGCGCACCTTGTCCAGGCCGTCCAGGACGTCGAGCTTGGTGATGCAAAGGCCCGTGATGCCGTTCAGCTGCACCGCGCGCTTCAACGCCGCGGCGTCGAACCAGCCGCAGCGCCGCGGGCGCCCCGTGACCGACCCGTACTCGTTCCCCTTCACGCGCAGCCGCTCGCCGATCTCGTCCTCGAGCTCGGTCGGGAACGGCCCCGCGCCCACGCGCGTGGCGTAGGCCTTCGCGACGCCGAGGATGTAATGGAGCTGGCCCGGCCCCACGCCCGCGCCCGCTGCCGCCTGCCCCGCGACGCAGTTCGACGACGTCACGAACGGATAGGTCCCGTGGTCCACGTCGAGGAGCGCCGCCTGCGCGCCCTCGAAGAGGATCGCCTTCCCCTCGCGGATCAGCGCGTTCACCTCGCCGGAGACGTCGGCCACCATGGGGCGCAGCCGCTCGGCGAAGCCGAGCGTGTCGTCGAGGGTCTTCTGGAAGTCGATCGTGTCGGCCTTGTAGTAGTTGCGGAGCATGAAGTTGTGGTAGTCCAGGACCTCGCCCAGCTTCGCCGCGAAGCGCTCGCGCGCGTAGAGGTCCTGCACGCGGATGGCGCGCCGCGCGACCTTGTCCTCGTACGCGGGACCGATGCCGCGCCCGGTGGTCCCGATCTTCGCCTCGCCCTTCGCGCGCTCGCGCGCCTGGTCGATCGCGATGTGGTGCGGGAGGATGAGGGGGCACGCCTCCGAGATGCGAAGCTGCGAGGTAACCTTCACGCCCAGCTTCTCCAGCTCGACGATCTCCTCGCAGAGCGCCTGCGGGGAGACGACCACGCCGTTCCCGATGAAGCACTTCACGCTCCCGTGGAGGATGCCCGAGGGGATGAGGCGCAGGATCGTCTTCCGCCCGTCGATCACGAGCGTGTGGCCGGCGTTGTGACCCCCCTGGAAGCGCACCACCGCGGCCGCGTGGTCGGTGAGCCAGTCGACGATCTTGCCCTTGCCCTCGTCGCCCCACTGGGTGCCGATGACGACTACGTTACGCGCCATTTCCCGTCCTTCTTCTCGAGCCTGCGATCGCATGCGAGCTCCCCGCGCGCCGCCTCGTGCCCCGGGAGGTCCACCACGACCACCTCGCCCGCGTCGCGAAGCTGCGCGATGGCGACGTCGAGCGCCGCGTCGTCCGCCGCCGGGGCGAGGATGCGTTTCCGTGGCGGGGGCGGGGGCGCGAGCCGGGCGAGCTGCCGCAGGTCCATCGTGAAGCCGGTGGCGGGACGCGCGCGCCCGAAGCTCGCACCCACCTCGTCGTAGCGGCCGCCGCGCGCGATCGCGTCCGGGCTCCCGGAGGCGAACGCGGCGAACGTGAGGCCGCTTTCGTAGTTGAAGCCGCCCAGCTCGGCGAGATCCACGGAGACCTCGACACCGGGCGCCGCGCACGCGCGCGCGAGGCGCTCGAGCGCGTCCAGGGCCTCCCCGATCGCGGGGAGCTTCGGGAGCTCCTTCCGCGCACGCGCGATCACGTCCGGGCCGCCGTTCAAGGCCGTGAGGGGTGCCAGCTCCCCCGCGGCGGCGGCATCCTTCTGCTGCACGGCGTGGAAGAGCTCCTCCGAGCGCTCCGGATCGCCGTTCGCCCGCGCCATCGCGCGATAGATCGCGGGGTTGCCCAGGTCCACGTGCACGCGCTCGAT
>Ga0105240_10001402_pt1 | contig 41381 bp, 34 predicted proteins | sample KBSC54metaG_FD_80426 | JGI IMG/M metagenome (GOLD analysis project Ga0105240, IMG submission 80426) | Corn rhizosphere microbial communities from Kellogg Biological Station, Michigan, USA - KBS C5-4 metaG | ecosystem: Host-associated > Plants > Roots > Rhizosphere > Soil | place: Michigan, USA... | reverse complement strand
TGGGGCATCCCACCTACGCGTTGACGGTGATCGTCTTTTCCATGCTGGTAGCCAGCGGCGCCGGGAGCTTCTTTAGCAGGCGCGTAATCGCGGAAGATGACCGCAGGCTGATGTGGGTGCTGGCGGGAATCGCGGCGCTCGTTGCCCTGCTGGCGTTTACTGCCCCCTCCCTGACGGCTGGGGCGGTTTCCTGGCCGTTGCCGGCCAAGATGCTGATCACCGCTCTGGCCATCGCTCCAGCCGCCTTCCTCATGGGCATGCCTTTCCCGAGCGGCCTGCGGCGCCTTGAGGAACGCCACTCGCCGTCGGTGCGGTGGGCCTGGTCGCTGAACGCTGCGGCCAGTGTGCTGGGTTCGGGCGGAGCCATCGTTCTGGCGATCTATACGGGCCTGCGAGCGACCCTTTTGTTTGGCGGCGCGTTATACCTCGCCGCCCTTCTGGTGATCCTGGCTACCCGCGTGCAACAGTCTTATTCAGAGAAAGCATCATGAAGAAATTACCAATTGCCTGCGGCGCCGCTCTCTTGGGAGTGATTACTTTGGGCTGGGTGGCGGCGCAAGGCCAGCAACATCATCCAGATCCGGCCGCGACTGGCTTGCCGACTGCACATCAGTTAGTCGTGACTTCGTTTGTGCTTCCGGAGTTGCAGCCGGAGTTGGGTCTTTCTATGCAACAGGTTGCCCAATTACGGCAATTGAAACGGGAAATGTTGACCAGAGGGAAAGACCTCTCCGATCAAATCGCAGCGAAACGTAAGGAACTGGATGGGTTGGTGGGTCCCGGCACGTCCAAGGGTGAGCTGGTCAAGAGGCTGTTTGAGCAGATTGGCAAACTGCGGGGTCAACAGCTTTATACCGGTTATGAAACCGCAATCAAGATGCGAGCCGACTTGACGGATGCACAGCGAAGCAAACTAGCGTCCATGAAGACCCGCGACATCCGTAAGGCAATGGCGTCCCGTATGACAGTGAGCGACATGATGGAGATGATGCAATTCATGGGCAATAGTACGACGGATGATCTGATGGATGGAATGACGGCTCACGGAATGACGAGTCTGTGACGCCGCGTCTGACCAGAATCGCCGGGCATCGGCTAAGCCCTGATTAAGCCCATGCAGAGTTCCGTTTTATGATGTCGACATGGCCCCCCGAATTCGACTGGCGTTGGGGGTATTGTGCGCAGGCTTCTTGTGCGCTTTTCAAATGCCCTTCCGCCAGTATCCGGGTATGGAGTACAGCGCCTTCCCGCTGCCGCCGGATTATCAGGAGAAGACGGAATTCGTACTGGCACGCCTGATGTATCCGCCACATCCCTTGGGTATGTTCGGAATGGGTTGGGGAGACTGGCATCACGGCCGCACCAGTTGGACCAACGATTACCCCCGCGCCGATCGCCACTTCGTTTCCGCGGTGCGCCGGCTGACGCGCGTGGATGTCCGTTCCGTCGAACAGCCCGTCAACCTCCACGATGACGATGACGTTTTCAACTGGCCCTTTCTTTACGAAGAAGGCGGCGCAATGGCGCTGAGCGAATCCCAGATATCCAAATTGCGGGATTATCTAAACCGCGGCGGTTTCCTGGTGTTGGACGATTCCTGGGGGACCCGCCAATCGCGACTCCTCGATGAAGTACTGGGAAAGATCATGCCGGGACACGAGGTTGTCGAGATCGCTAACGTCGATCCCGTATTTCACACAGTATTCGACCTCGACAACCGCGGCCCCATTCCCGGCCAATGGTCCCTGGGCGGCCGCCCTTATTTAAACGATGGCTACGAACCGCATTGGCGCGGCATGTACGACGATCAGGGGCGGCTGAAGGTGGCTATCTGGCTGAACGTCGACACCGGCGATTCCTGGGAGTGGGCCGATGACCCGCAATACCCCGAGCGTTATTCCGCACTAGGCATCCGCATCGGCGTGAATCACATTATTTACGCGATGACGCACTAACGGAAGTCGGCTTCGAGTTCGACTAACTCGGCTTCACTGAAACGACGCTGTGCCGGATAGTGCGGATGATCGCTCACTAACGAAGCGCCTTGGCGCCAGTTCTTCTGCTGGGCTTCGGTAAGGCGGAACTTCAGATACTGCACGGAGCTAATACGGTCGGTGGCGATCTGCCGCTGGTCGAAGATCGCCGGGGCGCGGCCGGCGCCCGTCACTTCGATCCACAAATGCCGCTCCAGGCCGAGTAATTCGCGAAGCTTCACGTCGCGCTCCCCGGGGGCCTCGTATTCGATTAACAGCGTGGCGCACAGGCCGCCTTGCAGCGGGATCAACTCGTTATAAGTCGCGACTTCATGGGCGATGTCGTGCGGACGCACGATGCGCTCGATGCGCATCATCTCCTGGATCTGGTAGCGCACGGTTTCGCGGTTCTCAAACAGGAACGTCAGATGATCGCCCAGCCGCAGGCGGCGGCGCTCCTTAAGGGCCAGGACGCGCGGCCGGAATGTCTCGCGTTCGATTTCATAATCGGCAATATTTTTGATCTCGGAGATATCAACTGGTTTCATGGGGAGCCTCTGGGGGAACTTTCTCGGGGAATCCGTCGGGCTCGTAGGCGCGTGCTAATACTTGGATGGGATGAATCGGGCGCGTACCCAAGGCCTGCTCGAATTGAATCGCCGCCAGCGGGCAATCCGAAGCGAGTACGTCCGCCGCCGTCTCGCTCATTTCATCGAAGGCCTTCTTGCCGGCCAGCATGGAGAGCGGAAAGAACTCTTTCTTCATGGCAAAGGTGCCATCGTGAGCGCTGCACTGCTCCACCATGTGAATCTGCGCTCCGGGGATGAGCTTCATCATGTCGCGCGAACGGTATCCGATATTCTGCGCCTTCAAATGACACGGCAGGTGATAGCCGACCTTGCCCGGCGTCGACTGGAACTCGCGGTTGAACTTGCCCTCTTTCTTGCGTTCAAAGAGGAATTCGGAAAGGTCCATGGTGGCTGCGGACACACGTCTGGCTGCTTCGGTTCCTACCAGCTCGCCATATTCTTTTCGCAGGGTGTAGGAGCAAGTGGGATTGATGGCGACGATCTTTTTACCTTGCTCGACCGACGGCAGTAGCGATTCGACGTTAGCCGCCGCCAGCTTTTTGGCCAACGCGACGTCGCCCGATTCGAGCGCCGGCATCCCGCAGCAGTTCTGCTTGGGACAGGTCAGCGCCATGCCGCTCTTGGCATAGACTTTGACTGCGTCTTTCGCGACCTGCGGATTATAGTATTCGACGAAGCAGGTGGTGAAGAGAACTGCTTGCGAAGTGTCGCCCTGCGGCGCGGGCTGTTGCTTCATCCAGGAAGAAAAGCTCTGGGGCTGGAAATCCGGCAGAATCTTATCGCGATGGATGCCGATGGTGGCTTCAGCCAGCACGCGCAGCAGCGGTTGGCGGTTGGCCCAATTGGCCAAGCTCGGTGTAAGGCTGCCCATCGCGCCCAACTGTTCGGGATGCGACAGCAGTTTCGCGCGGAGGCCAATGCCATGTTGCTTCTTGCGGACTGCGTTGGCACGCAGCAGCAGACGCGGGAAATCCAATTGAAAACTGTGCCCGTCATCGGGCGTGTAGGGGCACTTGACATAACACAGCTTGCACTGGTAACAGGTGTCGATTACACGATCGTGCTCCGGGGCTGTGAGGGCGCGCACCTTGCCGTCATGCTTATCGATAAAGCTGAACAATTCCGGAAACGTCGGACAAAGATTGAAGCACAGGCGGCAGCCGTGGCAGATCTCGTAGACGCGATCGATCTCGCCTTTGAGCGCAGCTTGATCCCAATAAACAGAATCGTTCGGATTGTAACTGAGCCCGGGCGTGGGCTCGCCTTTGATGACATCCATGAAAATTTGTTGGGGCTATGAAGGCGGACCCGGCAGCCCGCCTCTTCAGGTGAATGTGGAAAACTATGTGATCGACTGCAGTCCCTGGGCGAAGCGGCCCGCGTGGGACTTTTCAGCCTTGGCGAGGGTCTCAAACCAGTCGGCGATCTCCGGGAAGCCTTCTTCGCGCGCCGATTTCGCCATACCGGGATACATGTCGGTATATTCGTGAGTCTCTCCCGCGATCGCGGCCTTCAGATTCATATCGGTGCCGCCGATCGGCAGCCCCGTAGCCGGATCGCCCACCTTCTTCAGATAGTCGAGGTGGCCGTGAGCATGGCCGGTTTCGCCGTCCGCCGTGTCGCGGAACAGACCGGCAACGTCAGGATATCCTTCGACGTCGGCCTGCTTGGCGAAGTACAGATAGCGGCGGTTCGCCTGCGATTCGCCGGCGAAAGCGTCTTTCAGATTCTGATGGGTTTTGCTTCCATTGAGTTGTGCCATAAAGTTTTTCTCCAGACTTAAATTTTAAGAGCTACTTCCTACTTACCGGCACTGTCGCGCAATGCGCGCACAGGCCATGTAAAACAACTTCGGGCTCGCGGACACGCCGTCCCTGGGCCGCGGCTTTCCACGAAGAAACCGGAATGTCGAACCACTCGATATCCTCGACGCCGCCGCACTTATCGCAAACAAAATGATGGTGGGGGTGCAGATTGGCGTCAAAACGCGCGGCTTTTCCTTCGGCCGGCACTTGCCGGACCAAGCCGGTTCGGGACAAGTCGCGCAAACAATTGTAGACCGTGGCGCGGGAAACCCGCGGATCGCGGCGGGTGAGCGCTTCATAAATTTCATCCGCCGTGGCATGAATGGGCTTGCGCACCAAGTATTCGAGCACATCTCGCCGCTGAGGCGTGCTGCGCAGCCCGGCGCGCTGAAAATGCTGATCGAGTTCTAGCCGCGGCTCCACGTACTTAGACTATATCTAATTTTAGATTTTGTCAAGAGTAGTGCGCCTTCCACTTCCGTCTTACTTATAAAAAAGTTTCGGCTCCGCTGCTTTTACGCCGCGGAGCCGAAGTGTCTAGTAAATGCAGCCAGGCCTAAAACACGTACTTCAAGGCCAACTGCATCAGGCGCGAGTTCACCGACAGGCTGGTGATCTGGCCGAAATTGCCGGCGCCCAAATTATTGGCAACCGGAGCCACACCGACGCCCTGGGTACCGGGATTACCGAACTGCGAATGGTTGAACAAGTTGAAGAACTCCGCACGGAACTGCAGTACGGCGTTTTCGTGAATGCCGCCCACGCGAGTGCTCTTCCCCAAAGTTACATCGAAGTTCAACTGGCCGGGTCCCAGCAGCGGACCGATGCCGGAATTGCCCCACCCAGTGCCGCCGGTGTTGGGACCACTGGCGCCCACGATAGGAATGGTCGTAAACGCGGTGAAATTACTCGCATTAGGACTGGTCAAAGTAGCGGGATTCGCGCATGCGAAGTAACCACATCCCAGACTGGCGCCGCCCAAACGGGCTCCCATGGGTCCATTCGATGGGATGTCGGCGTAGGTAGCCCCAGGAGCCATTTGCGCCCGGGACAGGATGGTTGCCGGCGAACCGCTCAATCCATAGATGGCTCCGCCGCGGCTATCCGCGATAATCAAGGGGAAGCCGTCCTGAATGGTCGTAACACCCGCCAGGCTCCATCCGCCGAGGACCGCTTTGGCGGCGCCCTTCATGCCCCCAGTCGGAATATTGTAGCTGTAGTTGATCACCAGCCGCTGCGGCCGGTATTGGGTATTGAGACCGTACTGTTGGGACAGATTATTCGGGTCTCCACTGTTCGCTCCGCCTGGTCCAAGGAAATCGGCGAACGCCCGGCTCCAGGTATAAGCCGCTTGAAACGTCAAGCCGTAGGAAAGCTGCTTGCGCACGGTGACTTGGAGACTATTGAACTTGAGGTCTCCAATGGTGTCGAAATACTGCATCCCCCCAGGCCCGAAGCCCAGATAGGGAACCCGCAGCGATGCATTCTGGGTAGTATTCGTCGTGACGCCATTAATGGGATTGCTGACGCTGGCTAATCCGGGTTCATTCAGCAAATGCAGATTTTCGGCTTGATGAATCCCGTGAGAACCGACATAGCCAAGCTCCAGAACCCACTTGGGCAGAAATTCATACTGCAGGTTAAAGTTCCACGAATAGATCAGAGGTGTCTTTATGACGGGCGCCTCGGCTGCCTCAGTAATGTTTGAGGACTGCGTGAAGGACGTCGCGCCATTAAAGTTCACCCAGCGCTGCGGAAATTGACCGAGCGTGTATTGCTCGAACGGCGCCGCAAGGGACGAGAATTGATTGGTTTGCGCAGGCTGATCGAGGGTGGGAGCGTAAGGCGGGCTCTGTTCGATCGAATGGACCAGCAGGTTGCCGTCGATGCGATTGTAGAAGAAGCCCATGCCACCACGGAACACCAGCCTATTGCTCTTGGTTGGCTGCCACGCAAATCCCACGCGCGGAGAAAAGTCATCCAAGGGAACGCTGCTCTGCGTCGCAATAGTTTTATCGTTCTTGAGAATGCCGGGGAACATCGGACCCGTGTAGTTAGAAGGCACTACCCACCCGGCGTAGGTTCCTCCAACCGGAAACAGCGGAATACCCGGAGTCGGAGTCTGGCTGGTCGAAGGGACGGGAACCTTCAGCATTTCGGACGGCCAGAGGTTCACCGCGTTGCCGTATTTGTCGGAGAGATTTCCATCGTATTCCCAGCGCAGACCGAGGTTGAGCGTCAAGCGCTGGCTCACCTTAAAGTCATCCTGGAAAAATGCGCTGCCATTCTTCATCCGGTAGCCGTGCACGATACCGCTGGGACCGCTCACGACGTCGAAATTGGAAGTGTTCAGGACGTTGCTATTCGCCGAGCCGTTGCAGCCCAGGGGATTAGAAGCGTTAGGCAGGACTGCCGGCCCGCAGGCGCCAGGCAGACCCACCAGAAAGTCGTTGAAGGTTTGGAATTGCATGATTCCATGCGACAGCCAGCTGCCCACCCAAGTCCAGCGCGTGGCTTCCCACTCGCCGCCGAAGCGCATGGTGTGCTTTCCTTTGGTCCAGGAGATTTGATCGCCGAAGCCGATCGTAGTCTGGTGATGATGTACGTTATTGGTTCCACCAAAAGCCAGAAACTGTCCAAGGATGCTGATCTGCGGCGGCATCGGGCTATCGCCACCAAGCAGTCCATGCCCCGGGGGCGCACAGGCCAGATTGGAGCCCACCGAACTGGTGCAGGTGGGATAAATATTGTTCGCGCTGAGGTACGGCAAGTCCGGATCCTGGGTCTGATCGTTAACGCCACGCAAGATACTTCCGCGGAGTTCGTTTACCAGGTTGTTGCTCAGGATGGAAGTAAGTTTCTCAATTCCGTTTTGATACCCATAAGTGGTTACACCTGGGTTACCGGGGAGCGCCGAACCTGCCGCGCCACTGAGGAAGGGGATCTGTTGATCTTCGTACGAACGAAAATACTTGCTGCTGATCGTATGCCTCGAATTAATGGCGTAGTCGAGATTCAACATGCCCTGGTATTCTTTGTCATAAGCCGGTATCGAGTAAGCCACGCCCCCGAGCGGAGCGCTACCGCCCGACCCGGGAATATAATACCCGCCGCCGGGCAGCTTGCTTTGCAGATAGCGCATCGCGTAAGGGCTGATGCTGGCTCCCGCGCAGTCGACTTGCAAACCCAGGCCGCCGGGCTGAGTCGGTCCAGCGCCGCCAGGATTGGTCTTAGTCCCGCAGAACGCCGCCCCGAGTGCTTTGCGGAAGTTTGCGGCCGCCGCGTCGTCACCCAAACCGTCGACGCCCGCGCCGAAGCCAGTGGTTCCGCGATCGATGCCTGGAATCGGCTGCAGCGTAATACCCGAGCTAAAACCTTGGGCCGCGGCTCCGTTCTTCTGCCAGGTCTGCTGGTACGCCCCGAAAACGAACAACTTGTCCTTTTTAATGGGGCCGCCGATGGTGCCGCCGAACTGGTTTTGATTCAGGACCTGCTTCACTCCACCGGCACAAGCCAGAGCGTTTCGCGGATCGGCGCATGCCCGGTTCCGGAAAAAGTCGGTGGCGTTGAGGTCCGTATTGCGGAAGAACTCAAAGCCCGTTCCATGCAACTCATTGGTCCCCGACTTGGTGACCACGTTGACGTTCGCTCCTGGGTTGCGCCCATATCCGGCGTCGTAATTTGAAGTCTGAATCTTGAATTCCTGAAGGGTGTCGGGATTGGGAATCGCCATGCCGCTGTAGAATCCCTGTACCACGCTGCCGCCCTGCTGAGTGGTCATGGCCACGCCATCCATCATGTAATTGTTGTCCTGGGTCATGGCGCCGTTGACGGCTGTATCGACGCCACCCTTGCCGAAGCCGCTGGCGTTGTTGACGCTCGCGTTCGCACCAGCCGAAAGGCCGATTAGGTTAGTGTAGTTTCGAGTGGTCAAAGGCAGGTCGGTTGCGGTTTTGCTGGCCACCACGGTGCCGAGCGCTGAACTGGTGGTTTGAATGGCCTCCACATTGGCCTCGACCGTGACCTGCTCGGTCTGTGCGCCGACTTCGAGCGCTCGGTTCAATACCGGACTCTCCGTGACTTGGACGACAATTCCGGGAAGCTCCACCGGCTTGAAGCCAGTCGCGCTGAACTTGACTTTGTAGTTGCCAGGGGGCAACAACCCGAATCTATACGCGCCGTCGGCTCCAGTGACGCTATTGCGGACCGCTCCGGTATCGGTGCTGGTTAAAGTCACCGTTACATTTGGAACCACGGCGCCGGAAGGATCGGTTACGGTCCCCGAAAGCGATCCAGTTGACGCCGTTTGCGCCAGCAATGGCGGCATGCAAACCATGAACAAAGAGATTACCCATAAGATCAGATTTCTGCCCCTCATAATCCCCTCCCTCTTTCCGCTGGCTCCGCCCCGCCTTCTGCCAGCCCCCTTCTTCCGAACGTCCCGGAAGCAATTTTCCCGGGAAGAAGAAACGCTCCACCACTGAGCGCTCTTGCAAGTCTGAACTTCATAGTTCTCCTTTTGACCCTCAGTCCTGATTTACGCTTCTACGACACTAACCTCGGCCTGTTTTCCGCCTCGCGAAAAACCGACCCAGACAACTTCGCATGGCGAAGCCTTCGGGAAATCATATGCTGAATGGCCTACCGTGTCAAGGGGCAATCCTAACCGGGGGCAAACCTACTCACATATGCCTACCCCTCGCTAAAATTCACTAAAAGATGTATTTCAACCCAAACTGAAACACTCGGGCGTTACCTGCATTCCCCGCCGCTGTCGAGGTGATCAATCCAAAGGTGGGACTGGTAACAACCGCATTCGGGTTTGCGAAGTTCGCATGATTCAGGACGTTCTGGGCTTCCGCTCTGGCCTCAAGCGTTTGACGCTCACGGATATTGAACAAACGCGACAGACCCGTGTTGAACATTAGAAGCCCCGGCCCCTCCAATGACCCGATTCCAGAATTCCCGTAGGAACCCAGTGGGGGTAGCGCGTATGCCTTGGGATTAATCCAAGGAACCGACACTCCGATCGACACCGTGGCTGCCGTCGGCGCGGTATTGGGCAGTACCTGATTGGCCCGCTGCGCACCGGTGGTGCTGACGCCCGTGAGGGCCTGATCCACGCCTGTATAAACAGTCATGAAACCGCCGGATTGCAAGGTTGCGGTGGCAGAAGCCCTCCAGCCGCTCACCACCCGGTTGGTCCAGCGATTGGAGAAGCGGGGCATTTCCGCCACCGCCGTCATGTTGGCGATATGCCGGTGATCGCTACCTGAGGTGTTGCAATTTCCACGATCCTGCGCGCGATTGTTGAACAGATAAACGTTATTGTCCGCGTTGGGCTGGTTGTTGACGGGGTTGCCGATGCAATGCGACCAAGTATAGTTGGCGCTGGCGGTAATACCGCGGCTATAGCGGCGTTGGGCGGAAAGCAGCAGACCCTGGTAGCTTCCGGTGCCGCCGTCGTCTCCCTTGGTCATGAAGCCGAAGAATTTGCCAGCCGCCGGATTCAGCAGATTTAAGAGACGCCGGGTATTGGTGCTGGCCGTGGTATTGCATTGCGTGATGGTCAAGCTGCCTACCGTGCAAGTGGGCGTGTTCCCCAAAAAGACGGCAGGATTTTGGGCGTCCGCGCCATTCAGATGCGTCATCTCACTGCCGAGGTAGCTTACCGTCGCCAGCCAATCCTTGGCGAACTGCCTTTGCACGCTCAAGGTCCAACTCTCCACGTAAGGCATATGGAAGTCGTAATTCCAGTTATTGAACTGGCCGAACGGAGTGTAGATCGGGGAGTTGGGGTTCAACACGTAGGGGAATGGATTGCCACCCGGCTGGTTGGCGTAGGGATTGGCAAAGTTGACGTTATTCAATGTAGTGCGGGCGCTAAACGGCGGCGCCGTGGTGGTGTTCAGATGATATTCCGAAGGAATCGTGTCGTAGGCGATTCCATAGGATGCGCGCACCGACATTTTGCCGTCGCCCTTGGGGTCCCACACGATTCCGACCCGCGGTAGAAACTGTTTCCACTGCTTGTTCATACCGGCTTTGCCCGGGAATCCGGGATCGCCCGGGTAGAACAATCCGGGAGGCGCGTTTTTATAAACCGTGGTGGTCGTCCCGGCCAGATAGGCGCTGAGGTCGAAGTGATAGATCTGGCTGTTAGGAACAGTTTGCGGGAAATAGGGCTCCCACCGCAATCCATAGTTGATGGTCAGGCCGGGCTTTATTTTCCAGCTATCCTGGCCATACAAACCGAAATACTTGTCGCGAATGTAGGTGGTGTTGGGGCCCGATTGGGCGAGCGTAGCCACCGAGCCAAGCATATAATCCGCCAGCGACAGGCCGGTAATCGAACCGTTAAAGGTAAACACGCCGATCGCGAATACGTTGCCATTCACATTGGAATCCCAACCGGTGATGGCCGCCCCGAACCCCATCTGATGCTTGCCGCGAACGATCCCTATGTCGTCGCTGAAGTTCAGCGCGCTGGTCCGCAACTGGGATCCGGTGGAGAGATTATTGCCGATGGAAAACGCGTTATTCACAGCCACACTGGTGAAATCCTTGAACGGAGAAAAAATATTGATTCCCACTTGCTGCGGGCCGAAGAAGGATGCACCCAGTTTGGTGACCGCGACCCGCGAGAAAGTGGCGCGGAACGAATTGACCGTCGCATTGCCAATCAGGTAAGTGTCGCCGATGGTGCCCACTTGCGCAAAATCGTCGATGCCGCTCGAGGAACCACCCACGCCGCCGTTGCCGGTGGTGAGCAGGTTGGGGGTAGCAGATAAAGAATAGGGAACCGGCTGCGCATCCTGGGTACCGAGGTAGCGAACAAAGACCGAGTGCGTCGGACTCAACTGATAGTCGAAACGGCCAACTCCAAAGTGTTCGTCGTCGCGCGTGATGGGACCATAAGTGGTGCGGCCGCAGGGATCGCCGCTAGCGGGCAGCTTGGCCGCGATCGCCAGCGCTGGCGCGCTCAGAAGCGCTGGATTCACCGTATTCGGTGCAAAACCGCCCGTCCCGAAGGGAGCTTTCAAAGTAATGGGAGTGGCCTGGCACTGGGCCGACGCGTACGCCCGGAAGTCTCCTCGCAATTCGGCGGCGGTAGGCACGAAGGCTTGCAGATTATTCGGCGACTGGCGCGTCGCGGTTTGCTGATAAGCGCCAAAGAAGAACATCCGGTTTTTGCGAATGGGTCCGCCGAAAGTACCCCCGAACTGATTCCGCTTTAACGAATCGAGCGTACTTGAAAAGTAGTTGCGCGCATTAAATTTGTAATTGCGCACGAACTCAAATGCGGAACCGTGAAAATCGTTGGTGCCTGATTTGGTTACCGCGTTCACGGCTGCGGCCGAATGCATTCCGTACTGAGCCGGCAAGGAACCCGTCTCCACCTTGAACTCCTGCAGCGCATCCGGAAAGGGTAGAGGGAGGTTCGCCATCGTGTAGACGTCGTTGTGCATGGCGCCATCGAGTACATATGTTATTCCTGTAGCCAAGCCGCCGGCGACGGAGAGCGATTGGATACCCGGGTAATTGCGCGCGGAAAGCTGTGTGGTGTCGCTGGCCTGACTTGCGCCGCCTGCGAGCGTGATCAGATCCTGTACCTGGCGGCCGACCAATGGCAGATTCAACACGCGCTGCGAATCGATAACGGTGCCGACGCCGGTAGTCTGCGTCTCGACCATAGTCGCGTTCGCCTCCACTTGTACTTGTTCGGCCACAGCCCCTACCTTGAGCGAGACGTCAATCGTCGGGTTACTAGCGACCTGCAGGACAATACCGCTTTGCACATAAGTGGCGAACCCGTCTTTGCTAACCTCCAAGGTGTACGGACCTACCGGAAGACTGGGAATGAGATAAGCTCCCGCCGGGCCACTCGTAGCAGTGCGAACCGCGCCGGTATCGCTCTGGGTTACTTTTACCGCCGCCCCGGGGACCGCCGATCCACTGGAATCCTGAATCACACCGGCAATCTGCGCTGTCGACACGGCCTGTGCCGCTGCCGTAAGACCCATGGCCAAACCCATTGCCAGAAAAGCCAAGCCTCTGAAAGCTCTCATTGCCTCCCCTTTGCGAGCCATATATGGCTATTTTTAGTCCCCTGCGTCTTTCAAAACTGATATGGCTGAATTGAAAGAATGTGGGTAGTTTATATCAAGCTGCCGATGAATACAAGGGGTTCGTTGCATATTGTGTCGTTGCATATCCGGTGAAAGCGAAACTCACGCGTGTGCTTCGCAGTGCTGGCGATGTATATCGGTACAACATTTATACTGGCGTCAATACCTATGCAGACTTTTGACTTGATCGTAATCGGTTCGGGACCCGCGGGACAGCGCGCGGCGATTCAAGCGGCGAAATCCGGCAAACGCGTCGCTCTGATAGAAAAAGTGGAATGCATGGGAGGCGTGTGCATCAATACCGGCACCATCCCCAGCAAAACCATGCGCGAAGCCGTCTTGCACCTATCCGGGTATCAATATCAAAACGTTTACGGCGTAAACTACCGGGTCAAGGAAAAGATTTCGATGGCCGACCTCGCGTTCCGCGTGCAGCACGTGATCCGCACCGAAATCGATGTCACCATCTCGCAGCTCAATCGCAATAATATTGAGGTACTCACGGGATACGCCACTTTTCTCGATCCCCACACCGTGCGTGTAACTTCGACGCTGGGCATGGCCGAGATTGGAGCGGAAACCTTCATTATCGCCACCGGGACCAAGCCGGCCGCCTCCGCTAAGGTGCCCATCAACGGCCGCACGATTATCAACAGCGATCAGGTTCTCGACATGCGGGACATTCCCAGAACCTTAATCGTTGTCGGTGGAGGCGTTATCGGAGTCGAATACGCCTGCATGTTCGCCACCTTGGGCGTGCGCGTGATCCTGATTGAAAAACGTCCCCGCCTTCTGGAGTTCGCCGACGCGGAAATGGTGGAGGCGCTCTCCTACCATCTGCGCGATCAACGCGTCACCATGCGCTTAAACGAAGAAGTATCGAGCGACGAAGAGACCGCCGATGGCAATGTGGTGGCGTATCTCGACAGCAAAAAGAAACTGTCGGGCGACGCGCTGCTCTATGCCGTGGGCCGCCAAGGCAACATCGATGAACTGGGCCTGGAAAAAGCCGGCATTGTGGCCGATTCACGCGGCCGCATTCCAGTCGACGCCGAATACCGCACGCAGCAGCCGCACATCTTCGCCGTCGGCGATGTGGTCGGATTCCCCAGTCTAGCGTCGGTTTCGATGGAGCAGGGACGCATGGCCGCTGCCATCGCCTTTGACCGTCCGGCGCATACCAACCCGGCCGCGTATCCCTACGGAATTTACACCATTCCCGAGATTTCTTTCATCGGCAAGACCGAGGAACAACTCACCGATGAGGATGCGCCTTACGAAGTGGGCGTTGCCTATTACCGCGAGATTGCACGCGGCCAGATCCGCGGCGACACCACCGGCCGCCTGAAGATTATCTTCCATCGCGAGACCCGCGAGATCCTTGGTGTCCATATCATCGGCGAAGGCGCCAGCGAGTTATTGCACATCGGCCAGGCCGTGATGGTTTTGAAAGGCACCATCGACTATTTCGTCGACAACGTTTTCAACTACCCTACGCTGGCGGAATGCTACAAGGCCGCGGCCTTCAATGGCCTTAATAAGCTGTCACGATTCTGATGCGCACGGGTTAGGCGCTACCGACGATTAGCGGGTTGGAAGTCGGCCGAGCGTACCCGCCCATTGTCGAAATCGACGGAGCAACTGAAGCTGTAAACATCCACTCGGCCGCGCCCGTTTCCGCGCGAGGCCTCGAAGGTCCCGATCACCCAGTCTTGCCGGCCCGGATGGTCGTCAATGGTGGTGCGCCGGAAGTCGATGTGGGCATCCCGCAGGCGATCTCTGGCCTGATCCCGCACCGCATCCTGACAGGTCCGAATAGCGGCATCGACCGGCATCCGGCCTCGATACCCGGGGCCGCGGTCCGGACCACGATCCCTGTCCTGTCCGAATCGCCGATCTGGCGCAGGGCCTGGGCCGGGCTGGGGCACAAAGCCTGCGCCTTGCCACATAATGTCGAAGGTGTAACTTTGCGAGCCATTGTCGGGGTCGTCAATCCGCACCACGGCAGGCCCCCCTCCGCGCGGCTCGCGGATTAGTTTCTGAGAACCCCTGCCATCCACGCCCTGAAAGCGGAAGTTCACCGGATTCGCCGGCATGGGGAGATTGCATTGGAACCGGCGCCATTGTGGCGCGCCGCCGCTCAGATTGCGCAAAAGCGCATGATCGCCCTGAATTTCCACTTGCGCGGCCCCGTCGACCACCACTTCGAGGGTGCATTTGCCTTCCCCGGGACCGCCTCCGCCAGTAAAATTGGCCCTCCGATCGAAGGTCTGGGCATCGCCCAAACCGCCGAACAGCACCAGAACCGCAGCCGCGCCATAAAGTCGTGGATACATGTAATTACCCCTGCCGACAGTTCTAGCACACTGAAGGCCAAACTTAGGAAACACTAATTAACTTTGCCGCCTCCTATATATCGGAGCCTCTGACTGGCACAATAGGAAGAGAAAGAACCCGATGGAGACTGAACACACACCTACACGAGTTTTGGTTGTCGACGACGAAGACAGTCAGCGCACTGCCCTCGCCGGTATGATCGCCCTTTGGGGCTACTCCGTCGAAACGGCGACAGATGGTCAGGATGCGCTCGAGAAGCTGGCCACCTTTCGCGCCCATGTCATCGTCACTGATCTCAACATGCCCCGCATGACGGGCCAGGAGTTGCTGCAGCGCCTAAAGGACCAGGGGGGCGCTCCGGCAGCGATAGTGCAGACCGCGTTTGGGAGCCTCGAAACGGCGCTTTCTCTGATTCACGATCTGGGGGCCTTCTGGTTTCTGGAAAAGCCGGTGCAATCCCAGGCTCTGCGCCTACTGATTGAGCGCGCCGTCGCGCAGCAGGGACTTGCGGAACATGCCGAACGCCTGGAGCGGGAATTGGGCTACCACGGCATCTTGGGCGAAATGACTGGCGGATCCCCCAAAATGCAGGAGGTCTTCGCGCTGATCCAGCAAGTTGCGCCCAGCCGCGCGGCCGTGCTGATCACGGGCGAGAGTGGCACCGGCAAGGAATTAGCCGCGCGCGCCATCCACAATTTGAGCCCGCGCCGCAGCGCTCCCTTTGTGGCCATTAACTGCGCCGCGCTCCCCGACACGCTGATTGAAAGCGAATTGTTCGGCCACGAGAAAGGCGCCTTCACGGGTGCACTCGAACGCCGTGCGGGCTGCTTCGAACTGGCGCAGCATGGTACCGTGTTGCTCGACGAAATCGGCGATATGCCGCTCGGCACCCAGGCCAAGCTGCTGCGGGTGCTCGAAGACCAGCGAGTGCGCCGTCTGGGAGGCAAGACCGAGACTCAACTGGATGTGCGGGTCATAGCGTCCACCAATTCGCCGCTAGATGTCTCGATGCGCGAAGGCAAGTTTCGCGAGGATCTGTTTTACCGCCTTAACGTCTTTCCAGTTCCGCTGCCACCGCTACGCGAACGCCTCGAAGACATTCCGGAATTAGTGTCGGCACTGCTCGCCGACATGAACCGCAAGCATTCGACTAAAGTCACCGAAGCCGCTCATAACGTCCTCGAAGTCCTGCGCACCCATTCCTGGCCCGGCAATGTCCGCGAACTGCGCAATGTCATCGAACGCGCGGCCATCCTGGCCGGTGAAGGAACCATTCGGCTGGAGCATCTGCCGCCGTCCTTCCATCACACCGCGGGTGGCGCGCGCCCCGCGCCCCCGGTTTCGAGCGGTGCTTCGGCCTCCAATGGAGGAGAGTTGCGTGTTCCTGTCGGCTCCACCATCGAACATGCGGAACGAGCGCTAATCGAGCTGACCCTGGAACACACCAAGAACAACAAGACGCGCGCCGCCGAGATCCTAGGCATCAGCCAGAAAACTCTGTTTAATAAACTAAGGGAGTACGGCGCTCAGGACGCACCGGGCGCCGCCTGACGCTCCATGTCCCTGCGGCTGCGCCTGATTCTAGTTACCGTCGCTCTGGTAACCGTGGTGGTGGTGGTTCTCTCCGGCTTGTACCTCAACAGCCTGGTGGACTCGCTCTCCGCCACGGCCCTTGACCGCGCCCAGCAGGCCGGCCAGCAGGTCAACGCCTATCTCAACGACCGCATCAATCGTAATTCTCCGGAGCAGCCGGCGCCGGCGGACTTCGATCAGACCAAATCCCAGTGGCGCGAGATGATGTCGGATGACCCGGACGTTTCCGCCATGTTGTTCCGCACGATGGCGCTTTCGGCGGCCCTGGCGGAGATCAATGTAGCGGGCCAGGACGGCGTGATTCTGGCTTCCTCCAATCCTTCCCGGGTCGGCCAGATGGTGGCCCGGCTGGAAAACTTCGTGGATTGGCGCAACCGTTCGCTGTACCGGCGGCTGACGGATTTGATTGTCCGCAGGCCGGATTACCAGGTGATGGTGACGCTGGGTGTTGGGCAACAGCCTATCTTCTCGATTCAAGTCGTGACCTCCAGCGTGTTCCTGATTGATCCGGTCCTGCCGCAGGTGCAGACGGTGGCGGAGGTGGCCGCCGGAGCCCTGCTGGTATCGCTGCTGCTCGCGGGCTTCGCCACCAGCCGCGCTCTTCGTCCTCTGAAGCGCATTGAGGAAACCATCGACCGGATCGCCCAGGGCAACTTTAGCGGGAACGAGGCTGGCAGACCGCAGAAAGAGTCGCGCGAATTTGCGGCGCTCGAAAGCAAACTCAACCTGCTGGGCCAGAAATACAGTGGAGCCCGTGAGGACAATACCAATCTGAAACGAAGCCTGGATGATAAAGTTGCCAGCGTGGCGTCGCAATTCGACGTCGCCTCACGCCTCGCCGCCATCAGCCGCATCAGCGGGGGCGTGGCGCACGAAATCAAGAACCCACTGAACGCGATAGCGCTCCGCCTGGATCTGCTGCGGGCTCACGCCGAAGGACAGGACGGCGATATGATTCCGGAGATCGATGTACTCTCGAAGGAAGTTCGCCGGCTGGATCGCGTGGTCAAAACCTTTCTGGATTTTTCCCGGCCGCTCGAAGTCCGCTTCGAGGATGTCGATCTGGGAGCTCTGGCGGGCGAAGTCGCGAATTTGATGACCCCGCAGGCTCGCCTGGCTGGTGTCGAAATGCACTTCGCAGCGCCCATCGAACCGGCGCTAATACGGGGCGACGCCGACCTGCTCAAACAAACCCTTCTCAATCTAGTCACCAACGCCCTGGAGGTGATGAAAACCGGTGGGAATCTGCGGCTGAAAGTGGAGCGCGCCGGCGAATCCGTTTTAGCCGAAGTGGCCGATGATGGCCCCGGCATCCCGCCGGAGGTCCGCGACAAAGTCTTCCAGCTGTACTTCACCACTAAGGAACGCGGCTCGGGGATTGGTTTAGCCATGACGTACCGCGCCGTTCAGTTACATAATGGTACTGTCGACTTTATCAGCGAGGTCGGACGGGGAACTACCTTCCGCCTGCAGTTCCCTGCGTTGGTGCATCATGTCTAGATTGCGGTTGCTGCCATTGATCCTCGCGCTTTCGCTAGGTGCCACATCGTGCTGGTTCCAGAAGCGCACCGCCGCTCGAGTATTCATTCCGCCGCCGCCGGCGCCGAAACCTCAGATCCCCAAAGCGCCGCCGGAAATTCCCGCCTTGGAAATCGAACTGACAGAAGAGGTCACCGCGCCCGAAGGTGTATCGGCAACTTTTCCGGCAATTGAGCCGCCCCCTCCGACCCCCCGCAGGGTCCCGCCTCCGGTTCGCGCAACCGCTCCTCCGCCGGTAGTGATCCCGCCGGATATTCAACCCGCGCCGCGGCTCGGACAAATTTTTACAGCCGATCAACTGCGCGAATATAATCGCGCCTTGGATGAAAGCCTGGATCGTGTGAGGAAAGTGCTGGTGATAGTGGCGGGCAAAAATCTGAACCCTGAACTAGTGCAGATCGTGGGCCGGATTCAAACCTTCCAAAAACAAGCTGAGCAGGCGCGAGAGCAAGATCTGGTGACCGCAGTCAACCTGGCGAGGCGTGCAGATCTCCTCGCGCAAGACCTTGTCAAGCGCCTGCCCTGATGGCCGTCAGGTCGGAGGGTCTGGCGGCCAACTCGAAAGGGCGCCACCGCGGGAGCAGACGGCGCGGCGCCCAAACCTTTAAATCTCCGGAACGTAAACCCGGACGTCGACCTTGCGGCCTTGCGCCCGTTCTTCGCGAGTCTTCTGTTCGCCCTCGGCTACGCCGGTACCCAGCATGGTAATGTTGCGCAGCGGAACCTTGTGGCTGGCCAAATAACGGGCGACCGCTTGCGCACGCTCCTGGCTCAATTCGTCGTTATACACCGCCGAGCCAGTCTTATCCGTGAACCCCTGGATTTCGACCACGTAGCGATTCACTCCATCGAGCGACTGTACGACACTATCCAGTTGCGCCTTGGCTTCATCGCTCAGAGTCTTGCGATTAAATCCGAACAGCACCGTGTCGGACTTCATCATCTTGTATTTGCCGTTGCGCACATCTTCGCGCAGGGTGTCGACCGACTTGGCCGCCATGGTGCCGGTCTCAATGCCCTTCTGACCCTTAGCATCGGCTTCGCTCGCAGCAGCAGCAGCCGCGGCCGCCTTCGCATCCGCGGCAGCCGCCGCGGCAGCCGCCTTTGCATCGACGTCGTTCAGGCGCTCCTTGGTCCGCGACAGATCCTTATCCACAGCGTCAATTTGCGTGGCGTTGGCGGTAATCTTCGTGTCTTGTTCGGTATTCTTGCCCTCTACGCCGGTCACCCGCTGTTCTACCGGCGCGATAGACTTGGCGACGTACTTCTTGGTCGCGCAACCCGTGCCCAATAGACTCAAAGCGAGCCCGCCTGTAATCAAAATCCAAGTTTTCATTTCGTATCCCTCCGGACATTCGATGCCCGCATATTTGTGGAGAATCGTGGTTGAGCGGCACTCTCGTTGTGAACCGGCTGCACATTCCGGCCATCCGAGGCACCCAATCGGTACGAATCGTCGTACCGCCCTCTATCGTACGATAACCGGCCGACTCCCTGTCCCCATTCAGAACTCCGTAAAATATTCCGGGCGACGGGCGGTAAATTCTGCCGATAAGCGCACTTAAAGCTTTGATTTCGTTCGGTACTGCACTGCACGCCGGAATTAGAGCACGCCTAGTACCAACTAAAATTCGCTATTGCCTCCGTGCGTCGAAAGCGACTCCCGTTGGATAATGAAATCATGTCTTTTCCGGTCCGGCGTCCCCGCCGGCTTCGCGTCTCCGAATCCATGCGCCGCCTGGTCAGGGAGACTCACCTGGAGCCGTCACAACTGGTGTTGCCGCTGTTTGTATGCCCCGGCGAAGGCGTCCGCAATGCCATTTCATCCATGCCCGGACAAGCCCAGCTTTCCGTCGATCAACTGGTCAAGGAATGCGAGTCCGTGCACGCATTGGGCGTGGGCGGTGTCATCCTATTCGGCATTCCGGAAACCAAAGACGAGGAAGCCTCCGGAGCCTATGCCGATGACGGGATCACACAGCAGGCAGTGCGCGCCGTCAAGAAGGCGGTGCCCGATCTTCTGGCTATGACGGATGTCTGCAATTGCGAATACACCAGCCATGGGCATTGCGGGAAAGTCGTCGGCAACGATGCCAAAGCCTACGTTGATAACGACGCGACCCTTGAGTGGCTGGCGAAAACCGCCGTCTCCCATGCCCGCGCGGGAGCCGACATGGTCGCGCCTTCCGACATGATGGACGGCCGAGTCGCGGCCATCCGCCAGGCCCTGGATGCTGAGGGCTTCTCCAATACGCCGATTTTTGCCTATGCGGCTAAATTTGCCTCGGTTTTTTACGGGCCGTTCCGCGAGGCTGCGGAATCCACGCCGCAGTTTGGCGATCGCCGCAGCTACCAGATGGATCCGTCTAACGGACGAGAGGCCATGCTCGAAATGGAATTGGACCTCGAAGAAGGCGCCGACCTGCTCATGGTCAAGCCGGCCGGCCCCTACCTGGACCTGATCCGCCAAGCACGCGACCGCTTCGACGTGCCCATAGGCGCCTATCAGGTATCGGGCGAATACGCCATGATTCACGCCGCGGCGCAGAACGGATGGATCGATCTAGACCGCGCCATGATGGAGTCACTCACCTCCATCCGCCGCGCTGGCGCGGGCGTCATTCTCACGTATTTCGCGCCGGATGTAGCCCGGGCCCTGGCTTAACGCGGCTTGGTTTGCCAGAGACCCAGGGGCGCGCCGGTAGGATCGGTGATGATGCTTAACCAGCCCATTCCCATGACCTCGGTGACATCTCGCATGACTTTGGCTCCCAGCGATTTAGCTTTCGCGGTGGAGGCCGCGATATCATCCACCAGAACGTAGGCCAACCACGACGACCCGGCGCCGGGTATCATCTGCTGCATCATCCCGCCGCCGGTTCCCTGGCCGACCTTGATTATCGTGTAGGTGCTGCCTGGGCCCATCTCGACATCTTCCAGCTTCCAATCAAACAGGCTCCCATAAAAGCTTTTCGCCTTACTGACATCCGTGGTGTTCAATTCCACGTGTACGAAGTTGTTCGCCATGGTTTGTTCCTTTCGAGCAATTTGAATTTTGACGCGGATCTACAAGATAGACGATTGTCGACCGGCAAAATCGACACATATTTTTCGCGACGATCACCCTAACGAGCCCGCTACACTGATTCTGATGGACGCGGATCTGAAAATATTGACTCGAATTGCCTGGGCGCTGGCCGCCTGGTGCCTGGTGTTCCTGATCGTGCTGTCCGGAAGACCCTCATTCACCAACGCATCTTTGCCGGTGCGGGGGGTCTCGGACCCGGTGGTCGCGCTTCAGATGGCGCGCAACACCGAGGACGTCGAAGCCGTTCTCAGCGACGCACCTAGTGCCGACCGCGAAGTGATGCGTGTGAAGCAATACGTCGATTTCGGCTTAATTGCGGGTTACCTCGCGCTCGCGATGGTGATCGGCCTGGCGCTCGCGCGCAACGGACGCCGCCACATCGCGTTGCTTCTGGCATGCGCGGCCATCCTCGCAGCCTTCCTGGACATCCGCGAGAACCTGGACACTTTGCGCGTCGTGAATCTCAACTTGAGCCGCATCAACCCATCCATGCTGACGGCGCTGCGCTTTACCAGCGTCGCCAAATGGACCCTATTGGCTGCCGCTATTGCGCTGCTCGCCGGCGTCACCGTAACCCGCCGCGCCTGGTACCTGCGCACCGCCGGATCGCTCAGCGGCGCCGGCGCCGCGCTCACTATTGTGGGACTGTTCGTCAATTCGGTTCTGGTATGGGGCGGGCTTCTGATGTTCATGGGCTTGCTGCTAACCGCGGCCACGCTGAAACCGCTGCTACGCTTAGAGTAACCACGCATGAATCCGCTTCTTGAAATTTCCTTTCGAGTTCCCTTCGACCAGATCCAAGCCTCGCAGGTGGAGCCCGCCATCGATCAATTGCTGGCCGACACCAAGCTCCGCCTAGCCGAAGCGATTGTCAGTCCGCGGCCGCTCCACGCGCTCGACACCATGACCGAGCGCCTCGAATATGCCATGAACGTGGTCCGGCATCTGGAGAGCGTCGTGACCACTCCCGAGCTGCGCGCGGCCTTTAACGCGGTTCAGCCCAAGGTCAGCGCGTTCTATTCGAGCCTGCCGTTGAACCCAGAACTTTGGAACGCGATTAAGCGCTATGCCGCTACTGCCGAGGGCCAAGCGCTCACCGGCGCCATGAAACGGTATCAGACCAAGACCATCGATTCTTTCAAACGCCATGGCGCGGATTTGCCGCCGGCCGGCAAGGCGCGCCTCCAGGAGATCGACGTCGCGCTCACTGAAGCCACCACCAAGTTTTCTGAAAACGTGCTCGATTCGACCAACGCCTATGAGCTGCTGCTGACCGACGAAAAACAACTGGCCGGGTTGCCTCCGACTGCCGTTGCCGCCGCGCGCGCCTCCGCCGAGTCAAAAGCTAAACCCGGCTGGCGCTTTACGCTGCACGGCCCCAGCTACGTGGCATTGATGACCTATCTCGATGACGCTCCCATCCGCGAACAGGTGTGGCGCGCTTATAACGCGCGTGCCGCCGAAGCCCCCTACGATAATCGCGGGCTTCTCAAAAAAATTCTCGAATTGCGCCGCGAGAAGGCCCAATTGCTCGGCTTCCGCGATTTTGCGGATCTGGTTCTCGACGACCGCATGGCCCACACCGGCGATACCGCCCAGAACTTTCTAGACGACCTGCGGGTCCGCACCGAGCCGCGTTTTAAGGAAGAGAACGCCGCCCTCGAATCCTTCGCCGGTCAGACTCTTCAACCGTGGGACGTCGGCTACTGGGCCGAGAAGCAGCGCGCGGCGCTTTATGACTTTGATGAAGAGGCATTGCGCCCCTATTTCCCGCTACAGAACGTGGTGACGGGAATGTTCGAAATCTTCGGCCGCGTCTTTGGGATTCGCGTCGAGCCGGAAGCCGGCGTTCCGGCATGGGATGCGGAGGTCCGCTGCTACGCGGTTCGCGACGCCGCTACCAATGCGAATCTGGGCTCATTCTACGCCGACTGGTTCCCGCGCGAAAACAAACGCGGCGGCGCGTGGATGGATTCGCTGATCACAGGCAATCCCACTGCGGAAAATCCGAGTGACCGGCGCCCGCACCTGGGCCTGATCTGCGGCAACCTGACGCCGCCCGTCGACGGCAAGCCCGCGTTGCTGACGCATCGCGAAGCCGAAACCATCTTCCACGAATTCGGCCATCTGCTGCATCACCTGCTGAGCCGCGTCGAAGTGCGCAGCCTGGCGGGAACCAGCGTGCCGTGGGATTTCGTTGAACTGCCCTCGCAGATCATGGAAAACTGGTGCTGGGAGCGCGAATCGCTGAACCTGTTCGCGCGTCACTGGCAAACCGGCGCGCGCCTGCCTGAAGATTTATTCCAAAAGATGAAGCGCGCCAAAACTTTTCGCGCCGCCAACGCGCAGATGCGCCAGATCGGATTCGGCGTCGTCGATCTGGCGCTCCATCGTAGCTGGGACGGCCATAGCGACGTAGTCAAATTCGCGCGCGGCGTTTTGGTGAATTTCGCACCGGCGCCTCTGCCTGAAGACTACGCCATGATCACCGGCTTCACTCACCTGTTCTCGAGCCCGGTGGGGTACGGGGCTGGCTATTACTCCTACAAGTGGGCTGAGGTGTTGGACGCCGATGCCTTCACGCGCTTCCGCAAGGAAGGCGTCTTCAGCGCGGCTGTCGGGCGGGATTTCCGCGATAAGATTTTGGCCCGTGGCGATAGCGAGGATCCGGCTGTGCTGTACCGGTCATTTATGGGGCGCGATCCCGACCCCAACGCCCTGCTCGAACGAACTGGCTTGCTCTAGCGTACCGGCGGCATGACGAACGGAGCCTGAGGCATGACGAATACTGAAAAGTGCGCCAGCATCCGCCCCATAAAGCTGTCGCGCTCCGACAGGTTTACCCAGGACACACGCTGTTCGTCATCGTTGTCAGCGAAGAAGCCCACGCCGCCGCGCTTCAGCCGCGCGTCCGTCCAGGAGCTAATGGCCTGTCCGTTGAGATAAGTAACGAAGCGGTCATCCTGCACCGACACCCGTACCTGGTAGCTCTCGCCCCGTTGCAGCGTAAGCGGCAGGGGAAGCTGCACCCGGTCGAACTCATGGCCGTTCAACATCGCGTAATGCACCAGCCCAGCGTTAGGAAGCGGACCCGGCTTAGTGATGACGATCTTCGCCGCATAGTAGTTGGCCGCGTTCGTGGCGCGGAAAGCCCAACTTAAACTGTGCTTTTCGATCTGCCCCTGGAATTCCATTTGGTAGTTCTCAAGCGTCGTCGTACGCTTCCAGATGCGCAGGGTCCCCGGCGCCACCAGCGTTGGAGCGGCTGGGATTTTCCAATCGTGCGGATCGTCCACCTTAGTGGTGTTCGAGGCAACTTTCAACGCCGAGATGGTCCAGTCCGCAATCCCCGAGCGGAAGTCCTGGTGCAGCGTAACCGGGGCGCTATCGCGCACTATTTCGCCGATAGAATTGGCGGCGCGCTCAATCAGGCCTTGCTTGGTTCCGGGATCAGCCGACCCGGCAGGAAAAGCGCTTCCGCGAGGAACCGCGTTCCCGGGAAGCATCAGCATGGCTACCAAAAGAGCGGCCAAGGTGAGAAAGGCAAAAATTGACGCGGTCTGGCTCGAACTATTCCGGCTGCCGTGCTTTTGGCGAGTCTTGGCAACCGACCAGATCTCCTGCTCTTCTTCCTCTTCCCGCAGAGCATTGGCTGAGGCCAGGCGCGCTTCTTTCCGATGTTCGGCCGAGCAGTATTGCCGGTCGACCATCGTCCGTAACCAACCGATCTCCTTCCCACACAAAAAGCACAGCATATAAAGTTACATCGCGCTAGTCTGACAGCCCGATTTTAACAGCGGCTCCTCGATATGCCACCGGCCTAGGTAAAGAAATGCTAGGGTCCTGCCACCTCCGCCCGGGCAGTTCTACGATAAACCCCTTAGTTTGGGTCTTACTACAGTGATATCAAACAACCTCAGGGAGGTATTCGTCCAATGCGGGCGCCGACTTTAGGGGCTATTTGCGAGGCGCCGGCCGATCAGCGCTCGACGTGCAAGCGGTAACCGACTCCCGGCTCGGTCTGCAAATAGCGAGGCCGTGCCGGATCTCGCTCCAGTTTGCGCCGCAGTTGCGCCACGTACACGCGCAGGTACTGCGATTGCTCGGTGTGCTGCGGGCCCCACACTTCGTTCAGCAATTGCCGCTGCGTGACCACGCGGCCCGCATATTTAATCAGCACCTGCAGCAGTTTGTATTCATTGGGTGTCAAATGCACTTCGTGGCCGCCCACCGTAATCAGGCGTTTTTCAAAATCGGCCTGAACGTCGCCAAAGCGGATCACATTGTCGATTCCATCCTGGGCCAGTGGCGCCGCACGCCGGAGCGCCGCGCGAATGCGCGCCAACAGCTCGCCCACCGCGAACGGCTTGGCCACATAATCGTCGGCGCCGAGATCCAGAGCGGCGATTTTGTCCTTCTCCTGCCCTCGAGCGGAAAGCACCACGATCGGCATTTGACTCCACAAGCGAATTTCGCGGATCACCTCCAAGCCGTCGCGGTCCGGCAATCCCAGGTCGAGCAGCACCAGGTCCGGTTGCCGCGCGGCCGCCTGCGCGATGCCCTCCGCCGCGGTAACCGCTTCGTAGAATTGATAATCCTCCGCTGCCAGCGTGGCGCGCAGGAAGCGGCGGATCTGCGGGTCGTCTTCGATCACCAGCACCAAGGGTTTCATGGATGCTTCACGGACGCGCATCCAAAGGAAGGCGGATACGAAAAATGGCACCGCCGCCCGCGCGTGGAAGCGCCTCAATGCTGCCGCGGTGGGCCACCACGATGGCTCGGCAGATTGCCAGACCCAATCCCGCGCCGCGCACGCCCTCCGATTTTCCGCGATAAAATTTTTCAAACAGACGCTTTTCTTCACCCTCCGCAAAACCCGGGCCGCGATCGCGCACTTCCAGTACGACCGCCCCCGGAGCGGCTTCCGCGGCAATCTCAAGTGCACTTCCAGGCGGGCTGTATTTGGTGGCGTTCTCGATCAGATTCACCAGCACTTGACCTAGTAGAACATCATCCACGTTCACCAGCGGCAACTCCTCCGGCAGCGCCACCGCAACCTCGCGGCCGGTTAGTTGCGGCTCCAACCGCTGCAGCGCTGCCCCCACGATTTCCTCCAGTGGATATAGATCGCGCCGCAGCTCCATGCCGGATTCCAGGCGTGTCATGTCCAGCAGATTCCCTACCAGCCGGCTCAATCGCATCGCCTCTTCCGAAATACTTTCGAGCAGTTCGTCGCGTACGCCCGGAGCCAGCTTGTCTCCCTGTGCGCGCAGCGTCGAGGCGGCGCCCGTGATCGAAGCCAGGGGAGTCCGCAAGTCGTGCGACACCGCGCTCAACAGCGAGCTGCGCATTTCCTCGGTTTCCATTTGCATGCGTGCGTTATCCGCGGCGTTCTGGCTGAGAGTCCGCTCAATGGCTAGCGCGGTCTGATACGCAAACAGATCCAGCAGATGTTGCTGGCTGGCGCGGAGCATTTCCCCCTTAGCCCCCGGAAGAATCGCCATCACGCCCACCATCCGGCTCGCGCCCTTCAACGGCATATAGGTTGCTGCAGCGTCCGTGAACCGCTCCATACCTTTACCCGCCTTGCGCCCATGATCGAAAACCTGCTGCGCGATCTCCTCTTCGGCAGTCGAAATCAGCAGTTGTCCGGAAGTGCGCTTGCGAAACGAAATCCGCCCCTCAACTGGAAGAAAAATCGTTACGGGACACCCAAACACTTCTTCGGCCACCTCGGCCGCGGCAAGCGCGGAGTCAAACACCCGAGTCTGCGCGGAAAGCCGCCGGGACAGGCGATAGAGCGCCTTAGTCTGCGATTCCCGATCCACTGCGCGGGCGGCCTGCGCGCGAATCCGCGTGGTCTGCTCGCTGATCACCAGCGCTACCGCCAGCATACCGGCGAAAGTAATCAGGTATTCGTATTCGGATACTTGAAGCGTCAAATACGGCGGCACGCAGAAAAAGTCGAAAGCCGCGACGCTCAGCAAGGATGCCGTTACTGAGGCGCGCCGGCTACAACGCGTGGCCACGGCCACGACGCCCAATAGATACACCATCGCCAAGTTGGTGGCCGCCAGATACGGCCGCAGAAACAGCGAAATAAGCGTGGCCGCGCCCACAATTGCGATCGCCAGGGCATACTCGCGCCACGACGCCGGAGCCGCATTCTCTTCGGCTTTGGCTTCCGCATGCTCGACCGCGGCTTCATCCGCCGGCAGAGGTTCGATGGGACTGGCCACGTTTCAATTATGACGGCCGAATCGGCGGGTTTCTTATGGGTCTTCGATGGGCTGCGGCGGCGCAATCTCAATCTCACCCTCATGGCGTTGAACCGCGTCTTCCACTTGCTTGACAATTCGCATGCGCTCACTGGTCGCGAGTTCTTGCTCGAGCCGTTGTAGCGCCACGCCCACCACATCGCGGTGATGCAGCTTCGAACCCACCCCTGCCTGCTCCGTCAAGCGCAGCCAGATGTTGTGCAGCAGATCTACGTCTTCAGGCCACAGGCGGGGGGGATGCGGACCCAGATTGACATACGTAGAAGGCCGGTCTGTCTGCGTGATTTCGAGCGAAAACGGATGCCGGGGCAAAGGCTGGTGCTCCCACGCCAATCCTATCCGATGCGCCAGTTCGTCGTACTCCACGCACGGGGAAACGCCCACCACCAGTTTCGATGCCCTTAAGCTGGTAGCCGTTTGCACCAGGGCGTCAAATGGATCTACCGCGGGCACCACCAACAGTTCCACGCTCTTGCCCTCTTTTTCGGCCAGTGTGACGACGTGGGAGAACAACTCCTGCTCGTAACCCGCAAAGAGTTGATCGTCGCGCAGTTCGTACTCGCCCGCGCCGGTTAATAGCTGGCGGACCGTCATCACTACAATGTCGTGGCGCCGCAGATTAGTTTTCTCGAGGGTCCTTTGCAGGTGGTGCATACGGTGGTAGTCGCGAACCGCCACCAGCACGCAGCCCGGCCGTGCATGCAAAGTAGCCGCCGAAACCTGCGATTGGTGATCCAGGTTGAACTTCTCCAGATCGCTGCGATGCTCCAGTTTCTTGCGCGCATTGACGCGCTCGGAAATCATGAATAGCGCATACAACACGATGGTAAACGTGATCCCGTAAACGGTCGCGATCTTTTTTGAAAACAGATTGGCGATGGCCACCAGGAACAACGTCGACGTGGTCAGGCCCAGGCCAATGGGAATCTCCTTGCCCGCAATCTGAATGTTCCAACCCATCTTATATTCCTGATCGTGCCGCTGATAGCGCAGCACCAGGACTCCCAAAGCTTTCAGCGCGAAGCTCCACACCACGCCGAACGCATAGGCTTCGCCCAACAGAAACACGTCGCCGCGGCTCGCCAGAATCGTCAGAATCTGGAGGATCGCCATGGTGTTCAGGATGCGATAGGTGGTTCCGAACTTCTTATGAGGCTTGCGGAACCAATCGAGCAGCACGCCGTCTTCGGCCACGCGGTTCAACACGCCATTCACGCCGATCAACGACGTGTTTACCGCGCCGGCCAAAATCAGAACGCCCACAATCACGATGAACACGTGAAAGCCCAGCTTCAGAATCTGCGGTCCCGCGAAGTTCATCACCAGACCGCCGATCATGTTGTCGAAATACATGCTGCGCGTCGAATCCGGGATGATCATCACCGCCAGCAGTGAGATGATTCCAGTGCAGATCACGGCATAGGTGCAGACAATGTTCGCGGTGATGCGCAGGTTCTTCAGCTTGGGATAGGCGACTTCGCGGTACACCTGCGCCAGCGTCTCAAATCCGCTCATCGCCAGCAACGAATGGCCGATCGATACCATGATTACGACGAAGGAAATCTTGGCAAAGTAAGTCCCCGCCAGCCAACCCAAAGATTCGTTGGTCAAGTGCAGATTCGCCGGCGTCGGCAGCGGAGGCAGCTTCGCTCCTCCGCGCATGATCAGCGTGATTGGCGCCCACAGTAGTATGATCACCACCATGACCGTGGTGATCTGCATAATCCGCAAAGCTTTGTGGCTCGACTCGGGAACCCCCCGGATATTGCTGCGCCAGAAATAGATGGTAACGGCCACGCTGAAAAACACCGCGAACGTGTTCGGATCGGTACGCCAGCTCTGATGCAGCGTCTCCGCCATATCGTTGAGCAAGCGGCCCAGATACTGGCCGGCGCTCACCGCGCTGATCGGGCCGGTTAAAACATAGTCCACCACCAACGAGGAAACCGACAGCTTCGCCACCGTAGGTCCGATGCTGTCCTTGACCACGATATATACGCCGCCGCGTACGAACATGCCGCAGCTTTCCATATAGACCGAGCGCACGGCAAAGCTGAACAGCATCACGCCCAGCACCATCCACGGAGCCGGTTTGCCGATGGCCTGCTCGGTGATTCCGCCGATGTAAAACATCGTCGAAGCGAGATCGTTGAGGACCACGGCAGCGGCTTGCCAGAACGTAATGAAGGTTAAGGCGACCGTCGTCGCCACCACTACTTTAGTGGTGGCTGTCGAGGGAGTGGCTGGAATACTATTCTGCATGGATGCGTATCACGTGATGCCCGTCGCGCCGCAGAATTTTTGCCAATCTTTGTTCCTGACCCGGCCACCAGCGCTTTCCGCCGCCGATGATCACCACGGAACCCGGCTTCAATACCCGCCGGATCGTATCGGTGAGATCCCGGCAAAGATACATTTGAATATTGGTTTCCACCGGCTGCTCTCCAGCCAGCGCGAGGAGTTGTCCCTCGGCAAACTGTACCGAGACGGGCGGCGATTTGAGCTCTAGCGGATAGGGAATCACCTGCGCTACGTGAACCGTAACGCGAGCCCCCAAGCCGCGCGCTAGTCCGCTCGCCATCTTTAAGGTTTCCGCCGCGCCGGGAAGCCGCGTATAGACCACGTTCACTTCCAGCTCCGGGACCAGAAGGTCTGGTGCGGAAACCGGCGCCGAAACATGGACCGAAAGCTTCACGACTTTAGCCTAGAGATCCTCCCATCAAAGCCGCATTAAGATTTCTGCCGGGGGCGTAAAGATAGTGTAAAAATCGCCGTCCCTGCTAAAATCAAAACTCGTGGGTGTCCCCGCCCGCCGGCTTCATCATGTTTAGAAAAGTCTTGATTGCTAACCGCGGAGAGATCGCGGTGCGCCTCGTTCGCGCCCTGCGCGAAGCCGAGATCGCGAGTGTCGCGGTTTATTCCGACGCCGATCGCGCCTCGCTCGCGGTTCAGATGGCTGATGAAGCCGCGCGTCTGGGACCGTCTCCAGCATCTGAAAGCTATCTTCGCATCGACAAGATTATCGAGGCCGCCAGGCGGCACGGTGTAGACGCCATCCATCCGGGCTACGGATTCCTGAGTGAGAATGCGGATTTCGCGGAAGCCTGCGAAACCGCTGGCATTGTGTTTATTGGCCCTCCCACAGCGGTGATTCGGCAAATGGGATCGAAGACAGCGGCGCGCCAACTGACGATCGCGGCAGGCGCCCCGGTAGTCCCCGGCACCGAATCGGCCATCAACGATCTGAATGCCGCCAAATCCGCTGCGAAAGCCTTAGGCTACCCGGTTTTACTCAAGGCTTCAGCCGGCGGGGGCGGTAAAGGTATGCGCCGCGTCGATGGCGAAGCGGATCTCGAAGCCGCCATTCGCGATGCCTCCAGCGAAGCCTTGCGCTCGTTTCACAACGGCGAAGTCTATCTCGAAAAACTAGTAGTCGAACCGCGTCATATTGAGATTCAAGTGCTGGGCGATCACCATGGCCACATGATTCACCTGGGGGAACGCGAATGCTCTATCCAGCGCCGCCATCAAAAGGTAATTGAGGAATGCCCGTCTCCGCTGCTGCTGGAATACCCGGAATTGCGCCAACGCATGGGAGACGCCGCGCTGCGCATCGCACGCACCGCCAACTACCGCAATGCCGGCACCATGGAATTTTTAGTCGACCGCGATCGCAACTTTTACTTCCTGGAGATGAACACGCGCTTACAGGTGGAACATCCGGTCACCGAACTGGTCACGGGATTGGACTTGGTCCAGTGGCAACTGCGGATCGCCGCCGGCGAGCCGCTGACGGTGCGCCAGGAAGACGTACGCTGGTCCGGCTCCGCTATCGAGTGCCGCATCTACGCCGAGGATCCGGACCGGCAGTTTCTGCCTTCGCCCGGACAAATCACTGGCCTGACCGAACCGGCAGGACCGGGGGTCCGCCTCGACTCCGGAATCTTCGAGGGTTGGAAGGTACCGCTCGAGTACGACCCGCTGCTCGCCAAGCTGGCCGTTTGGGCGCCCTCTCGCGACGCCGCCATCGCCCGCATGAAGCGCGCGCTTTCCGAGTATGTCATCGCCGGTATCTCAACCAACCGCGCCTTCTTTGGCGAAATTATGGACGATGCCGTTTTCCGCGCCGGTTCGCTCTCCACGGCGTTTCTCGATCAATTCTTTGCTCGCAGATCGCCGCTCCCGAGTGCACCCGAAGCGGAGGCCGTCGCGGCTCTTATGGCGGCGCTGGCTCAACAGAAACCTGCCGCATCACGCTCCTCCGGACAATCTTCACAATGGTTGCAAACCGGCCGGGAGTCGTTGCTGCGGTGAAATACGAAATCCGAATCGAAGGCAAGTCCGCGACGCTCTCGATTTCCGGCGGCCGCTTCGCATACTGTCGGGACGGCGGCGACTGCATCGAATCCAATTACTCCGCGATGCCAGCCGGTGAAGGCGCCTGGTCCATTCTGTCAGGCGATCGCAGTTACGCGGTCACGCTGCTCAGTGAAAATCAGGTTTCGGTCAATGGACGCGTGTTTCAAGTCGAAGCGCTCGATCCTCGCGGCCCGCGCGCTCGCCGTGCAGCGATGGAGATCTCGGGCCCGCTAGCCGTCACCACGCCCATGCCCGGACGCGTAGTCCGTGTGCTGGTCGAACCCGGCCAGGAAGTTGCCGCCGGACAAGGATTGATTGTCGTCGAAGCCATGAAGATGCAAAATGAGATGAAGTCGCCCCGAGCCGGCCGCGTCGCGTCGGTAAAGGCGCTCGCGGACGCAACCGTTTCGGCGGGAGACGTTCTCCTCGTGATCGAGTAATGTGGTGATTGAGTAAAGTGGTGATCGAATGACTATGGCCACAACAACCTGTCCGCTGTGCGATGGTACGGGCTGGAAGATCGTCGAGCGCGGCGGCCTCTCCGGCGCCGAGCGTTGCGTGTGCGCCGCCGCCACGCGCACAGTCGAGCTCAAGGAAAACGCCAACATTCCGCCTAATTACCGGCAGGCTTCGCTCGATAACTTTCAGATGCCCGCCGATAATCCCGTGGCGCGCCAGGGCCTGGGCACGGTGCTCATGCAAGTTCGCAGTTTCGCGCGTGAGTTTCCCGCGGAATCGCGCCCCGGCCTGCTGTTGATCGGTGAGCCGGGCACCGGCAAAACCCACCTGGCAGTAGCGGCCATGCGTGCCCTGCTCGACAAAGGCCACGAATGCCTGTTCTTCGATTATCAGAATCTGCTGGACCGCATCCGCTCCGGCTACGACGCTGCCTCGGGCGCCGCCGATCGCGAAGCCTATCGCGCCGTGCTCGATGTCGAAGTACTGCTGCTAGACGACCTGGGCGCGCACCGCGTCACCGACTGGGTGGAAGATACTGTCACCGCGATCATCACCCATCGCTGCAATCAACGCAAACCATTGATCGCCACCACCAATCTGACCGACGATGAGCGCGGCAAGGACTTCGCTATGCCCGGCGGCGATAAGAAGACTATCCGCGAGCGGACGCTTGCTGAAATGATCGGCACTCGCGCGCGCTCTCGCCTGCACGAGATGTGCCGCGTCGTGCGTATGCCGGCGGTCGAAGATTATCGTTTGAAACGCGCACGCTAACGCGGTCCTTCTCCCATCCGATCCTGCGCGATGCCGGAAAGCGCCAATGCGAGAAGCGCCATGTTCAATCGCGCCGCCCGAATTCAAATTCCAGATGCGACTTGATCACCAGACGCGGCGGTTCCGGTGTAAGGCCAGCCCCTATTCCCAGGGACCACACGACATTATGCCCAAGGTCCAAATCCACGCCGGGATAAATTTGCTGTACTTGCCGCACCGCTGGAAGGAATCCGTCCACTGCACCGAATTCGCTATACCATTCCAGATAAGGCCGCACGCGGGCACTCTTCTCTCCATAGGCCGCTCGCGCCGCCGGCTCGAAACTCCAGCCGTCGCGAATCCCGGGTCCGCGCAGCGCCCGCGCAAATACCGGATTGAAGTCCAACTGAAACGCGCCCGCCCTGCGTTCTAGAATCGGACGCACTTCAACATGCCGCGTATCCCCCGCGAATTGAGGCCTTACAAACGAAAACTCGGCTACCAGACCCAAATCCAGCGGTAAATGCCACGACTTCGGAGCATAAAAGTGCGGTAACACACGCCATCCCGCGTATTCGAATCCGGCGCCGGGAATCACTCCGTTGAGTTGCATGAACCCGATGGACACCTGATTCGTAACGCCGCCGGTCAGCTCATAAGTCATGTGAAGTTGGTCGTTGCTCGGTGCGGCCGTCCCGTCGAATCCCTTCGATCCCATCGCCCAATAGTTCAAATGTTGTTCGAGCGTGAAACGCAGAGGCTTGAGCGTCTCGTACTCGTACACATGGATTTCGAAAGGGTCCTGGGCTTGCGCGCAGACGGCAGCCGCCAGCAATAGACAGCACCAAGAGCGTTTCAAGCGGTTATGCTAACACGCGAGTTCACTTCACCTTCTTGATCCAGGCCAGAATCGGCCCTGAAACAGTTTTGTCGGGAGTGTCAATCGAGAACACCTCGGACATGTGGCTCTCACCTTTTTCGAACAACATCGTCGGGCAGTGGTCCGGACCCTCCTTGCATAGCTCATCGTGAAAGGCCTGATTGAATGCACTCATCTTCCCGTGGATGCCGGGATCGAGCTCTGCCGTCGCCAGCAATATTTTCACCTTGGTGGTTTTATAAGCCGCCAGAGTCGACCGCGCAAGTTGAGTGGCAGGATCCGCCTGTGGTCCTCGGCCCGCGCCCGGTGTATTCGGCCCGCCGGGCTGTCCTACCGTCCGGCCAGGAAGCGCCCCGTCCGAAGATCCGTTCGGCCCCGCGCCCCCGCACGTGCTGCCGGGCGTGCCTGGCGCACCAGGAGCCGGAGGCGGTCCGCCGGGCCCACCGCGTCCTCCCGGACCGCCGGCCGGCTGCACCGGCAAAATATTAAACTGGCCGGACATGAAAATGACACCCTTCAAGCCCACACCCTTCGGCCCATAAAGTTCCGGCCGACCTACGTATGTGCCGAGCGGTCCATTGCCGGCCGATTGCGCCCACGCAAACATGCGCTCCGGATTGCCTTTATATTTGCCGATATTTGCTTCCACCCATTGGATCATCGCCGACACATCCTTTGCAGGGTCGTCCCAATTTGCGCCCGGATGGCGCTGCATATTCACGAAGACCATTCCATTCTTGGTGGCCCAACGGCCAATGTTGTCGTAAAAGGCATTCGCCTCCTTGACCTGCAATTCGATCTTATTGCCGGCGCCGCCGGGAATATAGATCAACACCGGACGATTCGCGCCGCCTTTATCCGCCGTGAAAATATCTACTACATCCTTGGGATTTGGACCGAAAGATACATCGCGCGCGATGGTAATTCCCGGATAGAGCGGAGTCGCGCTGCTGGTAATGTCGTTTACCGGCATCAATGGCCGGTAAAGCCGCGCGGTGCAAGCCGGATCTACAATCTGGCCGATCTTGATCAGCCCTGCCTCAATCTGCGCCGGCACCTGTGCGAAGGTGGTGCCCACGCCTATGAATGCTATCAATAAAAGTATTCTCAATCGATCCAATCTCATCTCGCCTCCCAGCGCAGTTATTAGCGTACATGAAGAATTGCCTGCTTGCTGCGACGGTTTCATCCGCGAAACCGGCTGCGCGAACCCGCGCGCAAACTGTTATACACTGGACAGCTGCAGGAGGGCAGATGAATCGATCATGGCTCGTCGGATTTGCGGCCACGCTACTGTTCGCCGCAGTGCCGGCTCTGGCGCATCATTCGTTCGGCGCGGAGTATGACGGCAATAAACCGGTTACGCTGACCGGTGTGGTCACCAACGTTCAGTGGACCAATCCTCACTTCTATTTTTTCATCGACGTGAAGGATCAGAACGGCCAAGTGGCCAATTGGAAATTTGAAGGCTATCCGCCCACCGTGCTCAACCGTATCGGCTGGAAGCGCGGCGAAACCATGAAGCCCGGCGATACCGTCACTGTATTCGGCTGGCGCGCGCGCGACGGCTCCAATTGGGCCCACTCGCGAGAAGTTACCTTCGCGAATACCGGTAAGAAGTTGCAATCCGGACCTCCCGCCGGGAACGGCGATGGTGGCAACACACCGCCGGTTACCGCCCCGTGATCGCTGCAAAGGAGACGCATGAAAACCCACATTCTGGTTTGGAGCGCGGCCGCCGTGGTGGCCCTGCTGACGCCCACATTCGCAAGCGCGCAAACAAAAGCTGCGAAACCCACTCCTCCCGTTCCGCGCACCGCCGATGGGAAACCGGATCTATCGGGAGTCTGGCAGCCTGGCAGCGATCGTGTCGGCACCTGGGAAGAAGCGAATCAAGGAGTCGGTGTGCCCGAGCCGGGCCAAACACGAGCTCGGCGCGCGGAGCGTCCGTCGTACCAGTCCTGGGCCGCTGCCAAGGTTCTGGAGTCTTTCAATAACCGAGCCTTCGATAATCCGGTAGCGCGTTGCATCCCTCAACTGGATCTTGGCGGCACCGAAGGCTCACTCTATCCGTGGCAGTTCGTCCAGACTCCCCAGCTCATCGTGGTCCTTATCGAATCACGCCACGTATTCCGGCTGATCCCGCTCAACGCGAAGCATCCCGACGATCTCGATCCCAGTTATCTCGGCGACGCGGTGGGCCATTGGGAAGGCGACACCCTCGTAGTCGATGTCACCGGATTCAAGGAAATCATGTCCGGCTTGAATATCCATACCGACGCGCTGCATGTCATCGAGCGCTTTACCCGGGTGGATTACAACACCATCAATTACGAAGCTAAAGTGGAAGATCCCAAGGCGCTCACTAAGCCCTGGACGGTCCACAGCAAACTTATGCTGCGGCCCGGGACGCGGCTCCAGGAATATGTGTGCGAGGAAAACAATCAGGACCCCGTCCAAATGGACCGCCTGATAAAAGACGGCGTGGTCACCCGGAAATAATGGTTACCGCCGCGGAGCCGGCGCTCCGCCCGGCGCCGTAACCGTCTCATTCAGGTTGCAATCAGCCAGGGTCGTGCACACACAGAAGCGCTCGCATTTCGCGGGCTGCGGGTTGATGGGCTTGGGCATTACCTTGCGATATTCCGGATACATGGTCTTAGCGCCGCCGCGCGTTGCTTCAACCGGCAGCCCGTACCACTTCGCCACTTCCGTCAGAAACGGGTTCTTGCCCGGCAGATGATTTGGAACCGATCCCACCGGCGCTGGAACCTCTGCCGCGTACTCGCAATACATCTGGGGAAGTTTCTGTCCCGGATCCAGATACCAGTTTTCGCTGCGCACGAAGGGCTCGGTCAGCATTACCGGGTCTTCCACCACCACGATCACGGTCAGGAAATTGCCATGCCGCGTCCAATGCTCGGTCACAATGCGTTTATCGCTGCTCGCGACTCCGTTGCGCCGCAGATAATTCGCCTTCAAATGCGTAGTGCTGATCGTCAGCATGTTGCCTTCCCACACGCCAGTCGAAAATCCTTGAAACGTATGCTCGGCATACGCCGGCGGATGCGGCCTGCCGTCCATCCAGATGGTTCGCATGCTGCCCCACGCGGGCATGTAAGTGTGAAACGCCACCAGGTTTTGATTCGCCGGATCAATCTCCCGCGTCACCCGCAGATTTCCCAGCCCGCGCATCCCGTAATCTGAGGAGTGCGGCCGGCACTGGTATTCCGTCACCACCGAGATGCGATCGGCGTCGTAGCTGTCGGCGCGCAGGCGCCCGGCATCGCTCAAAGGGATGCCCATGTAGTCGCCCAGTTCTGGACCCGGCAGGCGCTCCGGCCCATCTTCGTGATACGCCGGCGCCCACTCGCCGGTAAAATCCACTTGCGCCCAAACCGGCGCGGCCAGCAATGTTGCCGCGATCAACCCCACCATGCGCTTCATTTCTGCTCTCCTGCTTTCATCCCTAACGCGACGTGCACGGCGACGGATCCCACTTCGACCCATCCGGTTCCTTTTTGAAATCCGAACTGGTGATCCACGGCCCGGTTAAATACTTTGGGTCGCGGACGATGGTGGTCACCGTAAACCACTCATCGCCGTTGCGCTCCTTGTGATAGTCGTAATACTCGTTCACGGTTGTGCCGGCGCTGTAAGGAACGCCATTTTTGCGCAAATACCCAGCGCGCAGATTGGTGGTGGCCACTTCGAGCGACCGCCCCTGTCCGCCCTGGCGCACCGAAAAAATCGGCACCGGATCGGGTATCTCGGCGCCGCGCGGCGCACGCTCCCAATTCGCAATCGAATATCCTTGCCACGTGCCTTCCCCGCCCTGCGGTGTCTGCGGCGGCGCGCCGCCGGCCGGTGCAAAGTGGAACAGCCGCGTCTGCGTTCCGGAATCGGTCTCCAGTTTTAGCGTGTTCTCGTCCTGCCAGGCGATACGCACCCGTCCCGGTACGCGCATGATCGCGGGAGCGCCGTATGCTTTGCACTGCAAGCCCGCTGCCTCATCCCTGGCCGGGTCCCACGCCTCGCCCACTTGCCGCGCTTCGCGGTTTACTGGGATGCTCGCGAAATCTCCCTTGATGGGCGTAACCATGCGCCAGCGCCAGTCTTCGCTAATCACGGATACCCAGTTCCCGGTCAAGTCCACCGGCGCCGCAGCCTTGGCCGATCGCGGCGGTTGCGGCGGCCCCGGAGGCTGGGCCATCAACGCCGCGGCAGCGGCGATCATGAATCCAGCCATCCACACCCGCGCTCCCATTTACTTGCCCCCCAGGCTTTTGTAAATCGATTCGACGAACGCATCGCCCGAACCATATTGCGGATCGTAATCGAGCGTCAGCTTCGCGGCTTTTACCTGCTCCAGATTCAGTCCGCGCTTCATGGCGTCCTGCACGCGGTCGCGCACAATCGTCACCATATCGCGATACTCCACCACATCCGCCTCGCCGCACAGCCGCCCGTGACCGGGAATGACGCGCGTTCCGCCCTCCTGCAGATGCTCCGGCACCGTCAGCAGCAAAATATGATTCAACGCGTCGATCTCTCCCTTGATGCTGCCGCCGCGCGCCAGATCGATAAATGGATACCGCTCCGGAGTGAAGATATCCCCCACGCTCAGCACGTCGGACCGCCGGAAGAACACAATGCTGTCGCCATCGGTATGCGCCGCGGGCTCGTGGAAAATCACCACCGCTTCGCCGTTAAAGAAGAAATCCTTGGTGGGCGTGTCGTACTCATCGTTCGGCAACCCAGTTTGCGGCGGAGGCGCCTGGCTCCCGGTTACCGGCGTGGTCATGCGGTTCAGCACATTGGCCTGCGCGATCACCGTGGCGCCTCCGCCCGCTACCGGCGACGCCCCGGTCGCGCCCATTTTCTGCAGAGCTTCGTTTCCGCCCACGTGGTCCCCATGGACGTGCGTGTCGATGATGTAGCGGATAGGCTGATCGCTCAGCTTCTTGATTTCAGCGTCGATACGTTGCGCCAGCGGAGCAAACATAGTGTCGACCAGCAGCACTCCGTCCTTGCCGGTCTGGATGGTAATGTTCCCGCCCGGGCCGACTAGCATATAGGTATGGCCCTGCACCGGCAGCACATGCAGTTCGGCCTTTTGAAGGTCGGCGGCGGACGGCGACTGTGCGGACGCCAAGGTGTACAGCGCACACCATGCAAGAAAGGCTTTGCGTATCACCGTTCCATTCTAATCCAAGCTGCTGAATTACGCCCAGCTATAACCGCTTTTCGAGAGAGGCAAGCTCCGCAGCCGTTTGCCGGTAGCGGCGAAAATCGCATTCGCCACCGCTGGAAGCACCGGAGGCAGCGCCGGTTCACCCAAGCCCGTCGGCGGATAGTTGGTCTTGTGCCACAGGACCTCGATCTCGGCCGGCGCCTGGGACATGCGCACCACCTGATGCTGGTGGTAATTGCTCTGTTGCACGCGGCCTTTTTCGAGGGTGATCTCCTGCGCCATTAGCTCGCTCAACCCGTCGATCACGGCTCCTTGCACGATGTTTTCAGCCGCGGCAGGGTTGATCACCTGGCTGCCGATATCGGCGGCGACCCACACCTTGTGGACCTTGACCTTGTTCTGCTCGCTGACGCTGACTTCCGCGACTTCCGCGAAATATCCGAAATGGCTGAAGTGGAAAGCGATGCCCAAAGCGTGGCCTTGCGGCAGAGCGCGTTTGCCCCAGCCAGATTTATCAGCAGCCAGCTGCAGAACCGGTTTCATGCGCGCCGGCTTGAAGTCCATCGCGAACGGTCCCTTATCGGTCGCGGCGGTCTGCGGCTGATCGAGCAGTTGCATTCGGAACGCCACCGGGTCCTTGCCGGCCGCGTGCGCCAGCTCATCGAGGAAGGATTGGAATACGAAGGCGTAGCTGTTTGAGCCGGGTGCGCGCAGCGCTCCGGTTTTAAGCCAAAGCGGCATCAGCGTGTAGCCCAGCGTGAAGTTCGGCACCAGCCGCGCCGGGAATTCGTCGGAGCTGATGTTTCCCGCGGAAACGAAGGCAGCGTCCTTGCCGTAACCCACGAAATGGTCGTGCCAGCCGACAATCTTGCCCGAAGCATCGAGCCCCGCCTTCAAATACTGGAAGCCACCGGAGCGATAGAAGTCGTGCTGCATGTCGTCTTCGCGGGTCCACAGCAGTTTTACCGGCGCACCGACAGTCTTTGAAATCCACGCCGTCTCCACCATGTAGTCGTTGGTCAGGCGCCGTCCGAAGCCGCCGCCGCCGCGCTGCATGTGAATCAGAACCGCACTCTCGGGAATGCCCAGTGTGGTAGCCACCAGCGTGCGCCCGCCCGCCGGAATCTGCGTGCTCGACCAGATTACGATCTAGCCGTTCTTGAAATCCGCCACGCAGTTCTGCGGCTCAAGCGTGGCGTGCGAAATGAACGGATAGGCGTAAGCCGCCTCCACCACCTTGGCGGCGTTCTTCAGAGCGCCATCCACATCGCCATCCCTGCGCAGCATATTGGCGGGAGCCTTCTTTGAGATCGCCTCCGCCCGCTTGGCGAATTCCGTGCTGCTCTGATTGGCGCCGGACCCTTCGTTCCACACCACCTTGAGTTGTTTGCGCGCGCTCTGCGCCTGCCACCAGGAGTCCGCTACAATCGCCACCCCGGGTTCAAGCGGCACTTCGAAGCCCAACACTGGAACTTGCTGCACGTTGCCCTGCACCAGAAATGCATGGCGGATGCCGGGGAGTTTCTTGATGTCGTCAAGATTCGCACTCACCGGTTTGCCGTTGAATACCGGGCATTTTTCATAAACCGCGTACAGCATCCCGGGCACCGTGAAATCGATTGAGTAGCTAGGCTTGCCGGTGACGATTGCGGGTACGTCGCAGCCGCGCTGAGACCGGCCGATGATTTTGTAGTCCTTCGCATCCTTGAGCTTGACAGTCTTGAGATCCGGAACCGGAAGAGCCGCAGCCTTGGCCGCCAGTTCGCCATACCCGGTCGAGCGGTTGGATTTGTGATGATACACCCGTCCCGCGTCCGTGGTGATTTCAGATTCCGGCGCCTTCCAAGTTTGCGCGGCAGCGGTAATCAGCATCACGCGCCCGGCGGCGCCCGTGCGGCGCAGCGGCTCCCAGTTCATCGGCGTAGCCATGCTGCCGCCAGCCCACTGGCCGAAATATTTGTCGTCGTTGAAATCGGCTTGCACGACTTTGACGGACTTCCAATCAACGTCCAGCTCCTCAGCGATCAACATGGGGAGCATGGTTCTGACGCCCTGGCCTAACTCCGGGTCCTTTGCAATGATGGTCACCGCCCCGTTGGCGGCGATCTGGAAATAGGCGCTCGGCACCGGCTCGGGACTCTTACCAAAGTTCTGACTCGAGAGCCGCTGCGGTTTGAGATACAGGCTGACGATCATGGCGCCGCCCGCACCAGCGGTGACTTTCAGGAATGCGCGACGATTCAAGATACTGGATTTCATGATGGCCTCCTACTTCGCTACCTGCGCGGTGGTGACCGGCTTTTTGTCGGTATTGCCGGTTGACGCGATTGACGCTGCCTTATGAATTGCCGCGCGGATCCGCAGATAGGTCCCGCAGCGGCAAATGTTCCCGTTCATGGCGCGA